>Ga0180302_10000319_pt1 | contig 20215 bp, 22 predicted proteins | sample GuaBasSediGuay17_FD_121794 | JGI IMG/M metagenome (GOLD analysis project Ga0180302, IMG submission 121794) | Subseafloor sediment microbial communities from Guaymas Basin, Gulf of California, Mexico - Guay17, Core 4571-4, 12-15 cm | ecosystem: Environmental > Aquatic > Marine > Hydrothermal... | reverse complement strand
AGTATATGGAGCTGTAATTTCAAAGGAGAGAAGAGGCGATTATCTAGGAAGCTGCGTCCAAATAATACCTCATGTGACCGATGAAATCAAGGAGAGGATTAAAGCAGTGGCGAGGAAAAGCGGCGCAGACATAGTCTTAGTTGAAATAGGAGGAACTGTTGGCGACATCGAAAGCTTACCTTTCCTCGAAGCAGCAAGGCAAATGTATATAGAAGAAGGTGAGAAAAACGTCTTATTCGTACACGTATCCTTAGTCCCAATCTTAAAAGCTACGGGCGAGCAAAAAACAAAGCCTACACAGCACAGCGTCCAAGAGCTTAGGCGAATAGGTATTCAGCCAGGCATTATAGTAGCGAGATGCGAAACAATGCTTGAACCCGATGCCGCCAAAAAAATCGCCTTATTCTGCAACGTCCCACTTAAAGCCGTGTTCACATCTCCAGATGCTAAGACGATATATGATGTGCCGCTAATCTTAGATAAGCAGGGAATGGGAGACTACATATGCGAGAGGCTCGATTTAAAGCCCTCAAAGCCAGACTGGAGTTCGTGGGAACAGATAGTTGAATCCTTTAACAACGCGAATACTACCGTTAAAATAGCTATGTGCGGTAAATACACTAGGCTCACAGATTCTTACGTGAGCATAAAGTCAGCTTTGGAACACGCAGCAGCTTCTTTAAGAGCTAGGGTTGAGCTACGATGGTTTGAGACGACAGATTTCGAAAAAGATAGCGCAAAGCTTTCAAGTTTGTGGGAATGTGATGGTGTCATGATCTTGCCAGGCTTTGGGGCTAGAGGAGTAGAGGGAAAAATACTTGCTGTCCAATATGCTAGAGAACATGACATCCCGCTTCTAGGCATATGCTTTGGCTTCCAATTAGCAATCGTCGAGTTTGCTAGAAACGTTGTAGGGCTTGACGAGGCACACACAACTGAAGTTGAACCATCAACACCACATCCGGTAATCGATCTCTTACCAGAGCAGCGAAGCTTAAAGGAGCTTGGAGGGACGATGAGGTTAGGCGCTAGTAAGATAATATTAGAGCCAAACACCTTGGCTTTCAAGTTATACGGTAAGAGAGAGATTTATGAGAGGCACAGACATCGATATGAAGTAAACCCCAAATATTGGGATGTCCTTGAAAGCGCTGGTTTAAAGTTCTCAGGCTGGGATGAAGAGCATTTAAGAGTTGAGTTCGCTGAATTACCTGATAAGAAGTTCTTCTTAGGCTCTCAAGCACACCCAGAGTTTAAGTCGAGGCCTGGAAAGCCTTCACCACCATATAAGGGCTTTATAGAGGCTTGTGTAAAGTATGGTAAAAGCGCACGCTAAAACTACCTCTCCTGCTGTGATGGTGGAGACAAAATTATCCTTATCTCATTAATGTTACTGGCACAAACCTTCTTAACCCCGCGAACACCTGGCCTATAAAATGTTCTGACGAGGCCAGCTCGTTCTAAAATACGTATTTGTGCACTTGTATTCGCCTTGCTCTGTTTAACAAGCTCAGCGACTTGCCCTATGTCAGCTTCGCGATTTCTCAAGAAGTTTAAGATATTTAGCCTAGTAGGAGACGACAAAGCTACAGCAACTCTAATGATGTCCTTTCCTTGGACAACTAGGACTCCTTGGCTTTGACTACTTGAGCTCATTTATCCAATTCGCCTCCATTTCGGAGTAAGTTATGCTTAATCTCTCTATTTAAAACTTTTTTTCAACAATTATGTATAAACTTAATAGAGATAAAGTCTGCTTAATAGCATACTGAATTTCTCTAAAAACTTTTTACACCAATTCAAGAGGAAATGCGAGAAGGTTTTTAAGAAAGCTGCTTATTAAACCTTTTGATTAAGTTTATGATATTACACAATAACTTGATATTAGGCGTCGATACTCTACCAGGATCATCACCTCAGTCTCTTACTCAACCCAAGTTTTCGGCTGTCGTAGTCAATGATAAGGGAGAAGTTGTCGAAAGCTTTGACGAAGTCAATTTAAGAAAGTTGCTCAAGATAATCAAGTCATATGCTCCTAAGATAGTGGCTACAGATAATGTCTTTGAGCTAGCTCCGACAATAAAAAGCTTAGTAAAACTAGCCAGGCACATACCTCCCGACGTTAAGCTAGTTCAAGTCACGGGGGCGCCAGGATACGGTTTTCAACCATTAGAGACCCTAGCGGTTAACTATGGTTTTTCAACAGCTACAAAGCTTTCTCCAATAAAGTCAGCTGAGATATGTGCTAGGCTCGCTAGCTTAGGTGTGGGGTTCGAACTTCTATTTTTTGAAAATGAGACTAAGATAACGATATCTAAAGGGCATGGAAGTGCTGCTGGGGGGATGAGCCAAGCTAGATTTCAAAGGGGGGCACAAGTCACCGTCTTGAGGGCCACTAAGTTCGTTGAGAAGAAGCTTAAAGAAGCAGGTCTAGACTTTGACTTAGAGATCAAGAGGTCTCCTCACGGACTTGAAGGTAGCGTCTTCATAGTCTATGCTCCAAGGGAAAAACTTAGGGGGATAATAAGACCTGTAAAGCAGAGAGACCTAAAGATATCAATAACGCCAGTCTACAAAAGAGAAGTCGAGTATAAGCCTCTTAAGAGCCAGGCTTCCATGTCTAAACCCGAAGAGCGATATGTGATTGTAGGCATAGATCCAGGCATGGTTACTGGAATAGCCGTCATAACTCTTGACGGGGAGCCATTAGCGATTACGAGTGGTCGCGGGATAAGCAGAGGCTATATTTCTAGGTTTATAGCATCATATGGTCGTCCAGTAATTGTAGCATCAGATGTAAATCCTCCTCCAGACATTGTAACTAAGCTAAGTGTAGCACACGATGCTGTACTTTATGCTCCTCCAAAATCTCTTTCAACAGCTGAAAAACAGCAACTCGTTCATGAGCTAACGTCGAAGTGGAAAGACATAAGCGTAAAAGATACTCATCAAAGAGATGCACTAGCAGCAGCTCTAAAAGCCTATCAGGCCTATAAGGGCAAGCTCGATCAATGCGTAGCTCACGTTAAAGAGTTTGGAGCTAATATTTCCTCAATGGATTTGGTAAAAGCCTTGGTCATTAAGGGTAAGCCCATAAAAGAAGCTATAGAGTTAGCAGCACCTAAGCCTCCACAACCCCCACCTAAGCCTCTTGAAGTCAAGCCCGTAGAGCACAAGCCACTAAGTGAACGTGAAGTTAAGCTACAAGAAGCTTTAAAATCCCTTTCTGAAGAGAAGCGCTCGCTAGAAAATAAGGTATCTGAACTTCAGGTAAAAATACGTGAATTAGAAGATGAGATTGAGCGTTTAAGAAGAGAAGAAAGGCTTGAAATCAAGAAAGCACAGGAAGTCTTGTCACTATCTCAAGAAGTTGAAGTACTTAAACAAACAATAGTAGTTCAAAGAGCTGAAATAGAAACCTTGAAAAATAAACTTCAAAACTATGCTCAGTTGATAAAGCTCTTAGCTTCAGGACAAGCTAAGATCTTGAAGTTCATGAAGGCTATTACAAGAGATAGCCTAAATGAGCTTAGGAAAAGCTTCGAAGTTAAGAAGGGGGATATCATGGACGTCTCTTCCGGCCACCCATTAGAGGAAGGGGTTGTTGGAGAGCTTGCTAAAGCCGATGGAAAAGCGATTTTATCACCCTCTCCTGATGAAGCCTTAGTACGTGTTCTTGAACGAAAAGGAATACCCGTATTAGATGCTACACAATATGGCCTTGAGCTACTAGATCAAACACCCATAATAAGAGACTATACAAAGCTCGAGGAGGACATTAAGAAGCAGAGCGTGGAGATAAGAAAGAAGGCTCGAGAAGCCGCTATGAGCGATATGGCGAGAATATTAGATGAGTATCGAGCTCAAAGAGCTAAAGAATTTATGGCAAAGTAGCTAAAACAAGTCAACTTTCCTACTAACTACCTGTTCTGTAACCTTAGTTATGTTGTCGAGTTCCTCCTCTACTATATGCTCAATCTCTCCAATCAAGTTCCCAGACAATTGCTTACCTCGTTCTAAGACTACCTGCACATTAGCGAGTTGAGGTTCATTTATAGGCTTACCTATCTGGCTTAGAAGCTTCACATACGCTTCTCTAACATAATTAAGCTTAGCAACCTTCTCAGCAATGCTCCTAGCCACAACATTGTAGATTTTCCCAACGTGACTAACAGGATTTTTACCAGCGGTTGCTTCAAGTGACATGGGTCTAGACGGCGTTATTAAACCGTTAACCCTATTACCCCTGCCCGTTGCCCCGTCATCTCCATGTTCAGCAGATGTCCCAGTAACAGTTAAGTATACAATGCCCTTCTCAGGCATATCCGCTGTATTTACGAAGACCTCGATGTTCTTATTAGTAAGCTTAACTAAGTGGTCTAAAACCCGATTCTTGACCTCTTCTTTAACTGATAAGTAGTGATCAAGATCTGGAATTAGTTTAGAAATCATGGCAGCAGCTATGGTCAGCGTCACGTTATCTCCCTTTCTAACGCCCATCACTTTAACGTCCTCCCCCACTTCAGGGAGAATTTTCTTAAACTCTCTTGAGTTAAGCAGTTTTTCAGTTTCAAGCACTAAAGTCTCTAAGGTATCGAGAGGAGCATAGCTAACTCCAAATGAGGTATCATTAGCTCTAGGTATTTCAATGCGGTCTTCAAAAATACTAATTAAATCAGCTGACCCCCTACCAATCTTATAATCTACTACCACGTGATGCTCAATGTTGAGAAACCTAAAATTCGACTTAAGCCATTCCTTAGCAGATTTAAGTACTATAGGACCAATCGGTACGTTTTGGACACCATCCCTTGTCCTAACCTCAGTCGTAGCTCTACCTGATAATATAATGTAGATGGGAACTAAAACTTCTCCGCCACCAAAAACGGGGCTTGATTGCCCCCCAACTACCAACACCTTATCCACGTTGTGGTGCAAAATGCGCCCAAATCTTTCTAGGTATTCACGACATAGCTCAACACTTAAGCTTTCAGCTAAGCTATCTGCAATAAAATCGGGGTGGCCTACACCTTTCCTCTCAACGAATTCTATGTATTGTTCCTCAATAGGCTTTTGGTCTAACTGTTCAACAGCGATGTTTTTAACCAAAATAACCACTTCCGAAAGCTTTGAACGCTAAAGACGATATTAAAGTTACTATTTCCAAAATAAGGGTTTCGTACTTCTCAATAACCATTTCTGTTACGGATAGCTTGTCTTTATGTAAAGTATGTTATTTCCCCGGACAAGTATCTTACCGTATCTAGCTACGGTAGTCGTGCCGTCAATGGCTTCGACAGCGTCCGTCAATATCAAGTTCATGCAGTTATCGAATTTTTCAAGCGTTCCAATGTATTCATGCCCATCTTTAAGTTTAACTAGAATTTGGTTTTTAAGTGAACGTCCAAGAAGTCTTAGAGGCTCACTTCGCATTTAAGCCGCCTCTCAACATAACAGCTCTCTGCGTTAATTAATTAAGCTTTTGTGAGAAAGCCTTAACCTTATTAGCGAAAACCACGACATCCTTCACGCCATGTTCATTAACTACGCTAGTATTCACAAAGCCCGCCGACAAAGCGGTATTGAGGAAAAATTGCAGATCTTCCTTCGCTTTAATCAGAGTATAAACGAATAGCCCACCCTCCTTTAACACTCTAAAGACTTCACTAAACGCTTTAAACACATTTGATGTCAACTGTAAAACAGTTATTGCGAAAACCGCATCAAAAACTTCTCTTTTAAACGGTAAACTTTCAGCATCTGCTAAGATAACTTGTAAGCCCTTTTCTTTAGCCTGCGTGATCATCTTTTTAGAGACATCTACGCCGATAACCTCTTCAGAGAAGCCTTTAAGCCATTTAAAGAAAAGCCCTGTACCACAGCCCAGGTCAAGCACAAGCTTAAAGCTTGAATGAGGCTTAACCTTTGATGCTATTAACTCATATTTAGCCTTTTGCTCCTCCTCATAAAGCTCTTCATATCCAGAAGCTGTCGCATCATATTTCGCAACGACTTCGTGTTTCACAAGACAAATTTTAAAGCCTAAAAATAACATAAAAAGTTGCGGTTTACGCGCTTGACACATAGCTTAGAAGGCTACATATACCATAACTTATTAAATCCAAGCTTAGAAGAAGCCCATGATGCAGTTAAGGAATCCCTAACTAGAACACTTTTATTAACGCTTATTGGCTTATGCCAAGTTTCATACCAAGGAAGAGCTTCGTCAGAGCTAGATTGGGGAGATAGACTCATCGTAATAAAACCGGATGGATCAGTATTAATACATCAAAGCCAAGGATATGAGCCAGTAAACTGGCAGCCTCCAGGATCCATAATAAATACGCAGCTAAGCGAAGGCTACTTAGTTATCAAGGCCATAAGGAGAAAACCAGCTGAAGAGCTTATAATAAGGTTCACGAAAGTATACGCTTTGACATCTGCTAAGCTCTTCGACACCTCTAAAATTGAAATGCACCTTACTGAGGAAGAGCTAAGACAGGTGATTCTCGAAAATCCGCATTTAGTAGAAGAGGGGTTACGGCCAGTAGCTAAGGAGTGGGGGGACTTCTCAGGTTTCATAGATATATTTTGTCGTGATAAGAACGGCAACTTAGTGGTATTAGAGCTTAAAAATGAAGTGGCGGATCAACAAGCAGTTTCTCAACTATACCGATATGTTTCTTCAATTAAGAAAGTAAGCCCCTTAGTTAGGGGGATAATCGTAGCCCCAAGGATAACGAAGGAAGCTCGTAGGCTGTTGATGACCTTAGGCTTAGAGTTTAAGCAGGAAAACCTATCTAAGTGCAGCAGTTTACTGCAGAAAAGTAAAGACAGCCAAAGTAAGTTACTGTAGTAAACTCCTCCCTTAAGAAAAAATTTTAAAAACCTCTAAAGTGCTCCTTCTAGAATACGACGCAGCCAAAACAAACAATTTCAGGAGGTGAACTTTCGTGGCTGAAAGCGCCCAACCAGCTCAAACCATGCCTAGAGATGTTGTTTTAGTTGGTAAGAAACCAATTATGAGCTATGCCACTGCAGCCCTAATGCAGCTAATGGATAGCGGCGCCATAACCATTAAGGCGAGAGGAAGGGCTATATCGCGTGCCGTGGATGTAGCCCAAGTCCTAGAAAACAGGCTAATGAAGGGGACAGTGAAGGTCACAGACATTAAGATCGGTACCGAAGCTCTCGGCAATCCGCCAAGAAATGTGTCGACAATTGAAATAAAGCTGGAGAAAACCAAGTGACTAGACAAGAAATCTAAGAAGGCTAGGACAAGTCAAAAATAAAAAGCTCCGACACACCTTCCCACACTTTCTTTGTTAAAACCCTTCTTTTTCTACACAATTTTGTCGGAGATCATCAACTAAACAACTTCATTCCGACATCTCCTAAAGAGCGGTCTTCTAGCTTCCTCCTTAACCATCCGACAGTAAATCCGACATATTTATTAGCTCCCGCTTGAAGTTATCTACATGAGACAGGTGTCGGTTGTGTCGGATAGTGATGTTAAGAAACCTAGCAATAGAGAAGAGCTCATAAAGTTGTTGAAGGAAGCCATGTTAAAGGAATTGAGAGAGCGGGCAGCTTTAAAGAAAGCTCCTCTGAGACCTACAATCTCCGGCACAGCTAGGGCGTTAAATATACACAGAGATACTCTATATTCTTGGCTTAAGGAATTTAATGTGGACTTTGCTGAAGTAGCAAAAACCGTGGAGATGCCTTCCGACATAAGCTTGTCGGAACCAAACGAACACGTGTATCTAATTGGAGAAGCTCTTGTCGGCGAGGGAAACGAAGTAGCCCATATAGATCTCATATTAGGGGATAAGAACGGCCCCGTAGGGGAAGCGTTTGCATCTGGGCTTGCACACATGTCAGCAGGTCACACGCCGCTATTAGCTGTCATAAGGCCTAACCTACCTCCAAAACCTCACACCCTCATTGTCCCTAAGGTAACCATTAAGAATATGGAGCAAGCGAACGCAATTTTCGGACCAGCACAGGCAGCGGTCGCAAAGGCAGTAGCAGATGCTGTAGAAGAGGGCATCTTACCAAGAGATAAGGTCGACGACTGGGTAATAATCTGTAGCGTTTTCATACATCCAGATGCTAAAGACTACCGAAAGATCTATCATTACAACTACGGCGCAACTAAGTTAGCTTTGAAAAGGGCTATGGCGAAGTATCCGTCATTAGAGAAAATCTTTTACGATAAGGATAGGGCTACGCATCCAATTATGGGCTATAGAGTACCAAGGCTGTGGAGACCACCGTACATACAAATAGCATTAGACATACCTAGCTTAGAGCAAACGAAGAGAATTATCATGCAAATACCTAAAAGCGACAGAATTATTCTCGAAGTGGGAACACCTTTAATCAAAAAGTATGGCACTAAGGTGATACGTGACTTAAGAGAAGTTGCTAAGGACATGTTTATGGTAGCTGATCTCAAAACCTTAGACGTAGGTAAAGTAGAGGTAGACTTAGCGTACGAAGACACTGCAGACGCCGTAGTCGCGGCTGGTCTAGCTCCAACAGAAACCTTGGACGGCTTCATTTATGAAGCTAAAAGGCTTGGCATATATGCTGTAATAGACATGCTCAACGTGGATGATCCAATTAAAAAGCTTAAATCACTCAAGGAATTCCCAGATGTGGTGATAATACACAGGGGCATAGATCAGGAAACTGGCAGGACAATAGGTCTCGAGCTTATAGAAAAGTTACGAGAAACGTTCAAAGATAAACGCTTCTTGATAGCTGTAGCTGGCGGCATAGTCCCTGAGACAGCTAAAGAGGCTCTTGAAAAGAAAGCCGACATCATAATAGTAGGTAGATACGTGACGCAGTCAAAGGACATCGAGCGAGCAGTAAGGGAGTTCCTGACTTTAACGCCTGAAATGCGTGAAGACATCGACCTCTTCAGAGTTCATGTTGAATAACCTCTCTTGTAAAGACTCTTGCCATGAGAATCCATAGCCACGACACAAGGTCCAAATTTTTCAACCTCTAAAACCCAAACAGCTTCGGGCACTCCTAAGTCAAGCCAAAAAACATTCAATACCTTTTTAACAGCGCTTGCTGCTAAAACCCCTGCACCGCCTGGATAAGCCAAGTAAGCTGCTCCAACTTCAATAAGCGTCTTCAAGGTATTCTCTCCCATACCTCCTTTGCCTATGATCAGCCTAGGCTTAAGGCGCCTAATGACATCGCCTTCAAAAATCTCCATTCTCATACTTGTTGTAGGGCCGGCAGATACGATATCCCACTTATCATTACGCTTCACAGCCAATGGTCCACAATGGTATATTACCCCTCCATAGAGATCAAATGGAGGTTCTTCCCCTTTTCTTATCATCTCCACAAGCTTAGAGTGCGCTCTGTCCCTCAAAGTAAAAACTACACCACTTATGTAAACCAAGTCACCTACCTTAAGCTTACGCACAAAGTTTTCATCAATAGGCGTGCTAACTTCATATATCATCAACATCGCCACCTTTCACGTTAAGCGAATAGAGCCTCTTCTATGTGCCCAACATTGAAAAACGATAGCTATGGGTAAGCTAGCAGTGTGGCAGCCAGCCATTTCAATAAACACGTCTAACGCAGTAACCTTTCCTCCAAGCCCCATGGCTCCAATTCCAAGAGAATTAATAGCTTCCAACAGCTCTACCTCAAGCTTGGCCACGAGAGGGTCTCTACTTCGCTCACCTACTCTTCTCAGTAGCGCCTTTTTAGCCAGCTTAGTAGCCAGATCTATTGTACCTCCAATGCCTACACCTAAGAAAATAGGCGGACAAGGCTTTCCGTCAGCTTCGACAACAGCTTTTACGACCATTTCTTTAATACCTTCAACGCCAACTTCGGGATCTAATACCTTAGCTAAACTAACGTTTTCCGAACCAGCCCCTTTAACTAATAATGAGATTTCAAGTTCTTCACCTACTTCCCAGTAGATTATGGGATTGCCGTGTGCGCAGTTATCTCCATAGCTAATCCTCGTTAAAGGATTGACGACGTTCGGTCTAAGTAAGCCAAGCGAAGTAGCTTTTTTAACGGCTTGGCAAATGGCTTCTTCAACGTCCTTAATGAAGTGTTTTTTCTCAGCTGATATGAAGAACGTTAACAAGCCAGTATCTTGGCAAATAGGCCTCTTCAGCTCTCTTGCGAGCTTAACATTCTCGAGCAACATTTTAAGCTGAAGCTTGGCAACATCACTATCTTCGATTTCGTAAGCTCTTGCTAACGCTTTCTCAACATCTTCAGGCAAATTGCTCTGTACATCACATATCAAATCGAAAATTGCTGAAGCTAAGTCGTCCAAGGAGAATTCCTCCGGTGACTTGATAAGCTTCAAGAATCAAGTGATATAAAAGGTCATCTAGGTGAGCTGCTTGGCAACAGTTTTTGATAAGCTTAAACGGCTTAGAAGCGAGGCAATGCAATACTCACGATACATTTACTTCAGAAGCCTTTCGGCTGCTGAGGATACGCTTCGATCAATAAAGAGCAAGGTAGAAAGCTTGGGTGAAGCTGGTAGAGGTTTCTACGACGCTTTAAACGGGCTATATGTAGCGATAACATCAGATGACAGGAACACATTCTACTATAAGCTATATTACGATAGTAGCCCAGATGACGTGGAGTCTTATAAGGACAAGTTGTTAAACGAAGCATATAGAGAGACAGCCGACGAATACGAAAGAGGCTTCACGTTAGCTTGGGAAGCCATTTTATCACAGCTAGTCGAGCTTAAGAGACAATACCCACCAAAGGTGGAGAAACCAGAGGAGCCATCTCTTCCAAAAAGCGTTACTGAGATGCTTAAAGGAGACGAATCCATTGAAATAAAGCCTAGAAGAAAACCTAAGTCAGAGCAACCTAAGAAGAGCTCATAACGTTAAAGCGAAGTTATACGTTAAAACCCATATAGCTAGCCAAAACAGTATATAGGAAAATATCCCCGTTTTATACAGCTTTTTACGATCCTCAGGTGTTGTAAACAACTTACCAAACGCGTACTTTGCAAACGCGTAACTCCATATGTAGAAAGCTATTGCAGCTAAAATACCAGAAGCTCCGGTAAAACCAGCAAATCCACAGAAGATACCTGCTAGTGCAGCAAAGCCCATTCGCATATAGTATATTTTCCTGACAGGAGTAATCGACTTAGGGAGGAAACCACCTATTGAGCGCCTTGAAGACTTCCCTTTCATCCCTAGACATCCTCGCTTTAGTTCGCGAACTCTCTCACGTTATTAAAGGTCTCTACTTAGATAACCTTTACCAAATAGCTCCCAAAACATTGTTATTAAAATTCCGCTCACCTCAAGTTCAAATAAACATGTTGATTGAAGCTGGTAGAAGGATCAATGTCACGTCGTACAGCTACCAAATTCCAAAAAAGCCGACACAGTTCGCTATGGCTTTGAGAAAATATCTTAGAGGCTCTAAGCTTGAAAATATCAGACAACACGACTTCGACAGAATCGTCATCTTGAGCTTTAAGGGAAAAGAGGGGCTATATGAACTCCACATAGAGCTTTTCGGCGAAGGCAACATCATACTAGTTGATGGAGAGGGAATAATCAAACACGCTTTAAAGCAGAAGAAAATGAAGGATAGGACAATAGCCCGCGGGATAAAATTAGAGTATCCGCCTAAGAGGGGCTTAGACCCTCTAACAACTACGCCTAATCAACTCCACGAAGCTATAAAGAACGAAAAGACAAGCCTAGTAGCGGCTCTGGTTAAACACCTAAACGCGCCAAAGGAGCTTATTGAAGAGACGTTGCACCAATGCAAAATACCAATTGACGTTAAGGCATGCGATATTCCAAGCGATAAAGCTGAGGAAATTGTAAACGTAATGAAGAAGATAATAGGTCAAGTCAAAGACGGCTCTCTTAACCCGAACATTGTTTACTTAGATGAAGATCCCATAACCGTCTTACCAATCGACTTTCAAAGCATTAAAGGAGAAAAAAGATATTATCAAAGCTTTAATCAAGCGGTCGACGACTTCTTCTCAAGGATTTTTGCTAGCGAAGTTAAGAAAGCTATGCTATCGCCAGTGCAAGAGGAAATAGATAAGCTCAGAGCTACGTTAAAGCAGCAGCAAAGAAGAATCGAAGAGCTTGAACAAGAAGCATCGTGCAATTACGCCCTTGGGCACTTAGTATTAAACAACCTAAGCTTGCTTGATGAAGCGCTATTCCGAATCGTGGCAATGAGGAAATCAGGCCTCACATGGGAACAAGTCCTAAGTGAAGTTGAGAAAGCTAAAGCACGTAATGAGTTGCCCTTAAGCATCGTAGAGAAAATACATCCTCGTGAAGGCACCTTAGCAGTCAAGCTCGGAGACCACGAAGTTAGGCTAAGCTTATCTTCAAGAGCGAGCGAGGTGGCGCAGCAGTTCTTTCAAAGGGCAAAAGAGCTCTCTAAGAAGCTTGAAGGAGCTAAAACTGCTCTAAAAAAGACTGAGGAGAAGATCAAGGAGCTAGAAGAACAAGTTAAAACCATAAGGCAAGAAGAGGCGCTGTATAAACTTCCGAAGAAGGAATGGTATGAGAAATTTAGATGGTTTAAGACCTCAGACGGCTTCTTAGTAATAGCTGGTAGAGATACTTCTCAGAACGAGGCTATAGTCAGAAAACACTTATCGCCAAACGACATATTTCTCCATACAGTAGCCCCTGGAGGACCTGTCACAGTTATTAAAGCCAATGGCAGGCAACCTTCACGGAAAGCCATCGAAGAGGCAGCTCAATTTGCAGCGTCATATTCTAAGGCTTGGTCTTCAAGATGCGCAGCTACGGAGGTCTTTTGGGTTTTAGGAAATCAAGTATCGCTAAGCCCACCATCTGGAGAATACCTGCCTAAAGGTTCCTTCATGATATATGGCGAGAAGAACCTCGTAAAAGGTGTTGAGCTTAAAACGGCTATTGGCATATTACGGGATGGCGAATTTTGTAAAATCGTGTACGGCCCTCCATCAGCTATAAAAGCTCAAACCAAAATCTTCGTCGAACTTTTACCAGGAGATATGCCGAGCAACGAGCTAGCAAAAGCTGTTAAGGAAGCGCTCATGAGGAAAGCTGAGGAAGAATCGCTTAAACGCTTTATAAGGAGCCTGCCCATTGAGTATTTTCAACAAGCATTACCCCCGAAAAGTGGGAGAATCATCGAATAGCCATCCCTATGAGTTAATATACTGGTCTTGTCAAGCTTTAAACGGCAAAGGGCGACCTTTATGGTAGATTTGAAAGCGAGCATTTCCGTCAAAGACATCATGTCGAAAACGCCAATCGTAGCTTCTGAAGATGCTACAATTAGTGAAATCGCTAAAATTATGGCTGATAAGGACGTGGGCAGCGTCATAATAGTGAGAGATGGAAAACCTGTTGGTATAATAACTGAAAGAGACATAATCATTAGGGTCTTGGCAAGGAAACTAAATCCAGATGAAGTGAGAGTGAGGGATGTTATGTCTTCCCCAATAATAGTGATATCTCCTGATGCCGATATAGCTGAAGCCGCTCGCAAAATGGCACAGCATGACGTAAGAAGGCTCATAGTAACCTCCAAGGGGGAGTTTTTAGGCGTTGTTACCGAGAGGGATGTTTTAGCAACAGCACCTGAGCTTATTGAAATCTTGAGGGAAGCCGCTAAAATAGCTCATCGGAAAACCTTAAAACAAGAATCTCTCGCTGGATACTGCGATAACTGTGAAGAATGGTCTGATAACCTTAAGGAGGTTGATGGGCGTTTTCTATGTGAAGAATGTAGGGCTGAGCTTGGTCTCGAATAGGAGTGATGATGTTGAAGGCAAGAGACATCATGTTAACAACACCGCCAACTATTGAGAAAAGCCAACCTCTATCTAGAGCTCTATCGCTTATGGAGGAGCAAGAGGCGTACTGCGCTATTGTTCTCGAGTCAGGAAGACCTTATGGTCTCATATCATATAAAGACGTGTTGAAAAAAGTAAGCTCAGCTAGATTTAGAAGCATGCACGCTCTTAGCATAAGGGTATCTAGCTTTACAAGCCCCTTTACTAACAAGCTAAGTGAAGACACGTCAATAGCGGAAGCAGCCGAGCACATCTTAAAGTCTCCTAGCTCGTGTTTACCAGTATATTCAAACGACAAGTTACTCGGCATACTACATCCAAAGCTCTTCTTAAAAGCAGTCTTAAAGTCAACTGACGTAATTGTTGCTCAAGTAATGAGACCTATCAAGGAAGCGGCCTTAAAGATATCTGATCGCGTCATACACGCTAGAAAAGTCTTAACTGAACAAGAAGTTTTCGCAATTCCAGTGCTTACAGAAGACGGGAAAGTTTATGGAGTGATAGATGAAAAGGACTTAGTCAAAGCCTACGTCAACTTCTTAGCACATATACCTGAGAAACGCCAAAAAGCCCAGATAAGCTATTACCTACTAAGTGATATCTGCAAAAAAGTTAAACACTTTGTTCGCGAAGAAGATTACTTAGATGTAGCGGCTAAGTTAATGATAGAGGAGGATTTAAGCGGCTTACCAGTAGCTACTGAATCTGAAGAAGTTGTAGGCTTCCTAGGTCTTAAAGAGATCCTTAACTTCATATCATTAAGCTTTAAGCGGTGACTAAACAAGTGGTCGAAGAAAATTTCTCAGATAGCTTGCGCTTCATAGTTAATGGGATGCTAGGAAACGTTTCTAGATGGCTTAGGATGTTTGGCTACGACGTAATGTATACACCAGAAGCTTCAGACGAACAGCTTTTAGAAATAGCTCGAAAAGAGCGGAGGATACTGCTTACAAGAGACTTTGAGCTCTACAGAAGAGCTATGCTTAACGGGATACAAGCTTTCTTCATAGCTTCAACGGACATAAAAGATGCACTCTCATCAATAATAAAGCGCTTTAACATAAAAGCTGAGATAAACCCAGAACGTTCAAGATGCCCTTCATGCAACAGCCCTCTATCAAAGGCTAAGCTGGAGGAAATAGCTCATAAAGTTCCTAAATCAGTTTTAGAGCGATATAATGAATTTTGGATCTGCACGAACCCATCTTGTGGCAAGGTTTACTGGCGAGGAAGCCATTGGAGAAACATTATTAAGACGCTCCATGCAATTGAAAACCAATAAGCCCCGGAGAATAGGGAAGGTTTAAGGCCATGTATACGCTTGAAGATGGTACCTTTCTGGTGAAACTTGCTAGAAAAGCCGTGACTACGTACTTAACGGAAAATCGGGAAATCGAGCCTCCACCTGAAACACCGCAGCACTTGAGAGAGAAGAGGGGGGTTTTCGTAACGATCGAGACATTTTTCGAAAGATTCGGTAAGAAGATGACTCAGCTTAGAGGATGCATAGGTTATCCTGAGCCAATAATGCCCTTAGTCGAAGCACTTATCGACTCAGCTATAAGCGCTGCCGTAAGAGACCCAAGGTTTCCACCCATGAGTAAAGAGGAGCTATCTAAAGTGGTCTTCGAAGTTAGTGTTCTAACGCCCCCAACGTTAGTTAAGGTTGAAAATCCAAAAGACTATCCTAAGGCAATTAAAGTAGGTAGAGATGGGCTTATCGTAGAGTTGGGCTTCTATAAGGGATTACTGCTACCACAAGTACCAGTTGAATATGGCTGGGATGAAGAGACTTTCTTAAGCGAATGTTGCGTAAAAGCTGGGTTATCGCCAGACTGCTGGCTTTCACGAAACGTCAAAATATATTCCTTTCAAGCAGAAGTTTTCTCAGAAGTGGAGCCTAATGGCGCTGTTATCAGAAAGGAGCTAAGAGCATAGCATGTCCTATAGGTTTTACTTAGCGCCATGCGGCATAGCTCTTGGTCATGCCGGCAGAACATTACCCATAGCTCATGAGCTCAGCAAGTTAGGACATGAAGTCTTCTTCTCAACATATGGAGACGCATACCCCTTCGTCAAATTCTCTGGCTTTAACGTAGCTGAAGTACCTTCAATAAGGATGTTTGAAAAGGAAGATGGGACCTTTGATCTTAAGAGGACATTAGCTTTAGGTCCTAAAAATATATACAGCTTCTTACTACAACTTGGTGCAGAGCTCAACTTAATCTCTCAGTTTAAGCCAGATGTTGTGATCTCTGATAGCCGCCTATCAACAGTATTAGCTGCGCGTGTACTCAACGTTCCTTCAATAACGCTATTGCATCAACTTAGAATCTTAATACCTCATGTCAAGCCTATTAAGCGTAAAACCCTCAAAACCCTCAAACACTACTCTGAGAGAGTTGGTTTAGAAACCTTAGGAGCACTATGGAAGTTTAGCACCCTAATCTTAGTTCCAGACTTCCCTCCTCCTTATACAATAGCTAAAGCTAACGTTGTGCCGTCAAAACATTATAGAAGCAAGGTGAAGCTGATTGGACCGATAGTGGCGAAGAGGCCAGAAAACTTGCCAAGTAAGGAAGTTTTAAGAGAGAAGTATGGCTTAAATGACCGTCCAGCTATCTTCTGCGCCATGAGCGGAACGATACCTGAAAAACGCTATATTTCAAGTAAGTTAGTGGAGATTTTCAAGCATTTTCCAGACTCCTATCAAATAATAGTATCTAGGGGGTTGCCGAATAACGATAATAGGCCTTTAAAGCTTACCTCAACTTTACAAGTCTTCAACTGGGTTATTGATCGTTTCGAACTTTTAAAAGCGTGCGACCTCCTAATAACGCGCGGTGGACACAATACGGTAGCTGAAGCCATGTACTTCGGTATCCCAATGATAATTATACCGACTCCAGGGCATTCTGAACATCAGAGCATAGCTAGGTCAGTTGCTGACATGGGTTTAGGCATAGTCTTACAGCAAAGAGACTTATCTCATGATACGCTGCTTCAAGCGGTAAAAAGGATTTTCAGCGAAGGGTATGTTGAGAGGTCTAAGAAAATACAAAGTGAGATCCTAAAATACAATGGTTTAAGCTATGTGTTAAATAAAGCCCTAATATTGGCAGCTAAGGCAAGCTCTAAAAGCTAATTGGTGTTATTTTTACGACCTTAAAGCCTTCAACTACAGGGTTATCAAACTCGCTTAGCGCAACGTTTTTTAAGAACATGGAACTTATGGGCGCATATCCATAACATCTCTCTCCGCTCTTAATTGACTTCAAAATTAAGAGGTCGTCGCGAATTTCAGCAGTACACCATTTAGGCAAGCCGACATACGCTTCAAGCTTGCCTTCAAAAACCCTCTCAACTGCATATGCTAAACCATAAGCTCCAGCCGTGAGCTCGGCTAATCTAACAACTGGACTTTTCTTGCCTATTGCTAATACCTTAGCTCCTGTTTCATTTTCTATTTTCTGAGCAATAGGCTTTAAGCGAGGCATTAGAGAGGAAAGCACTTCCCTACCCTTATTAGACAGCTTGTCAAGCCAGTCTCCACGATCATTAAGCTGCGTGATTCTAGCCCCTCCAAGAGATATATCTAGATGAACTTCTCTTGGATGGACTTCAAGAGCCATATCAAAACATAGCTTTGCCTCAACAAGAATGTTATCTCTATCTTCAGGTTTGGATAGAACGTAGACTGCTTTTTGCTTGTCAGCTTTAGTAAAAGGGTATTCAGCAGCTACGCACGCACATGCGATGACGACTACTTGATTAAAGTTCTCATCTAGCAGTGCTGATCCAGTATCAGATGCTATGATCATCCCTTAAGTCAAGCTGGGGCAACTTCCTCAATCTTTCTAAGCTGTTTCTTATACATTTCAACTATCTCATCAACAGTTGTGGCGTCCTCGGGGCTTTTATCTACTCTCCACCTTCCAGTAAACCTTGGGAACCTAATCGCAAGCCCTGAACCAGGTCTTATAACATCCTTAGCACAAGTATGTGTTGGCGAAAGTGTAATCTCTGCTCCTATGACTTCTAACACAATCTTAGGCTCAAACCATACGTCAGGTTTAAGCTGCGAGTCCACTCTGGCGTGTTTATGTGGAATGACATACGGCTTGAACATGTCAGGCATTTTATCTAAATCCTCGTCGGTGAAACCTGAACCACACTTACACACAGTCCTAAAGACATCTTCCTTAGGGTCGTAGCATGCCAGTAGCAAAGCTCCATATTTACCTGCGCGCTTTCCTCTACCCCAAAAAGCCCCTACTGCTACTAAATCCACGGTATCGATCATCTCGCTCTTGTAATCTCTTTTATACTTAATCCAAAGCCAGCCACGCGCACCTGCTTGATATATGGCATCTGAAGTCACGGACTTGACGACGACGCCTTCACATCCCTTCTCTATAGCTTCTTCAAAGAACTTCTCCAAATCTTCCGGCTTTTCTACGATAATTGCTTCCGCGAGCTTAAACTTCTCTGACTCGACGATAACTTCGCTTAACTTCTGTCTCCTATACGGATAAGGCTTTAAAGTCAAGTCTTCTCCATCCAAGTAAAGTGCATCAAACATTTTAACCTCAACGGGATACATTTTCATGGCCTCTTCAATACCATATTTACGTCTTCTATGCATGAGCTCTTGAAACGGCAGCATATCCCCAGTATCTGGGTCCACAGCGACGATCTCTCCTTCAACAATAGCTTCGTTTGCCTTAAGATACTTCAAGATATACTCACAGACATCGGGGTAGTGGCTTGTGATGTTTTCAAGCCTTCTTGAAAACAGTAAGACATTAGACCCTATCTTATGTGCTTGAACCCTCTCACCATCATATTTAAACTCTACAGCAGCTTTTCCTCCAAGCTTAGTCAAAATCTCCTCAGGAGAAGCTAATCTTTCAGCTAACATTGGTCTAATGGGTCTACCAGGTTCAGGTTTAACCTCCTTAACAGCTGCAAGCCCCTCTGCTAACAGCTTCCTGGCTACGAAACCTAAGTCGCTAGTTAAGTTATAAGCGCGTTCTAGAATAGGTCTTGCCTCTTTACCTCCTGCAAAAGCTATAGCTAAGGCATCCAATATGGTCATGTCGGCTATTCCTAACCTTAATTTGCCAGTCACCGTCCTAACTATATATCTAGCTTCTCTAGGCGTAGCTTCTTTCAATAGCCCTGTCAGATACTTTATCTTAGCTTCTTGAGCACCTTCACCTGTAGCTTTAGCAATCTTATCAAGCGTTTCATAAACTTTTTCAACAGTTAACTCTCCTTTACCTGTTTGCTGAACTTGGAAAAAGTCTGTTAAAGCAAATTGCCTCTTCATCTTCGATAAGGCGTGCTCAGCTGTTTCCCCGACATCTCCCTTATCTTTGTAGATTTTTTCAACATCACTTAAGGATGCTCCGGCTGCAAGCGCAATAGACCTTAAAACGAGCTTATCAGCCATGCCTAGCTCAACGCCGATGTAGTCTGGATATAGCTTTCCTTGAGTTAAGTAAACCACTTTGTCTATGGAAGAGGGGTCGCTATGTTTAAGTAAATCAACTAGGTAAGCTGTCATTTCAAGCCTCTTAGTTGTTGCCTCAATTTTTTCGTAAGCGTCAACTATTAATGAATACTTCAAGTTAAGCACCCAGCAAATTAATCAAGCTACTAAGCAGTCTAAAAGTATAACTCTAGACTACGTTCATGTGGTATCGACAACTAATAAGCTCTTTTACCTGCTGTCTTCTCGTACATTCGCTCAAAAGTCCATCGAACAGCACTCTTTATTTCACGTATCCTATTTTCATCTAGCACATTGTCAATGAATATCTCAGCAATAGCGTCGCCATCGACAGTCTTTATATCATATTTTAAGACTTCTTCAGGGTACTTTTCACCTCTTTCAGCGCTTTTCTCGTCCTTCCTCCTCATTTCATTTAAGACTCTATCTAAGAAGAAGCTAGCAAATGGAGGAGTCTTAACACTAAACTTCTTATCCTGTGCTGGTACGATTCTCACGTGTTTCTTCCCAACATACATGGTAGCAAGCAGTTCCCCATACTTAGACCTTATCTGCACTTCTTGTTCCTCCTCATAGCCCACCTTCGGTGGAGTTGGAGTAGTTGCCCTGGCTTGTTGAGCAGTCGCTGTTGGTTGCGTTATAAGTTCTATTGCAGGCTTAAAGCTGCTCTTAGCCAACGCTTCATCTACGACCTTTAAACGCCCTCACGATAGTTCAAGCTCCTTTTCAAGCTCTGCTATGCGGTTTTCAAGCTCCTACTATAACTCTGCTGACCCCCGCGACTCCTCCTCCAAAATCAACACACACCTTCTCTCCTACTATTCTCACAAGCTTTAATT
>Ga0180302_10000318_pt1 | contig 20225 bp, 5 predicted proteins | sample GuaBasSediGuay17_FD_121794 | JGI IMG/M metagenome (GOLD analysis project Ga0180302, IMG submission 121794) | Subseafloor sediment microbial communities from Guaymas Basin, Gulf of California, Mexico - Guay17, Core 4571-4, 12-15 cm | ecosystem: Environmental > Aquatic > Marine > Hydrothermal... | reverse complement strand
GCGGGTACTGGTATAGGTGGTGTTGCCCTAGCAAAAGTTTTTTTGGAGGAAGGCATTGATATTAATCTCCTTCTCACGGATATTAGGGAGGATGACTTGAAGCTTGGTTCTAAGTGGGGTTCCGAAGTTCTGGGAATAGATGTAGGCTATACCAAAATAGACTCAAGGAGAGTTCATGAGCTGGGCCGCAGGTTTGATATTGCCCTTATGTATGGCTCGTCGTCACCTCATTTCGATCCATGGGAGATGGTAAGGCTTCAAGCATCTGTGTCTGAGTGTCTTTTGGATGATGGCATATTTATGATGGACGAAGGGGACAGAAGATACACTATATTTTATCGGACTGGCTACGCGAGAGTACTGCCAGAAAGAATAGATAGCGAAAAGGTATTGTTGTCGCTTCATGCCAACTATGATTTTCGAAGAGGCACATTCGAAAGGGCGTACATAGATCTGAAGAACCCCTCCGAAATTGTGCTTGTGGAAACATTTTTCTGGGGACTAGCAGAGCTCATGGCCATTACCTGGCTATTCTTTGAGGATGTCGACATCTATGAGACCATAAGAGGAAGAGGCCTAATACTCGGATATAAACCCCGAAGAGGGATAAAGATTGAGGATCTCCGAAAACAACCTAGGGCTCTCCTATCATAAATTTTGTATCTAAATTATCTGTTTTTTCATAAAGTCTCTTCGGATTTATTTTCTCAGAGCTAACTGTATTAATTTTTATATTTTATTTTGAATATTGCAAATAAATTTATAGTGATTTAAAATGCTAAGGATAGCAGTACCGGTTGATAGAAATAATGAAAATTGCAATATTTTTGAGCATTTTGGAAGAGCTCCCTACTATATGCTGGTCGATGTTGAAAACAAAGAAATTAAGAGGATTAGTTTTGTGGAAAATATCTTGGTTGAGCATGGACCGGGAGACATACCTAGGATGCTGAAGGAGCATGGTGTCAACATACTCATCTGCTTGGGTATTGGTAGAAGAGCGAAAATTTTCTTCCAGCAGTATGGAATAGAAATAGTTAGTGGTGTGGAAGGAAGGGCACTAGATGCTATTAGAATGTTCTTGGAGGGCAAATTGGTAAGCAGGGAGTATACGCCTCCTAGGAAATGGCATGAGAGATAGAACATACTAATTTTACGAAAACCATAAATGAGGATTCCTGAGGCATCTTCTTAGATTCCTGGAATTCAGGTTGACTACTACCTCTTAAAGAAAAAATTTGGTGTTTTTTAGTTAAAGTAGAATTTCAGTCTGAGTTTGAAGTGAGAAACATGAATGAGAATCTGATAGCTCCATGTGGTATCTACTGTGGATGGTGTCCTTTCTATGTTTTTAAACCAGAGGAGTTTTCATGTCCTGGATGCTGGCAGAGGGAGGAAGAATGCAGTATTAGGGACTGTGCTTCTTCGAGGGGTCTTAAGCTCTGTACTTTCTGCGATGAATTCCCCTGTGATAAGCTATACAAAATGTATATGAGGATGAATGAGTTTTTTGACTATATCAAGGAGATTCTAGGGAAGAGCCATTAGGCTGAAATCTAAGAATAATTATAGAACCCTCAGAGATCCTCGGTGATACCTATTTATGTTCTTCCTTAGGATACACAGGTGGCGCTATGCTTGCTATGAGTTCACCTGCAATTATGAACATTTTTGGTATTATTGATATTATTTTGCCTCCAGATTTCGCCTTTATCAATATCTTTCCTATACGGCCCAATAATTCTCCCTTACCCACGTAGCCACCCAACTTAGCCTTCGGTGTGAATATCCCAGAGCTATCTGCGTGATGTCTCACGAGGGTACCAAAGTATTTGTGATTATATTTTGTTTTCTCTCCAATCAGAAACTCTATGTTAATCAAGGATTGAAGTAGTTTTCTGGACATAGAAGATATGATCTCATCATTGAGCTTTAATCCATCCTGTGGGAGCTCTATTATCGCAGCCTTAATACCGATTTTGAGTGCCTCCACGAAGAGTTGTCCTTGCAGACCTATGCTCTCAACCATGTTTTCGGGCGGTAGGTCTTCTACAAACTTTTTTACTTCTGGATACTCCTTATATAGTGTTAGTATGTACGGCTGACAGTACCCACAAGTATGGAGGTCCACTATGTAATCTACACTCTGAGCAATCTCCCATATGGCTGCTGCATGTCTATATGTCGCCGATCTCTCCGCGTCTCCTGGAAAAACCCTATTGAGGTCATGACCATCAATAATACTCGTTCTCTGTTTATACTTAAACGCATTTGGGTTCGCGACTGGAATTATAGTTATTCTTCCTTCAAACATATTTTTGTGTGTTTTACTAAGATACACTACTAGTCTCCTAGTAGTAGCTATGGAGTTATGTTCGTTGCCATGTATACCAGAAATTATCAGGATCTCTCTCGGCCCGGAGCCAAAACGGAAGATTTTTGATCTGCCTAGGGGAGTTCTGATATAACCTATTTCCATGCCGATACACCGCCAACTAATTGACTAATTCAAATAATAAAGCTAAGTAAAAAACAAAGATGCGCTCTCTCCCGACGAATTTTCTTGCCGCCATAGGCTTCTTCAAATCTCACATGGGAAGCTGTTTTGCTTAATAATAGGTCGCAAAGCTAGTTTCGTTAGCCAATTTTGGTGGCTTCTAACACGCGACGATCGGCACTAGGAAGATCATATAGGTAGACAGCGTCGAGGAAAAAGAGAAACAGAAACAACTAAAAGCCACCGACCAGTACTAGGAACAAGAGGAGAAGCGAAAGGGGTAATAGAGGCGGTGATGGGGCCGCCAAGGGGAAGAAAGAGAAGAAACTGTGGGGGGAGAGCTACTGGCCTAAACCCCGAAACAAAAACAGAGAGCAACTCGGATGCACAGAGCACCAGATGGCACTAAAGTTACATAACTGCTAGCAAAAATAGAACGGTAGTGGAGATCCTCCCTAGATAACTTTTTCTTAACCTAACTTACTTAGCAGCAAAAAATATTGGTTTTAGACTGCTAAAGGTCGCTGAAAGAGCACTGAAGAAGAAGGCTGTATACCCTATACCGGGAGGTTTAAAAGCTTCATACTTTTTTACTATTTAGTGGAAATTATATTTATATCGATGTGATGCTCGATGAAGAGTGTGTTTTTGGATCTAGATGATGATCTTGCCAGGAAGATATGCGAAGATACGATTAGTGTTGGGGATAGTCTCTCAGAAGACTATGTTGCTACGTATACTAATGTTATTCTCTCCTCTATGAATCTGCGGCCAGAGGAGACGTCAAAGTACTTTGAGGATGTGGCAAAATATTGTCCCACCACATTCAAGCTTCTTATAAGTGTCTATGAGTTTATCGAGAAATCTTTCTTCTGCATCTCCCTGCTCAATGCCATTGTCAAAGCTATTCCACACATATCTGCAATGCATGTATTTTATAAGAGAAGACTCGAAAACCTAGTAAAGAATCTACTGAGAAAAGCAATCTCAGAGGGAACAGAGAAAGATACTCTTCTAACAATACTATATTTGTTCAAAAATATAGAGTACCTAGGTAAGCATGGATACATACTTAGAACAAAAATTAGGGGAGTAGACACAGTACTTAAAACCGCCGAAACTATGTCATCTAAAGTCGCATATGTAAAACTCAGGGATCTATGGCGGGACCAGATAACTAAGAGTATACGACCCGATTTAGCTGATTATCTCAATGCACTGTCAGATATTCTACTAGACCCTGAGCTAAGACTGGTCGCTGAGGTAGGATTATCTGAGAGCTTTGACTTCGAGATAGTGCTTCCAGAAAAATCAGCTAAGGCATATTTGGAGCTACTAAAGAATGACGTGCTTGATTCCCCGGAGAAGGCCTATATAGTTCTGAGTGATATCCTAAGAACGCAGATGCTTGTGATAACATACTCCATAGGTAATGCTCTCAGATGGTTCTCTGATGGTTTAAAGAAAGCGGTGATGCTTGATGTCTCCTCCATAAATCTGCATATCCTCAAGAAAATCGAACTCAACATAGAGCTTGGGAAGAAAATCCTGGATATCTGTATGAACCTATATAGCAATCTTAGAGACGCCACAAACAACATGAAGATACTCGACAAGGAGAACTCTAGGGAATACTCATCCCTCCTAACCAAAGCAAAGAAACTAGTCGGGCTGATAATGAAAAATGCTACGTTTCTGCTCCACGAAAAACAGGAGACTGTCAAAGTCCCAAAGGTTGATGAAGAATTTAAGCTCTATTATGAGGATGAAAAGAGAGAGAAGGATATTCTGACTATTCGGGAGGAAACGTTGGAAGCTCTTAGTGAGCTCCAAAAAATTCTACTGAGGATGAACAGTATTGTTGAGGATGAAATTAGTGGGCTTAAAGCGGCTCTAGAAGGAGCAATTAGGATCTCAGCATATCTAGCAACATTAGATCCTATGACGGAGCTGACGAAGAATGACGTCGAAAATGTGCTGAGATACATTGACAGTAAGAACTTATGGCCATACATAGAAAACTACTACAAGATGTTCTCCGAAAGAACACTAGGCGATATTATCAAGGAAATACCTAAGGTTGAACCACCAGAAACGTTTTAAGAAGACTAAGCAATTATATTATCTTTAGGGTCTCTATGAGTACGGCTGGTAATGTTTTGAAGGTAATAAAGTTTTTGGAGAAGAGAACACCAAAATACTTCCCCTAGAGCTCCCTGTATTACTAGAGAGATTCTTAGGGTGGTCACATTCTTGGCTTCCTCAAACTTTGGTTTTCCCAGAATTGTTGATGTTGAGGCAGGCTATAGGCTACTCGAGTCTATGGCTATGTATTGAGGCTCTAGAATTATTCAAAGACTTTGAGGTCTTAGTCATAGAAATCTCAAAGAGAAGAGCTGAATTCATAAGAAAATAGCTGATTTGTATGGATTAAAAACATATTTGTCTTCGAGAAGGACGCTAAGAAGGCACTTAGTAGAATAAAACCTCCAATGCATGTTGTCTTTCTAGATGCTAAGAAAAGGATGTACGGCCGCTACCTAAAGATAATCTTAAAGAAAACCCCCTGAAGGGTATTGTCATGGCGCATAACGTTATTGGCTTTCGCAATATAATGAGGAAGTTTCTAGCGATGATCGGCGACGTCTTGAAATGAAAAAACGATGATATTCTATGGAGATCCAGAGGGTCTAAGTATACCGATAAAAATTGGTGGAGATAATGGATACTGAGCATAACCATTGCAATGCTAGATGGAAATTTTTATCTAGGTTCGTTTCTTCTTGTTTCTGTCTTATGGTTTGTGTATTAGCTAGTTACTTTGAAGAAATTCTGGTAGTGTCTTTTGGGCTGTCTTCATTTTTATTATGTTGCTAGATTCTATCACTTCTTTCGGGTCTATCCTAAGTTTTGACAATGCGTATCTTAGTGCTTCCTGGAAATTCTGAAACTTTACTGGTTTACTTCTAAGTGCTCTTCTGACGCTCTCTCTCACATACCATACTCCTATGGGCATGTAGTGTTCTGGGTAGGCCTCACGTATGACTATGACTCCCGCTTGTCTCCCAATTTTGCTTAGGTACTCTGTCACTGCGAGTCTTGTTGCGTAGTAGCATCCCCCTATACTCGCATATTCGGTTCTTCCCCAATGGAGTTCGTAGTCTCCTCCTATCGCTATCGAGTTTCCAAAGAAGTTCCATGATGAACCTGGCCACCAAATCTCTATGAACTCATATTTCCATGTGTCTGGGAAGAGGATCACTACGAATTTGTCTCCCAAACCACTATATTCAAATACTAGGTAGTCTCCTATGATTGGTTTTTCTCTAATTATGTTATCTCGTAACCACTTAGACAGGATACAGTCCACAGCAGTTATGCTCCACCTCGTCGGGACCAGTTTTCTCTCAAGTTTTGTGCCTAGGATCCCAGCACTCAGACCCTGAATTATTTTTGATACCATAATACCGCTCCTATAGAGGTACACCATAGCGTCTAATGCCCTTAGGTCATCATCCTCAAAAACTTTCTCAAGAAACATTATCGTGCCTTTTGCTGATATTTCCAGAGATTTTATCGGGCCACCAACGCCTATTGGCTGCACATACGGATCTATAATTATGCTTCTGTATATCCGATCGAGCTCTGCATATGCATCTACTGACCTTCCTGACAGAACCGTATCAACGATTTTGTCATAGAAGTTTCCAAGCCGATTCGGTCTTCTGACATCGATTTTTCTCATGCCCCTTATAAGCGAAAGTCTCACGTCTAGAAATTCGTCTATCGCTCTAAATGACCAGAGCTCGGGAATACCCAGAATCTCAATATCTCCCTTCTCGGGGTATAGAAGAGGGCCAACGAAGACTTTTGGATATCCTATCCTACCAACAAAGATTTCTGGTGGCGATGCACCATCAATCTGCCTATCTACTACCGAAATAGTCCTCCTAATTCTTTTATATTTCAGGAGGACGGGGCATATTTTGCGGCCACAAAGGTTCTTTGCTCCTCTGCAAAGGATACATATTCTAGTTCGATCTGCACGCACCAAATATCCAGTAGATGGTCTAAGCTCCGATGCTGTTTCCTTTGTAATCAGATGAGATATCCATGGAATTCTTCGCTTAACCTTCTTAAAGCCTCTACCCATAATCATCATACCTAAATATATGTAGTATTTTGTGCTTCGTTTAAAGCATCTAAGTTATGTAATACCTATACATATCAGGCGATGTACCCTGTTTTTCTCAAAATAAATTAAGATATTATGGGGAAATCCCGGTTAAAGATATAAAATCTAGATCGGACGGTAATAGCTCATGCAGAAGCAATAATATTTAACTGTTGAGATGGGGAGAAATATTTAGATTTTTTCTTGGTAGTCTTTCTCTTTGCTATTATAGTAAGGACAAAAGTAGCTACAGGAAACACTGTTCCTGTTATCAACAAATTTAGATATGATGGGCTTAAGAGTATATTCTCTCCAGCAGTATTTGATTCTTGAATAAGCTCATGGTAATCACTCAGAGAATCCATATCAGTATCTGCACAGTTGGGATCAAAACCTACTGTCATCTCCGTATATACAGAGAGCCCGTCTCCATCAGCATCAACGAATCTAAGTGATAATCCATACCCAACCATCCATATAGCAAAGCCTGTGGCTATTTCCCCAAAAGATTCTTTTTCCAGCGATCAACAGATCTAGTAAAGCCAATGAATCTTTACTTACTTATTAAGAGTTCTATGTCTCCATCATTATTAGCATCAAAAAGAAAGAATAGAAAAAATTTAGGAGGTTTACAGTATTATGTCTAGGCTTATTATATTACTTATGAAGGCGTCTATGCGTCCCCAGATGAAGTTTAGGATTCTGTCCTTTAGATACTTGTTGAAAACGTATCCTGCCAATATTTTGAGTGCTGTTGTTAGACCTATATCCACTCTGAGCGCCAGTATTATGACGTATATAGCCAGTATCACAATCCTTAGTATTGTTTTGAATGGCTCAATGATATCCATACTTCTGACATACACCTCAAATGTTCTGGGTGTTGGTATGACGATTAGTGTTGGATCCGCTAGCATTGCTAGTGCTGTGAAGGCTACGCTTAGCATATTTAGTAATAGACTGAATGTATCGGACTTTGTTAGGCTATTTCTCAATCTAATTAGTGGATTATTTTCTTTTGTACCAAAGTTCAAAAACTTGTCAGTGAGCCATGCTATTGATGAGAACATGACTCCTAGTGGCACTCCACCGAACAGCCCTGTGTTCCACGCGTTGGCGTATCCTACGATTCCTAGGGCAAAACCTAAGAATACTGCTGTTGGGCTGTATAGCATCTCAGCAACTTTCGGCAGGTCTTCTGGTTTCTTAATTAGTTTAGTTGCGCTTCCTAGATACTCAGTCATAAGCTGCACAAACATAAATATACCTACGCCATATGACACTATCGTTAGGACTAGAGCAGGCAGTTCAAAATCTACGATTCTTAGTAGGAAACTCTGACTATAATCCACAATCTCATCTTCTGTTTCACCGGTCAGATAGACCATATCTAGGACTAGGTATGCTCCCAGCAGATTAATGGCGATGGGAACCAGATCCTCAGCTATTTTATTCATAGCTTTTATGGACAGTTTCCTTAAGTCCTTGCAGGTATTTACTAATATGGCCTTGGGGTCGCTAAGTATGAACTTAACTGCGTTCTTAATGTTTACTGAGATTCTCTTCACACATCTGTATGTGGTTTTGATATCGAACTTCTTTGCAGAATCAATAGCATTTTCGAAATATGTCATGTTCTCGCCGAAGATTATTTCTAGCTTCTCCTCAAAATATCCTCCTACAATCTCCGTAAGCGTATCAACAATCGTACTGGTAACACTATATATCAAGGGATAGACTACGGGTGATATGGGGCCAAATATTGGCCAGATAATACTGGCACTTACCATGTAGGATACTTCTCTGTACATGCCTATTTCCTGTTTAGTGTTGGATTTACCATATCTTATCACATTGAAGTAGCCATAGTTTTCAGATGTTATTGGGAACTCATTTGAGCCTCCTAGTATTATGCCAAGCATAAATTCTATTCCGACCTGGAGGGACATAGCTATTGTTCTCAGGTTCTCAGCTCCCTCGCTGAGGATCTCCTTCGGGTTGTATGACAGTACACCTATTATTCTCCTAGGGGTTATGAGGGATTCATAGCTACTGTATATCTTTGAGAGTGAATAGTGTAGTCTGTTGAGAAGACCGATCATTAGGCTGAACAAACGCTTAATACTATTGTTCGGTTTGAATCTGCGGATACTCTCAACAAGGTCTTCGATGCTGTTTAGTGTGGATTTAATTATGTTTTTACTGTCTTTTCTTCCAGACTCTATTGTGTCTGCGGATCTCAATATCAATTCGAGCATTTCATAGAACTTTGAGATTAATTCGTACCCAGAGAACTTAGGCTCATCCAACCCGACTCCAAATTTACTGAGTATCTCCTCCTCTGCAAATAAGTAGCTAAACCCATAGCTATATGTGTTGTAGATAGCCACATTTACATTTCTAAGCACCTTTCTGAACTCGAACTCTGCTCCCATAGCCTCTAAGAAAAGCCTCTGTAGTGGAGTTGTGTCGCTAGACTTGCTGATGACAAGATTTATTATTCGGTCGTATGCCAACTTATTTGCCTGGATAATTACGAGTTCCTCGAGATTATCTCTCACATCAGATAGGATCGTTGTTATGCTGGGTAGACCCAGTATATCCTCAATGAATACTAGCACAGCCTTGAATTTTTCATATAGGTCAAATAACCATTTGAGACGCTTCTTAAGCTCAGACCACACAGCATTGCTAGCGGCCTCAACAGCAGCACTTATTATCCCGCGTATGTTTATCAGCAATGAGAGCTGCTTTATATATGAGTAGTACGCCCTAACAACATTAAGTTGATGCTCACTTAGTACTCCGCTTCTCAGTTCATTGAACACTGTGTCTAGAGCCATCTCACGTGTCTTGTTAACAAACCATGCTTCTGGATCATAGATCTTGATAAGTCCGTAGTCGTATAGTATTTCTACGCATTCTCTGGTAATATCCCCTACGAGGTTCTCATATAGGCTCATAGTCTTCGCATAGTCTGAATATATGTTTAGTGCGTCCCAATTATACTCGATGTGATCACTATATATTGTTATTATGCCATCAACGGGTGGTGGGAGGAGGGGGACAACCCTAGTAATCACTAGGTCTTTTGTAACAAAGATAGCGCTACTGAAATCTATCTTGCTGACAAAAGATGTGTTTTGGGCCTCAAATATGGTCGGATAGGTATAGTGTTCGGATACCGGCACAGAGGATATTTGCCGTGTTACATAGCCTGCTATGTGGATGAGACCCATGTCTAAGAAGTAGTCATCGGTGCCTATGTATGCTTTTGATATAAGCTTTCCGCCTAGCGATCTGAGTCCTATTGATTTGTATTGAGAAGTTCCTATCTCCACTTCGGTCCTAGTAAGTATACCTAGTGATTCTAAGTCTCTAATTGGTTGCAATGGTAGGTGGAACGAAAGTGCTTTTAGAATTGTGTACATATTATAGCTCCCCGCGTCTAGAAGAACTCTTCTATAATTCGCCAACATGGTATTGGCTTCGGTGATATTTGACTCTATAAGTTCATCTATGACAACCAAATAGCTTGATATGTATCCTACGAGGAGTTTTTCTCCCAAACTATCGGACTCAATAGTGCTACTAATTATCGATAAGAGGGCATCCCTAAGCGGGCTGCTAATATTTAGGGAAGATATATCTTCATAGACCCCATGGAGAGTTGAATTTGCTGATGTGAAATCTACGGGCACATCCAAATAATCCAACAAGTTATAGACAACATATTGGTAGTCAGTCTCCGCCAGATAGTTGCCAAGGGTTGAGATTGTAATTGCGGCGAGGGGCTCCAAAATCGCATAATTACCCACTATAGATTCTAGGTCGATCCGATAGACGAATCTATATGCGTCTGACAGAATAACGCCAGTACCAACATCACCTATAAGACCTTTTAGGGCTTCGGAATAAACCTCATTTATCGGTTTCTCTCTGAATATACCCGGTATGCTTATTGAGGAAGTATCTAGAGGTGTTACTTCCTCTATTTTGAGTAGTAGCCCCTTACTAACAAAATATTGTCTTGCATTTTCATCCATTAATGCGAGAGTTAGGTGTCCTAGTTTTCTAACAAACTTCGATGCTAGAGATGTGACTAGGGATCCGAAGTGGGATTCTGCCTCAGTCTCCATGAGCTTCTGGACTAATGTATAATATGTAATCCACAGAATGGAAGCGAATATTGGTTTCATAAAGTTTATAGCGTCCTTCATAGGGCCGATAAATGGTTGTATGAGACCCATAAGTGATGATACGAAATCCTCAGCGGCCTTAGATAGTAATTCTTGAGAATACATCGCTAGGTCTGAAGCCCACTGACAGATCTTGCTGAATGTTCCTTTGAGAATAGACCTAACGATGTTTTTCCATTCCTCTGGGAGAGGGAACAGCCCGATTATAAAGTCTATTATATTGCCTAATATCCAAGCAAAACCTTCGATCGCCTTGGCCATGAACCAAGCGATCATAGCACCTATCATTTCTATTATCCCATATCCCATCTTCATTATTAAGTACACAGCACTTAGAATCATCTTAGCAACATCGGTATTTAGAATCCTGATCACCAACTCTGCGGGTCCTACGATTATACCCATGATCAGGTCTATTATAGCTTCTCTGACCCAGTCGAAAGGCCAGCTTATCCAAGATAGTGCGTTCTCTAATTGGGTTCTAAGCCACTTCTTGAATGAACCGAATGCCTTAGTAATTTTGTTGATTATATCATCTATGACTACAAACACATCGAATATGCTCAGCCCTTTATCCGTTGCATCCGCCGCATCTAAGACCATACCATATGTATATGTCTCATATATCCTCTTTTCGTTGGCTAAGATTTTCTTCGATTCTGAATACCATTTTCCCAGCGATCTTATTTTGGAGGTAACCATGGATTCTAATATGTCTAGTCGAGAATCGATCGATGCGACGCCTATCATGGGAACTTTCAGTGATGCGGATTTCTCATATAGATCTATGAGGATCTTCAATTTCTGGATCACCGCTCGGGCCTCTGGAAGCGTTTTTACGTATGTAAACTCGGAGGATGAGCCGATACTTGCGAGAGGATCTCCATTTGGTGGGATCTCCACATCGAATGAGGAAACCTTGATAATTCTGTATGCACCCATCGTTGAGTCTATGAGAAGCATATACTTATTATCCGCAATGGTTGCTTCGAGATACTCAGTCCTAAACCAAGCCTCTAGAAGATCCCTGATTATCGATGATAAGTCATTCTCAACGATTTTTCTTGCCTCTGGGTCAACAGTTTTTGCTAGTGAGGCTATCTGTGTCAGGAGGGGAGAGTTGCGTCGAAGACTTTCGTATGCCAAGCTATGATCGCTAACAATATATTCCAAGTTATCCTCCAACTCCTTGATGTATTGCGAATCTATAGTTATTAGAGGAGCATTCAACGCATTTACTATGCTCTGCTTATATATTTCCTCAAATTGGCGATAAATGTTTGTTCTGAAAACATTTAGGGCGTTACTGAGTACATGGTCAATATAGGTAAGGTCCTCAATGTTGGCCAGAACAATACTATTGTAGTGGGGATTTCCAATAGGTTCCTGGAGATCATATATAATATTCAGATAGCTTATAATTCCTAATAGAAGCTCCTTAAAATCGAATCTGGTAAGATCCCGGAAGTCTAAGTAGAATTCTCCAGATGTCTCATTGTAGTGGAGTGGAGAAAGGTAGTATCCCGTATATATCCTGCTGTAGCTCCTATCCGCGATGTCGATAAGGTTCATTAGCTCTAGAAGTCTATCCCTAAGAGCACCGATAAATTGACTAGTTTTGCTTCCGATCTCCTCCTCCAATTCGCTGATGCGTTTGACTATCCTCGGATATTGTGCTGAGAAGTATATGTCGTAGTATCCCTCCTCAACATCATTAATTATGTCTCTGAGGTACGTCAATAGGTTGTTTCTAATTTCATCGACTATTGCTAACGTGTTGTTTACCTCTATTAGTGTATTGACGAGGTGTATAAGTTCGTTATAGTACCCTCTATATGCCTCAACAAGATCATGCATTTTCAGCATTGTTGAGTACCACTTGGTTTTCTCCATAATCTCTTGATATGTATCGTTGCCCAGGCTGACGGCATCGATTATTATACGGCGATAATCCGATTCTATCTGAGCCATTAGGGCACTCATCGTGTCAAGCTTATCCTTATTCGTTATCAATGATGTTGTATTCAAGGAGTCTCTTATAGGCACACTGATGTTGAACCATAGGTCCATGAAAAGTGGCAGAACCTTGTTGTTGTACTCTGTGTATATCAGAACAACTTGGTATAGGAGACCAATCTTATTGTACTGGCGGGTATACCAACTATAAATCTTGGAGACATTTGAATATATTGCGAGGGCATCATGATATGTGAATACGCCTATGCCATAATCCCGTATATCGATAACATCGCTAAGAGCCATTAAAGCTTTCTTGAACATGGATAATGTGTCTTTAAGTGAGTAATATTTGCTCCAGAATGCATCATCAAAAATTTCTTTATCACTAAGCGTATTCTCCGCTTCGCTGACGGAGCTGGCATCGTTAGATAGGAACGAATCTATAGTCGCTTCTAAGGATTGTAGAGTGTCTAGACCCTGGATATTCGCTTCATATATCGTTGCCTCAATTCCTGCCAGAGCCACTAGATAGTCTATTGTCTCTGCATAGACACTAAGTTCAGATACAATACTACTTTCAATGTGCATCTTGTCCCTTGCTTTTATGGCCAGCTCTAAGTTCGCTAGGATATCCAATTGGCGGGCATATCCAAGCATTGTATAGTACATTTTCTTTACTGTTTTCACACTCAAAACAAAATCTGAAGCCAAAGAGCGGATCCTATCTAGAATCTCTGTGTAGTTTTCAGCTATTCTCACCTCGGGTTCTAGCGATTCGTCTTTCAGCACTGCTGAGAAGCCTAATAACCTATATTCTGTGAGAATTTTGTCCAAGATTCTCTGTGCTGTATCTATCTGTTGCGAATACGAATTATACTCCCTCAGCGCCCTCTCAACAACACCCGCTACGAATCTAAGTGTACTCGCTGTCTTAACTGCCCTCATGACCTCACCGATCTTTGCTATGTATTCCTTGGCTTTGCTGAATATATGTGAGAAGCCAGGATAGAGTATTCTAACAATCAATGTCCTGTAGTATATGAGCTTAAGTGCTACCAGGTAGTCTATCTGTTTCTTAAGGAAATCGATATCATTCTGTATCTCTATAGATACGTTCTGAGAGGGTTCATATCTTCCCTCATTAAGCCTACTTATGGTCTCCTCTATACTGCTCCAATACATATCTAAGTAGCTAACCATCGATTTTAGCAGTTGTAGTGAATCGAATTGTGTGCTTAGAATTCTGCCTCTTATTATGAGGGGATAGTAATATCTAAATCGCTCTGCCCTAGCAAGGTCGGTAAGTATGTCCTCATAAATATTTCTTAGACCTGGTGCGAACTTGAGAAGAACAAGTATCTGATACTTCAAGTAACTTGCAAGAAATGACAGGCGGATCGCTCTGCTTAGCGTAACAATATCTTTTATGATTTGAGCAGTATCATTATAATCTCCTTGTCTCAATCTCGTCGTAGTATCATTAGTCTCGTTGATTAATGATACTATATCCCGTGCTGCTTCGGAGAGACCGCTAATCCTTCTGTAGTACCTTAAAATGGCCTTCGACTTTATCAACAGTAGCTTTATCTTCTGTATTGCTATCCAATGCTTATTTAGTAAATATAGAAGCCCAACATACCTATTCTTATGCTTCTCCGCAATTCTCCGTAGCTCCTCAAGCCTACCTAATTTTTGCTCCATCTCGTAGACCAAACGCATAAATTCCTCCATCTGATCAGCTGTTATATTAGTCTTAGCCAAACCAAGATAATTACTGATTTTTTCTCTGCTTGTCAGAAGCCAATTGAGCACGATGCTTGTCTCGGCATCTAAGTCTTCCTTAGAGAGGAAATCGCCTAATGCTACCTGAGGAATACCATGCTTCAACATGTGTCTCCAAGGATACCACGGATCTACAATGACCTCCTTAACACGTCTGACCTCGGGTTCCTGTCGTATTGGCTCGATTTTGTGTGTCGCAAAGTTTGGTGTCATTGTCTCATTTGTTGTTGGGTCGAGGAGATACACAGTTATGTTCTTACCCACATAGATGTAGCTTAGGCTTGTATTCTCGATTTCTATCGACATATTTCTGAGATACTCCGTATACTCCTCCACCATATAGTAGTATTCACCATCAAGCCTTATAAGACTTATTTCCCTCCTAAACCTCAGATACCATCTACCTCCAAACAGTATCCTTATTATACTCTCCATGAGCTTTGTTCCCTTAGGAGAGCCTTCCAACGTTAATACCTCTCCATACCTGCTAAATACCTCCGTTACTGGATGTTTCGAAGCGTTACAGTAGAGCAGTACGAAGGTTGCTCGGAAATCGGGATAGGTCCTTGATATGTACCAATCAAGCACAGTAGCATTCAGAAGGAAGCCACCGCTATCCCTAGTGAGGATGCTTGTGTTAGTGGAGTGTGTCATAATGATAACTATCGCTGAGCCGAACCTATTGGCTATTTTTGTTGCTCTTATGAGATTGCTTATAGTAGCGTATCTACCCACCAAGAATATTGCTGCATCACCAACAGTTTCGCTAAACTGATACATTATATCTAAGAAGTACTTAGCTATCGAGCTATTACCAATGCTATATCCCGGGCTCCAAAAGATCACAAAGGTGGGTCTACTGACCCCAGATTGGAAAGCAAGACGCCTCATAATACGTTCTAAACCATAATATGGTTGATCAATAAACTTTGGGTCTGATAAGAAAGATCTCTCTCTGCTAAGTGAAAGATTACTCATAATCCCAGGAAATGTGCTAACCTTCACAGCATCTATCTGAGCTTGAAACAGATTAACAACCCTATTCTCCCTGACATACCTCGCCAAAGCCCTCTCAGAACCATGACTACTAGGCTTCTCTATTGCCCAAGAACCAACAAATTGGAGGCTAAACAAAAAAATGAAGATTAGTGCTAATGCTATTCCTCTTCTCTTTCTCTTCATAAACAGCCAAACCGCCGCAATCATGGCGGTTAATGCTATACTCACAAATACCAAGCTTAGTAGTGTCATTGGGTCTGAAAGGTCATATAGTCGTCCTGAGGATTCCCTCTCGTCGACTTCATTGGAAACTGAAGTATTTTCGCTTGGATATGGATTTGTGTATTCTCCTTCTTCGCTTTCCTCGATGCTCGGTTCTACGACATGAATCCTATATACTACTATGTTTGTGTTATTGGCTATGTCATAGGCCACAAATCGTATCCAGTACTCCTCATTATATTGCAGCGCCAATTCTACGCTTCCAGAACCGTTAAGTGCCAAGTAGAACATGTCGTTAACAAATATGTCTACCTCCACCAACATAACATTATCACTAGCTTTGATCGTTATCGGTATCGTCGTATTATGGTACTCAGTGTTGTTGTTCAGACCAATAATCCTTAGGTCTGGTTTCGTTCTATCAACAATAAGCCTAACAGTCTGTGTCGCTGAGTTTCCGAACTTATCTATCATAACGATTGTTATGTTATGGATGCCATCCTCTATAGATATATTCAGCTCCGCTAAGCTTATCTCATACGTACCATTTATATTCGTCTCATTGACTATGAGTATATCATCAAGATACACTAGCACATTAGACTGCTCTGATACTTCCAGCCTTAGATGCTGTATGGATTCATTGAAGATGTAGGTCTCATTCCTATCATTCACAGCGAATTCTGATAGGACGGGTGGGTCAGCATCAACGGTTATGAGTATTGTGACATACACAACGTTTCCAGCGTAGTCCGACGCATATATTAAGATTACATGTTCGCCGCTATCCAGCGTCACATTAAACTTGGTTGTATTGTATGTGGTCTCATCAATCTTTATGTAGAACTCCTTTAAGTTCTCTTCGATTATGTCTACATCGACGTAGACATCCTTACCGTAGACTGTATTGTTGAGCGGGGAGTTTACCATTATTATTGGTTCGTGAAGATCGCAGTAGACTATGAGTCTTGTTGTGGCTGTGTTATTTGCTCTGTCGCCCGCTACTATTTTGAATACATGTTTACCGTCACCATCAATGCTTATTATTGCGGAGAGTATTGTGTCATTACATGTTATGTTAGGCTGAGTAGAATTATCTATGTAAACCTCAACATAGTATAGATTCTCATCATACATAATCAGCGTCAAATTGAATGTGCCTCCGACCCAAGAGTTGTTCTGTGGTGTTACGATCTCTATGCTTGGTGGTGTAGCGTCTATTGAGAAGAAATACGTACCATTCACCATTATGTTGCCCAGAACGTCGACTGCGTGGAACTCCACTATGTATATGTCAGGAGCTGATATCGTTATGTTATTTCCGTAGTAGAACTCTCCATTAGCGACCAGATAATACTCATCGATGCCAGACTCATCATAGACCTCCCAGTATATGTGGATCTCATTGACGATGCTGTTATTAGCTGGTAAGATAAGTGTTGTTATTGTTGGGGGCTTAGTGTCTACAGTTATAGCCATTCTCTTTGTAGTCGAAAGATTAACATGATCAACAGCCGCAAACTCAATGATGTATCTCGCATAGATCTCTGTGCTTGAGAAGTCCAATGTGTAGACAACATAATCAGATTCAACTAGGATCTCGTCAGTCAGCGTACCATTTATATAAACCAGTACTTTGTGTGGTGATGTATCATTTATATCTATCTCAACGAAACATGTGGCATTTTCGCCTCCAAGAATACTGTTGTTGCTTATCCCAGATATGCTAACTACTGGTGGTAGATGGTCGAAGACTATTCTTGTCTCTGCTCCCTCAGAGAGACCTAGTATATCATAGATAATGATATTTATCATATATAGGCCATCGACACTCAGATATGAGACGTTAACAGATGTGTTAAATGGATCTGTGATATTTGCCAATAGAATAACGTCGTTGCCTGGATAGGTCACATATACCTCTGTATAAAGTATTCTACTCCAATACATGAATCCAGAGTAGCTCCAATCTATTAGCACTGAGTAGTTGGATAGATATATGATCTGAGGAGCATTGATCATTGCTTTGACGATGTCTGTAGTTACATCCACTATGTATTCTACGCTCTCCGAGTTACCAGCCTTATCAACAGCCGTAACTAGGAGCCTATATGTCTCATTCACTATTGGCTCCTCAACGAAAACATATACATCAGTACCCTGTATTATGAATTGTGTTGAAGACCCAGCGGTATTTCTGACCGTTATGTTGTAGTCTTTGATATCGGAATAGTATTCTCTTCCAGTAGAATTATCATAGATTGAGAAACTTATGACTGAGCTATTCGCAACTAAGATCTCATCTTCTCCAGCCCAACAACCAGGAGCGAATGAAATCTCAACTACTGGTTTAGTCACATCATAGATAACCCACCAATCGGAGCTATACACAAGGAAATACTTCATGTATGCATATGTGTAGTTTATCCTCAAGTAGTATATGTCCTCAGCGATGTCGCTACCAAGAATCTCCATCAAGCTGAAGGAGTAATCTGTATTGCTGTGCAATTTTCCGAATGCTTGTTGCGACATCCTAATAACGCACGATTGACTATAACCATCACTAATTATATCGATATTCTCGCCACTAGTAGCATCTATAGCGTAACTAGAATCACCAAGAATCGCAAAGAAGTATGTCGGCAACAAGCCATACTCACCAACAACCATACGCACCGTGAAGCTGAAATTCTCCGAGTTCGTATAGTTGCCGATAAGATCCGTGGTTATCTGGAGGTCATTGAGGTTGTAGACAAATATATATGCTTTCCAATCAATAACAATCTTTGTGCCAAAACAGTATCTCGCTATAAGCCTAACATATCCAAGCATAGTCACGTTCATTGGGACACTAGCGTTACTACCAGACAAAACATTTCGCATAAACACTTTGGTATCAGTGATAATATATAGTTGGATTAGGTTGTCGATAAGATCCACTCCAGCCACGCTATCCTCTATGGTCGCATTGAACGTTAAATACGAATCATTCTGAACAGCGAAGTATGTATACGTATCGTTCGCAACACCCAAGCCTGCAATCTCTAGACTAACTATGGGTGGGAAGCTCGAGGGAGGCACATAGATTATATCGAGAAGCTTAGTGTCATTAAATCCGTATGGATCAAATGCTACGACCTTAACCACGCAGTAACACTTCTTAGTGAAATTAAGCTTAACTCCGCCTTCGCCTTCAAAGCGCACAATGATTTCTGTTTCATTAACAATAATCGTTACATTGTCTATCACACCAGTATTGTCCGTAGCCAACCAATACAACGTTATACTAGAACTATTCGTAACATAAACAACCTTACTACCATTAGACACAGACACTATATACCCATCACGTAACTCCACCTGTAGGATGGGGGCTTGTCTATCAATCATAAACGTTGTGTTTCCGCTTCCCTCGTTGCCAAACGCGTCGACAGCAAATACAACAATCGTGTAGCTACCTCCAAGTAGATTAATTTCAATACTCATATTTCCTGTAGAGTTGAGGGTGCCACTATCCACAACATGTCCAGTCTCATTGATAATATGATATGTCGTAAAGTTGCATATACCCGTTTCAACATCATTTCCATCGTAGCTTATATTGAGCTCGAAGCCGACGTACCCGTTGATAGAATTAGTTATCTCAACATGCACTATAGGGCCCGACCTATCCACACTAAACGAGATATTCCTGGATCTCCCCGTGTTACCCATAGAATCAGTAGCATAGACAATAAGGATATAATCACCTTCACCTAGATCAGATATATCTATGGTATCGCTTCCGCTAGGCGAAAGATCACCACTCTTAACCAAAGCACCACTCTTCAAGATCTCATAGCTATAGCTACATGGCTCAGAAAGAGAATCCTCAGCCGAGTACTCGATCTCCAGTGTATATCCCGCATAGCCATTTATATCATTCGTTATATTCACATAGACCAATGGCGGAGAATTGTCAAATATGATAACTACAGAGTCGCTCGCTAGAAATCTTTGTATAAAATTATCAATAATCCCATCGCCATCAGTATCCTGGGCCTCAAAATAATACAATTTGACAGTTATTGTATGGAAACCATCATCAAAACTACTAGTATTCAAACTAAACGAATAAGTACCACTATTATCACTCCTGCTAACACTATCAACAAGATTATCATCAACATAGAGCTCAAGCACACTGTTGGACTCCGTATGTTGATACGTACCCTCAACAGACATTATTCCACTAACTGTTGAGCCATTGATAGGCGAATCTATGGTCACATATATGTTGTCGAAGGTTACGGATACGCTGTCGCTGCCGCGTTGGACGCTGCCTGTGTAGATCCTAACTTCGATGGTGTGGCTACCGTCTGAGTACTTGGTTGTGTTTAGGCTGAATGAGTAT
>Ga0180302_10000316_pt1 | contig 20236 bp, 12 predicted proteins | sample GuaBasSediGuay17_FD_121794 | JGI IMG/M metagenome (GOLD analysis project Ga0180302, IMG submission 121794) | Subseafloor sediment microbial communities from Guaymas Basin, Gulf of California, Mexico - Guay17, Core 4571-4, 12-15 cm | ecosystem: Environmental > Aquatic > Marine > Hydrothermal... | reverse complement strand
TCTCTGATCATTAAAAACTCTATCAAAGCCTTCGCGACAAATGCAAACGTTACCGAGATGAAAGCTCCTACGAGTCTCATTCTAAGGAGGAGGACTAGAAGGTAGGCTACCGCAGTCTTAATTATCTCGAAGGACATAGCGCCATACTGGGCAACTTGAGGCTTGAACCCTAGGGCTAGGGAATTTATACTACCTGCCATGAACATCGTGAACAGCTGAAGGGAGGCTACGACTATCACCATATACTCCAGCCGGTCGACTAGTAAAGGTGAGAGCATGTGAAAGGATAGGGAGGCAAACACGCCCGCAAGTAAACCTGTTAGGGCCACTGTGGAGTAGACTTGGAAGCCCCTAGATACATATCTCACGGTCCAGAAGTTCAACACGTTAAGTGGGATCAGAAAGTAGGTAAAAATCGAGCTTATGTACCGCCACTCCCCTAGCTCCCAAGGTTGAAGCCTCCTACTCACTATGAGGCTGAACAATGCTCCACAGCCTACAGCGGCTATACTTGCGACTAGGCTTAATAGACCCACGTACCTAAGCCTTACCCTAGGAGGCTTCAACCCCGGTTAACCTCAAAGGCCCCTGAAGTTTTCCATGATCTCAGCCGCGTATAAGACGCCTTTGACCATGTGTTCGACCGTGTTAAACTCGTTAGGTGCATGCGCCTTAGCCAACGGAGGCGAGCAACCCGTCCATACAGAATGTAGGCCGAGTATCTTTGTGAAGACGAAATCCGGACCTGAACCCGCCGAGTTCGGGTATACGACAGGTTTCGCACCATATACCTTCTCAGAGGCCTTCATAGTTGCCTGCGCTATGGGAGCTGAGGGCGGTGTCCGAGACGGTAAGAGAGTACCGAGTTCGACTATCTCGACATCTTTGAACCCTCTTTCATCTAGGTGTTTCCTGAGAAGTTTTAGAAGCCTATACGGGTCTTGGTCTACTACCAGTCTGAAGTCTATCTTGGCCATGGCTTCGCAGGGTAGAACGGTCTTGCTACCCACACCCGTGTAGCCTGAGCTTATACCGGCTATGTTTGCCGTAGGTTCGTAGACGAGCCTCTTCAAAGCCTCCAAGCCCTTTACACCGTCTAGAAACTCTTCGACACCCAACTCCTTCTTCAAGATCTCCTCTTCGAACGGTATCTCGGATAGTAGTTTAAGCTCCTCCTCCGTCGGGGAGCGGACGTCGTCGTACCATCCCTTAACCGCTATTCTACCGCCAGGAGGTTTTATCGTGTTCAAAGCCCATACGACCCTCCAAGCCGGGTTCACGATTATAGGTGCTTGGGAAGAGTGGAGGTCGGTCCTAGCGCCACGGCACCTGAGTTCTACATACAGCATTCCCTTAACCCCTAAGCTTATCGATGGTCTACCGGAGGGGTGAAGACCACCATCCCAGCATACAACTCCGTCGGCGCTTAACATATCCCTATGAGATTCCACGAAGGACGGGAGATGGGGACTTCCGATCTCCTCCTCACCTTCGAACAGAAACTTAACGTTTACAGGAGGCTCGCCCTCGGTCTTAAGATAGGATTCGACGGCTTTGAGGAACGCGAGTATATTGACTTTAGCATCCGCAGCCCCCCTAGCAATTATCTTACCCTCAACCGTTTTCGCTTCGAACGGTTGGCTGATCCACTCCTCAAGCGGCTCCGGAGGTTGTACGTCGTAGTGGCTGTAAACAAGTAGGGTTTTCTCAGATTTTTTTGATTCTACGGTCGCGTAGACGACGGGGTTACCGTCGGTAGGTAGGACCTCGGCATCGATACCCCATTCGTCCATTATATCTTTTAAAAGCCTAGCACATTCCCTTATTCCAACACCTTTAGCTGAGACGCTTGGCTGTCTCAAGAATTTTCTGAAGCTCTCGATGTACTCACTTCTGGTAGATTCGAGATGCTTTATGATGTTCATCGGAAAGATAGTTATCACCGGATTAGCGATATAATACTTTCCAATCCAAAACCAGCCTCCCGGGGATAAACGACCCTTAGGTTAACCACAAAACCCGTTTCTTTTCACCAGGTAGAATCTGGGTTGGGTATGACTACGTTATTTAAAGTAGAATATCCATGGAGAAGATAAAGAATATAAAAAGGTTGTGGCTTCTTATTAGCCTCGGTGTGTATTTATGCGGAGACAGCGGATCCTGCTTCCCATCGCTCTAGCGATGCTGTCCTTAATAGCTTTTAGCGCTATGGCTCAGTCATACGAGGAGAGTTTGAGGATCTATGGTAAGGTCGTCGACTACTATACGTCTGAGCCTATCTTCAACGCCACGATAATAGCGATACCCTGGCGTGGAAGCTTTGAGCAGAGGTACTTTATCACATACACCGATAGCGAGGGCTTTTATGAAATCGCCTTACCGATGTATGACTTGTATGGCCTGAGATGCGAGTATCTGATCTATGTGCTCCATACGAATTCGTCCACGGGGTTGATCGACTATGTACCGGCGTTGTATCCTGAAGACGTTTCAAAAGGTGGGATTAAAAGCTCGATGGAACTGAGCTTCAACCTTGTACCAGGGGCTGTGATAGAGATCTATCCGAAGAGAAAAGCCGATATGTGGTATATACTAAGCAAATCCGCTCCCTCATGGTACATAATCACCCCTGTGGACTCCTCGACCTTTAAAACCCCTACACTCCCTAACGGAACCGTCGTAATATACGGTGAGCCTCCGGTCCACAGCGTTAAAAAGAGGCTAGGGATAGTGGGGGCGGATATCCAGTATCTATCTTCGAGAGATTTATTCGTGAAAAACGTGGTCATAGTACCAGCCGATACATCTATCTATCTAGTAGCGAAGATGCAGTTTCTTAACGAACGTACTAAGAGAAAAGACATCCTTTCCATGCTTATAGGCTTCCAAGGTAAACCGATAAAGCTACGTAAGGGGGAGAGGATACTCGTAGACATTCGAAGCGAGATGTATAAGGTGAGCGCCGACACACTCGAGACTTTAACCAGAGACCTCGAGGAGAAGCTAGCTCTGGCCGAGCAGGAGGGGTTCTACGTCGGAGCTGAGAGAGAGGATCTTCAGCGTGGAGTTGTGCAAAACGTCGAGACGGCTAAAAACCTACTACCGCCGTTGAACCCAAGCCCGAGCGAGCACGAGCTCGAAGCGGTTAGGTTTCAGTATCTCGAAGAGGCATACTATAGCCTGAGGCTTCTTGAAAACCGTTTAGGCATTATGAGGGCTCTAGCCCAGTCTCATGCGACGTTCTATCCACCGTTCTTCGCCGTCTTCTCGATAGCTATAGGTAGCTTCCTATTCGAGGACACTAAGAAGAAGCTGATCACAACGTTGGTGGTGTACCCGCTGATCATAGTTTCATTGTACTACATCTACCCAGGCTTTAGGATAATCATGAATCCCCAGTGTAAGATAGTGTTCGACCTATTCGGCTTCGGAAAGGTATTCGGCTTTAAGACTGTAACCGTTCGAGGGAACCTGTTCTTTATCGCCGTGATCATAGCGTCCATAGCCTTAACTGTTGCGCTATATTTCGTCTTCCCGCGGATCTATAGGCCACCGGAGATAGAGGGGAGGGCGTCGCTTAAGAGCATAATCACCGTCATATTCTCCATAGGCAAGCGTAACGTTAAACGTAGAAAGCTCAGGTCTAGCTTCTGCATCCTATCCCTAGCGATGCTTGTAATGGTGCTGACGGCGTTTACATCGTTCTCTAGGGTTCAGGGTATAGTGGTCGAAGGACCGTCGTCCACAAACATCGACGTGAACGGGTGTCTTCTAGAGAAAGCTCCTCTAAACGCGACGAAGGTCTCAAGCGTACAGCAGTTTTTTGCATCAGGGGAGCTGGAGGCATTAAAGGCCTATGGAGCCGAAAAATTTATGATCAGGGTGGAGAACGTTCCCTCAAACTCCTCCGTGGTACGTTTAAGAGCTTTAAGCGGGCGTAACGTAGACCTCTTAGGCGTAGTCGGCTTGACCGCCGAGGGAGCCGAGGTCTTAGGAATAGCCAACTACCTGCCGAAGGAGCTCTTTGAGGAAAATATGAGTATCGCGATAACCGAAAGCTTAGCTAGGAGACTCGGGGTAAAACCCGGAGATAAGATTCAAGTGTCTAGGTTGATGGGAGGCGTGGAAACGCAGACATGGAACTTTACGTTAGTAGGCTACGTAAACCCAGCGATCCTAGGAGTTAACGATTTTAACGGTAAGCCCATAGCACCCTATAAGCTCACCAGCGAAGGAAAGCTTCAGCCCGTCAACGCTACGGAGTTCGCAGTTTTCAACGCTTGGACCATAATAGCGCTCCCATCCTCAGAGGGAGGGACAACCGGGCTCTCGGAAAAGGTAGGTATATCCGCGGTCTTCATTCCTATGAGCGATGAAAAAACGTTGAAGAACTTCGCCAACAAGATGGCTCTGAGAGAATACTACGCTTGGGTCTTCTTCAACGGTGAGGTCACGAAAGTCTACACGGGTGAAAAATGGGAGATTAAGGGGTTCAAGGAGCTTCTGGTACCTGCTACGCTAGTATTCCTGAACGTCTTCATGGTGATGATTAACCTAGTCTACGAGCGTAGAAACGAGATGTTTCTCTTAGCGGCGTTAGGGCTTAACCCGGCGCACATAGCCAGCGTCTTCCTGGCTGAGTCGATGGTCATGGGTCTGATAGGGGGCGGTATAGGCTACTACGCTGGTTTAGGCGCCTACAGGCTTATGAGCCTGCTGGGACCTGCGGGGCAGATAGGTGTCAGGGAGAAGCTTGAATGGTACTGGGGTGTTATAGGACTGCTGGTTTCGATATCCGTTTCGATATTATCCGCGGTTGTACCTGCGGTCAGAGCAGCGGTCATGGCTACACCATCGCTCATAAGAAAAATCAAGATCCCTGAGGCTGAGAAGGTTAAGAGAGAGGAAAAGATCTTCAAGGTCTACCATGAAAGAAGTATATCTATGCCCGTCAGGGTTCATAGACGCGAGAAGCCGTTCTTCACGGCGTTCATAACCGATAGGTTGAAAGAGGTCTCAGGTCTTTTCGAACGCATCGAAAACCTCAAGCTCGAAGAAGAGATTCTAGTAGACGGTACTGAGGTCGTCAGAGTACGCTTTACACATAGGTATAAGGAGTATGCTACCATAAACGAGCTTAGAGCTATGAGACCACGTGATTCGGACAGGTTCTACATAACTCTCTTGTCGAAGCCTGAGGTCAAAGGTATGCCTGAACGGGCGATAGAGCTGACGGTAAGCGTAGTAAGGGATGCGCTTAAAGACTGGGAGAGATATAAGCGTTCCCTAATGAGCAGTACGACCGGGCCTAGAAGTTGAAATCACTCTCCCTTTTTAACGTAGTCTTCTACGACATCTTCCGCATATTATCGAGCCGCTTGGGGTCTTTATCAGGTTCGTGCTTCCACAGTATGGACAGTACATGAGACCTGGAGTTTCCTCGACCCTCCTCCGCCGCGTAAGCCTCCGCGCCGGCAAGCTTATCCTCGTAAGCCTCGCTCTCGGCATCTTAAGCTGGGTCATCACAAACTTTATATCGCTAAGCTTCTTCTGAACCTCGCTAAGCCTATTCTTCAGAGGCTCCACAGAAGACCTATATTCCTCCTCAGGTATCTCTCCAAGCTTATAAGCGATGTTCAACCGCTCTATCTCGGTGTTCAGCTTCTGAGCCTCCTTGTTAAGCTCTTCGTAGAACGGTTCGAGTTCCAGACCAAGACGTCGTATGATACGGTTAAGCCTCTCCGCTTGGGCTAGGTATTTCTTCTCATACTCAGTCAGCAGCTCCGACGGAGTCGTAGCTTTAAGTTTTTCAAGCGTCTTAAGCTTACTATCGACGACACGGAGCTGTTCACGAACTACCCTGACATCCCGTAGAACATCGTCCACAGTCCTAACTCGGGTAACAGGTTTAACCCTAGTTATCTCAAGCCGTATATTCTTCTCCCTCCACGAGGGATATCCGAGCGAAATCTTCTCGAGGTCGTATATGAATTTGTGTAGGTCCATAGCGTCGATGAACTTAGCGGGGAATGTTAGAACAGGATATATCGTATCTCCCCGTCTAATACCCTTTAAGTTACACTCGGTGAGCACGTTCCTGAACTGTAGCGTAAACTTAAAGTCGAAGGTCCCGTCTTGATAAGCGTTCCCAGAGAGCTTCTTAACCTGGAAGGTCTTCGTGAGGAAATTGTCTTTCAGATAGTTATAAAGCATCTCCCCGTCGAAAGGTGTAGCTCTGATCGGGAGAGAATATTCAGCTAACTCCCCTCTCGTCCGTACATCTTCACTTATGTTCCTCTTAGGAGGTCTACCGAGGAGGGTTAGGCCGTGAGCCTTTATACAGGGTATGTAGCTGCCGATCACGGGGACTGCCAAACCTATGAACAACACTACAAGGATGGAGGAAAGGTCGAAGCCTGATGCGGACTTCATCTCCACGAAGAGCTTAACAAGCTCAGGGTTCAAGCTCTGTATGATGGGTATAAGCACCCCGGACAACAAGTAGACGGTGGTATAGCATAGATAGCCTATGGTTGTCGACAGGATTCCTGTGATCAACGCCTCTGTAAGAAACATGTTTGTTATGTTACGTGGGTTACCGCCTAATACAGCTAGGGTCCATATCTCCCTACGCCGCTCATAGATGACGGAGTTCATGACCAACACGATTATAAGCGTAACGATCACGAGGGGAGGCACGATCGATGAGAAGCCCACGACGTTCAGAACATACAATTCCTCATATGTTTTACAGACTCCGTTTGAGAAACCAAACGTCCGGAAGCCCGTCAGATCCATAAGCTCCCTAGCCTTCTCATAAACGTCGACTCCGCTACTGGGGTCTGGCAATAAGAACGCATATTGGACTTTAAGTATGTCTATGTACGTTGGTCCCGAGAAGGATACGATGTTTCTAAGCCTAGGAATTGTTATAGTCAGATGACGCGCATCTATCGAATCTGGCAGGAGGTCTCCGGGTACTATTACCGTCTTATACGATGCATCTATCAACGGCGACCCATCGGGAAGTGTAATCCTATCGACAGAGTCTGGGTCGAAGAACCCTTTAACAATAAACTCTCCAAAGTCGTATTCAGCCACATCCGTTAACTGCTGACCTACAGAACTCACGATCACAAAGCGCATCCTAACCCTATCTAACGGCCTCAAGTAATACTCCAACGAGGCTGGAACAAGGATAGCTCTCTCACTTCCAGAGAGGTACCCGCCTTTAGTAATCGTCGTAGAGAAGTTGAAGTACTCATCTAGAAACTCCGGGTCGACTCCTAAAATGTCGAACCGCTGCTCAAGCATACCATAATCTCGCGAAATCAACCTGACAGCGGCAAAACCTGAGAGACTATCCAATGAAATATCACCATACAGTGATTTAAACAAATAGGATGAGTTAATCCAAGGCATAGACTTCAAGAATATTAAATTGTCTTTAACGATTATATTGTTGGTCGTGGATTGCAGACATATTATGTCGCGCTTGAATCGAGCAATCGTCTCCGTCTCGGAGAGCATGTGGCTATATGATATCTTAAAAACAGCCAGCGTCGACGCTATTATGAGGGAGAACGCGAAAATCGTTAGAAGAGATCTTGATAGATGTCGTTTAAGATCTCTTATACTCAAGTCTAGGCTTAAGCTCACCACCGGGGGAGAATAAAGCGATATCAAAGTGGGTATAAGAACCCCTAGACTCCCCACGCCCACACCCATAAGCAGTACTGTGAAGTCATCAAGGTATTTAATATCGGTTAGAAGGATGTTAGAAGATATCATAGATACTGCGATCTTAAACTCGTTATGGCTATATAGGAAAATCAACAACAAAGAGAAATATATCGCAAATTTCATGATAAGCTTTCTTTTAGCATCGTCAGTCATCAGAGTAGGTAAAAGCGATGAAAACGCGTAGATAAACGCCATAACCAGTATAGAAGACCATGTTAAAGAGGCACCTAAGTTAGATAGCCTACTTCCTAACTCAGCAACCTTCTTAGCTAAGAACCTTAATTGAGCGAAAGCAGGATCATAACTCCTATTTTCGATCAACCTCAGAATACTGTCTTTCTGATTATTAATCCTTATGAGAAGCCTCTCCTCATCGATCATAGATAAACCTAAGAACTTAAGCGTAGCTATCTCCTCCTCAAAAGGCTTTAACGTTTCGTTAATCTTAATATCTAGAATCGGCCCCATAATATTTACGTAGGTTCTGTTACCACTTACAAGCGTTTTAACAGAATACTCATCAACTAAGAAACCATAGCGATAAACCATTACTTTTACATTAACCGTATAGTTTAACGGGAACAGATAAAGACTCTCATAACGACTAGCCCCCCTATCTATAGGAACAGCAGGTCTGGCATCCAAGATAAGCTTTCTCCGCCATCTAATACGTAAATCGCCGCTAGGAAGTATCTGCATGGTCGAGACATCCAAGTCACTCACGTTCACCACTCTACTCTTTAACACGTACACATAATAATACAGAAGAGTCTCCCTCCTACTTTCCACAACCCTTGGCCTTATAGCCAAACCCGTGTAAGTCACAGTAGATTCAGAATAAAACGAATCATATTGCAAGTCTTCCATCAAATAATCCTGAATCCTTATCACAGTAAAATTCCCATACAACGATAATTCATTCAACATAAGATTATTAACGAGATCCTTTGAAGCGTTGAAAGAAGATTTCACACATCCAAATTCATCCGTAACACCACTTAAAGTTACGTTGGTTAAAATAGCCGACACATTAATTCTAGGCTCCGGGGAACTCGTCATAAAATTCATAATATACATAACTAACGTACATTTTACATCCTTAGAGGCTTCTTGAGCAACCGTCGAAGTAGAAACAGGAAACAACAACATAACCGCTAAAACAGCCAAAAAGATTTTAAAAGAACCAGTCCTCAACTCCAACCCTCCCCAGAGCCCTAACTACTAACCAACACATAACTACTTTTTAAGTTTTCTAAAAACCCACACAGAAGACTTCACATACCTCCTCTTAAAGCGCTCTAAAAAAGAAAACCAAGAACCTCCGCTAAAAAATAAACTGGCAATAAATATCCCAGCCGCTCCCCATTCCACGGTTAAACCCCCGCACCGACCTCGCTCAAGTGGAGTTCGGCAGAGGTGTGGGAAAGATATATTAGATGTCGCTTCTAAAAGCTTCTAGAAGTCTTAGCGAACGAAACCGGAGATGTAGAAAAATTGGGAGAGACCAAGCCTAAAACAAGGCGGAGAAGAAAACCCAGAAGACGGAGGAAACGACGTGGAAAAATTCAAACACTACAAACCGCAGCGACGATAATCCTAGGTGGTTTAAAATCAACCCTCAAACATGTAGCCTTATGGCTTAGAGAGTTCTCCAGAAGAACAGGGCTTGTCATAGCCAACCCGTTCAAAGCGTTCAAGGAGATAGCAGAGAACCCAGATATAGGAGGTCCTATAGCGATACTTGCGATACTGATAGCGATGGACATAATCAACAAACAACTTTTCATGCTCTTCAAGACAAACCTCTACATCCTTAAAAGACCCGACCTCTTAGAACCCCTAAACCCATCGCTGATGGATTACGCGACAGCCATACGTTTGGCGGTCATGTCCCTTATAAATAACGGCTATTTCATCCTCAGAACCACAGCGATATACTATTTAATGACGTGGCTACTCAGAGCGGAGAGAAGCTTCACAACCATCCTCATGGCGACTACATACTCGATAAGCGTTTACATAATAGGCAAGGTTATCGAAGCAGCCATGATACTCTTCGTAGTCCCTCCGTTAACGGTCGTCGTAGCCGTCGATACAGCTGTCGTCATGCTCTCATCCTCTATAACCCTTGTACGGATGAACCTGAAAAACATCGAAATAGCAGACACGATGACAAACACCTACAAAACTGAGTGGGAGACACTTACAATACCGCAAGTTCTCTTCAACATCGGGTACTCGTTCTCGGTCTGGAGCTACCTGATATGCTCCGTAGCGCTTCACATACTCTGCCGAATGCCGAAGAAGAAGGCTCTAATAGCGGGTTTAACACCGGTCTTAGTGGACGTAATTATCAAACTAATCCTATATGGAGGATTCTTCTAGCCAGTAGAAGAACCGCGACTATAAACACCGCTGCGACGGTCATGGGTATGACAGCTGGTCGTCGGCCACTAAGCTCCTCTATGTTCGTCGAGGAGATCACTATTCTAGAGAAGTAGCTCTGAGTGACCTTACCGTCAGACCCTTTAAACTCTATTAAGAAGCGTGAATACACAAGTATGCCGGTCTCAGAGTCGTACATCCTCTCTATGAAACCTTCCATAGTAGCGTTTTTCAAATCTCCCGCGTTTACATTGGCTATGCTGAAGGTCGCGTTAGTAACCCAACACGTCCTGTTAGTGAACAGCCTAGAAGAAAACTTCCTCAGGTCCACGACCTCGGCCATTAGATCCTCAAGCTGAATGAAACCTCCAATCCTCGGAATATAACTGAGCCAGAGATAATTTGTGATGTTTCCCACAGACTCCCCGTCTATCGAGAGTATTCTATTGGTCTCTGCATCGACCACGAGCGTTTTCTCAAGCGAGAGATCTTCGATTCTCATCTCATAAAGCACATAAATCTTACCGCCGGTAACGTTCACTACAGTCCATCTAAAAGTTCCAGAGCTAGGGGCATATGGAGCCCCCTTATAAACGGTCACGTTACAGCCATACTCGACATAGGCACCTGGCTTAACCCATCCAGGCTGAGAGAAGCCAGAGGAGAAATCAGGAGCATGAACTAGGAACAACACGGTGATAAACGATATAAGGCTTATAGTCTTCAGCCTCAAAAACAACCCCAAATTTTAGAGGAACTTTCTAGATGCTTATAAAGGTATTTCACAACCGGAAAAATGGGGATATCGTCTAGGTATGAGGAACCTTATAATCCATAGCGCTCCACCAAGGCTTGCGTAAACGGAACTCTTTTGATATCTATCCAGAGCCTTTTGAATAGTGTCACTACGGACAGCGTGAACTTTCCTCCGTAATCCTGACCGAATAAAAGTGCCGTGAATAATCTTATAAGACGCCTACCCGGATATGCGTATTCATAGCGGAGGATGTCGATTATGCTCTCTAGGAAAGTTAAATGTGGTGTGGTGGGCTGCGGTATCGTGGCTAATAATGCCTATCTCCCAGCTATCAGAGAGTATGGTGAACTCGTAGCGGTATGCGATTCGATAGAGGAGCGAGCTGAGAGGTCGGCTAAACTATGGGGCGCTAAGGAGTATTATGGAAGATTTGGGGAGATGATCGAGAAATCGGATATCGAGGCGGTTTTCATACTGACCGGTATGGGCGACCACGCTAAGCAAGTCGTAGAAGCCGCCGAGGCAGGTAAGCATATACTTGTTCAAAAGCCCATGGCCACGAATATGGAAGACCTTAGAAAAGCCGTAGACGCTGTTAAGAGGGCAGGTGTTAAGGTACTCGTAGAGCCTGGGGTTCAGATGTTCCCGGTATACGTTAAAGCTAAAGAGGCTTTAAAGAGCATAGGTGACATATACTGGTTTAGAGCTGGCCTAGGCCGAGGACCGCCTGTCTGGGGGGCTAAGACGTTTTTCTCTAAGGAGGCAGGGGGTCCTCTGTTCGACCTTGGCGTGTACGAGATCTCGGCTTTAACGTTTCTACTCGGGCCTGTCAAAAGGGTTGCAGGGTTAGCTAAGGTCTCGATACCTGAGATAAACATCGTCCCACCGGAGTGGTTTACGGACTACCTGTCCAAAGCTCCCTACAGGATCGTCTGGGAGGCACTTGAGAAGGCTCCTAAAACTTTGAGGATTAGGGTGGAGGCCGAGGACAACACGTTAACCCTGATGGAGATGGAGACGGGAAGCCTAGGGGTAGTGGTGGCGAACTTCGTGACCCCAGATGGGGTTAGAGATGATGTCGGTATGCTCCCAGACATAGAGGTCTATGGCTCTAACGGCGGTCTACTCATAGGTGGAGCCTACGCCTTGGCGTATAAAGACGTGAAATCCGGGAGAGGCTGGGTTAAGGTCGACTGGGATAGCGTCGGGGGACGCTGGTGGAACTACTACGCCGCTTCGACCAAGCACTTCTTAGGATGCATAGTTAAGGACGAGGAGCCGATACCAAACATAGATTGGGGAGCTCATGTAAGCGAGATCATGATAAAATCGATAATGTCTTCTAGGACGAATAGGATCATGGAAGTCGAGACCAGATTCAAACCCTATTAAGTCTTCTCCCTCTGTTATTTTTCTTCCTGTAGAGAATCGTCTACCGGCTTTAGAGACAAAGGAGGAGCTCTATGCGTAAAGCCAAAACCTCGATAAAGACGCCGTTTAGAGAGTGGGGTAGAAACGCCAGGGTTTTGATAGCCACGGAGCCGCTCTGGAGCATCCCTATGAGCTGGATATTCTTCTACAGACCGATCTTCATGAAAAGCCTAGGCGTATCCGAGGTCGAGATAGGCTTCACCATAACCCTATACTCGATATTGCAGACATTCCTCCCCCTACTGGGAGGATACCTAGCCGATAGGTTTGGGAGAAAGAGAGTTTTCATGCTGTTCGACGTGATGGGCTGGATCACCTCGCTTATCCTATGGATATTGGCTACAGAATTCTGGCAAATGCTACTAGCCATAATATTCGAAGGTCTTGTGACCGTTATATTCCCGGTTTGGGAGTGTATGCTCGTAGAGGACACCTGTCCAGAGCATAGGGCCAGCATATACGGCTACATCAACTTAATCTACGTCTCCGGAAGCCTACTGACACCGCTGGCAGGAATCATGGTTTCTACATACGGTATCGTAGCAGGCTACAGAGCCATGTGTATACTCGCCCTAACGAGTTTAACCACCATGTTCATTCTACGCCAGATCTTTCTCAGGGAGACAGAGATCGGTAAGGCTTTGCTGAAGGAGAGGGGCGAAATATCAGGGTTTAAAGGCTACCGTAAAGCGCTTCAGATAGTCGTCAGAAGGAAGCCCATACTTCTAATATTCCTATGTAATATCCTAGGTGCTCTCTATTATACGATTTCAGGCACTTATAACGCGCTGTACCTCACAGACTCCAGGGGATTAGCTTTGGACGAAAGCCTCGCATCTCTCGTACCCGCGGCGTCCTCGGTCACCTCGATACTCCTACTCACGATATTCTCCCCCATGATACGGGAAGAAAAGACGCTCCTTAAATCTCTGACCATAGCTTACCTTCTATCCGCCCTATCGCTCACCGTGCTTGTGACGGCTCCTAAGGGATATCTAAGCTTAGCAACCCTATCAGGAGTACTCAGCGGCTTCTACACCCTCGCATACCCAGCTATCAGAACGTTTCTTACCAATAGAATAGACGTAGTAGACGAAAAGGCTAGGGCCAAAGTACTCTCCCTGTCGACCACCTTCTCGGCGTTAGCCAACTGGCTAACCCCCACGTTAGCTGGATACGCCTACCAGATAGACCCTAGAATCCCGTTTCTCGCCTCGATAGCGGTCTTAACGACCAACATATTCATAACCATAACTATTAAACAGTCTATAAAAGAGAAAAGAGAGCGACGATCTCTAGAATAGTGTTACCAAGATCCTAACCATTTTTATCTATATGGATAGGAGCATATGTCACGCCAAGCCTCTATGAAAGCCTTCACACCCTCAGATGGGGTATCCTTAAATATGGCATCTACATCCCCTAGAATAAATCCACCCCCAGGAGCCGGCTTTTCAATAGTCTCATGCACAGCCTTCTCGATCCTGCAAAGCTATATAACGGTGTCGCCATCCATAGGCCCCCAACCCATCACTAAAACACCGTTCTCCTCGGCAAACCCTCCGATCCTCTCTGCCTCTTTTAAAAAGCTTTGGAGAACCAGACCATTTGGTCTCACGAATAAAACAGATAGCGCATCTAAGTCTTCTTCACGCTCTACCAAATATTCTTTCACCTAGTTCTCGGGACGATGTAGTCGTCGAATACCGGAATATCTTCGCCATGCGGCCAATCCCGTGTCATCTTCACGATATGCTTCAACGCTCCCTTAGGAGCGCTATATTCCTTAACCAGTATCGGATACTCCTCTCCAGCTTCAGATTCTTTGACAACTTTAACCTCTACTTCAGGGTTTACCATGAGGGAAGGGTGGAGATTTAAAACGTAATCGAGACCGAGGCTTAAAAAGAGCTTAACCCTCTCGAATCGACTTCTCTAAGCTAGAGCCCTATTCACCAGATAATTTCTCTCGAATACCCTGAGATAGACAGGCACACGATCAGGCTCCTCACAACATATACTAGCGACCATCCTATCGAATTCATCGCTAAAACCACCAAACCCTTCGTCAATACATATGCAATCTACATAAAAATTAATAAAATGAGAGGTTAGAACGGTACGAAGAACCTCACTATGCCTATAGCCCCTCCGACCAGCACAGCTACCATGTAGCCTGTTATGAAGCCGACGGCCACCGGTATCCCGTAGTCTTCGTAAGCCCTCGTCCCCCCGACTCTCAGGGTTAAAGTTTTCAAGACCCAAGATATCAGAAACGGAAACCAGATACCCCACAGACTAGACATATAGGAGGTGCCTAGTATAAACCCTATAGGCTCCAGCGGGAACCACATGAACCTTGCATGTAGCCAGCTCAACAAAGCCACTATTATAAACCCGGCTAAGAAGTTAGGCCACCACGGTTCCTCCCCAGGCCTCACATTCCAGTTGTCAGGGTTCCCGCATCTATCGATTAACGAGTCATACGTACTCTCAGCCCAAACCGGTAGATGCGTGAGACCAAAGGTGTGACACATGTAGACGTATGTAGCCATGACAACGGGATATCCGAGTATTCCCGCTATTAAAACAGCCTTAAACACATCGCGGCTTCTAATATTTGTTAGATTTGCCATTTTATAGCCAGCGGCGAAAGATAGTGCAGCTCCACCAAACGATTTAGGCACGTCTACGAGCCACTCTGAAAGATACGCAGACGCCATAAACTCCATCGTCGGAGGCTGCGGGGCCTGAGGCCACATGAACAGCCGATAAAAGGCATTACCGTGCTCAGCCCCTTGGAGGGTGCAACCTGCTAAACCCCAGATACGGGTATTAGCGATCCAGAAGATAAAGACAGTAAATATCAAGATCAATGACGAAGCGACTCCCATACCCCAGCCTGATAGGACGATTAGTATCAATATTATGGAGACCACCAACAGAGCATACGCGTATCTGTAAGACATCGGCTCTTCATCCTCGTACCGCTTTAGAGGACCTCTGCCTAATGCAGCAGATATCGTATCTCTCACATATCTCCAGTTAAGCAGAAGATAGATCAGCGTTAGGGCTGTTGAGCCTCCTACATAGCTTAACGACATAAACTTAAACGGTTCACCGAAGTTCGGCGTTATGGTCCCACACCAGGCTCTACCGCACCCTCCGATAGTGTCTAGACCTGTATAGTATCCAAGGGTGAACGCTATCTGCACCACTATGATGTAGACTAGGTGAAACACCCAGGTGCTTAGGAGCATTGATAGGGGTACTAGATACCCTATAGCTATGAATACCGGATGCTTCTGGATCATGCTTAACCCCACTATCGACGAAAGAGGTGATTCCGGCGGAATCCAGTATCCCCCATGTCCGCACGTATTTACTCTCCAACCGTAAATGTCCGGGAACCATGGAAACATGACCGTCATGTATATAGGTATCTGCACGATAAGTCCAAGTAGTATTCCTATGCTGAACGGTTTAATCAGCTTAGCCTTTGTCTCTCCTTTTTCTTCAAACGTGTACCTTATGATTTCATGGGCGGCCATGACGTGTGTAAACGGCACCTTCTCGACATCGATCCATCTTCTCCTGAATATCGTTATGATAGATGCCATGAATAAGTAGAAGACTATGTGGAGCAGCGACCAATACAGTATCGGGATAGTCCATGCTCCCCAGTTTATGGGACCTCCTACGAGGAGCCGTTCAACCTCTTCGGTTGGAGGCGCTAAGTACCATGGTACATACCGTAGGGATAGGTCTGGGTAGTATCTCCGATTATGCCATACCCCAGCGTACCATTCAGAAGTAGCGGCATAATCCGTATACCAGGCCACGGAAACAGCGGCTATATAGAAATAGACGATCGTAGAGACTTTAAGCTTCTTTAAAAGTCCAGCTTTGTTCATGGCGATCAGAAGTAAAATCGTTATAAACGGCGCCGATGTGAGCTGTAGGGGGCATGCCACTATACCTAAGTTGTAGAAATGCCAAAGGCCGGATGGAAGTAGACTTATCCAAACTATGCTTATGAAGGCGAGGAAGACGCTGAAAACCACTACCAAAGGTAAAGAAACCTTCTCAACTCTTTCAACAGACATATTTCATCACAAAAGACATATTTATATTCCATGGGCTTTTAATTTTTTCCATCATTCATCGTAACCAGATTTCGACCAGACTGTAAGAGATGGTTCATCCTCTTACCTTTTTTCCTATTTTCCTACTTGAAGGGTGACTGCTTCTACTGCATCAGATCCACCCGTTAATCTAACTTATATTTTAGGCTCCTTTATGAACCCGTATAGTGCTAACAGGAGCCCTAAGGCTATCGAGGCTAAACCCGTCGATAGTAGCTGGTTTCTAAACGTTATGGGTTCTTCCTCGGGCATTTCTATCTTACCGGTGGTGTATCCTATTTCCAAATGGACGCTTTTAGGATAACATGCGGGGTAGTTGTAGAGTATGAAGTAGTAGGTCATGGTTTTATTGTTTGGTATCAAATGTCTGTAATACTCGCTGTGGGACCATGAGATTGGTTTAGGCAGATTCCCCAGAAGCTCAGCGATGTCGGTGTAATTCACCATGCTTAATCCACCCATCTCTTCGATAAACTCTTGAAATGTCTCATTGTATATTTTAAGGCCTACGCACATGCTGGACCCTACGATGGTGACGACTGTCACATTCGGGGGAAACGTGAAGTTGTAGACCCTGGCTTCTTCACGCTTCATCTCAAACCTATCCTCATATAATAATACCTCGGGTGTTATAGACTGGGAGCGGGTTTCCAGGGTTTGAGAAACCGTGAATAGGAGAGACCCGAGAGCGAGCAATGAGAGACCTAGGGAGACTATCCACTTGATCATCGGACATGATAAATCTTGAGGAGGATAAACTTAAACACTCCGGTCAGAAAAATGAAGGAATTCTCTATAAAAAATTGGGACTTACCTTAGAACGGTATGAAGAACCTCACCGTGCCTACTAGGTAAGCTATTAGGTTCGATAGCGCATAACCTGCGATTCCTCCGCTTACGAAGGGTACGCCGTATTCTTCGTAGGCTCTGCTACCGCCTACGCGTAGGGTCAGGAACTTGGCTATCCAAGCACCAAGCATAGCATTCCACTCCCTCATCCAGTTAGGCGCTACACCGGTCGCCAGTATGAAGCCGACGGGGTGTAGAGGCCACCATATGAACCTAGCCCTTAGAAGGAATAGTATCATCGTTATCAAGAAACCTGCAGCACCTGCGGTAAACTGGAACTCCGCAGGCGGAGCCTGTGCGTACCTCGCAAAGTCGTTGTCGCACCATTCAGTAACAGAGCAACCACCCCATATAGGGACGCGTCCGACGCCTAGAAGGTTTATTATCCAAACCCTGGTAGCATTCCCGACGAATATCGCTATGATGCTGGCTATAGTAGTCAGTATGAACACATCTCGGAGGTTTATCTTAGCTAAGCCACCCATCTTAAGGTTCTGGATCGTAAGGTAGGCCCCTGTCTGTACCCCGTGCGTCACGTGGTTAAGCCCTGTATGCATGAAGACGTGGCTCATTATCCAGTCTGCGCTGTAGTTTTGAGGAGCTGTGGGCCATATGAACCTCAGAGGCCAGCTGGGCCATAAAGCCCTCTCATGTATGTAGCCACAGCCGCTTAAGCCTAAAACATACGCGGCCGCCACGGTGTTTATGAACGCACCTACAATCAACACTGCTAGAGATGTTCCGATGGATAGTCCTGCTGAAAAGCAGAAGGCTAGTAGTATTATCGCAGATAGTATGATGAATATGTAGATTTGTCTGTAGGTGAATGGTTCGTTTGCCTCCTCTGGAGACCTGCCTCCGCGCATGGCGAGCCTTATGGTCTCGGCGAGGTAGCTTCTAGCATGAAACATCATCATCACAGTCACGGCGAATGTACCACCTATCATAGTCACCCACATCCAGTAGTATGGCGGACCGAAGAGAGGCGATATATCGGAGCCCGCCCATCCTAGGATCCTACAGGCGCTACCCATGTCGAAGACCCCTGTGTAGTAACCCATCATGTAGGCTATCTGAGCAAGTATTACCACTATCAAGAAGAACACCCATGCTGAAAGCAATACATCAAGAGGTGCTAGATAGTACACTAGAAACGGTAGGATGTTCTTCGTATAGCCTGGCCACCATACGAGAGTACTTTCAATGGGGTCGTTAGGATAGATACATACGCATCCCTGTGGGCTTGTTTCATCCACAGCCGTGCCTCTCCACGCTAGCAGGTCTGGCCACCACGGCCATACATATGTGCATGTAACCTGTATCTCAAACAGTAGTGCTATGACGAAACCGATTATGAACCACTTCATAGTTTTCTCTAATCCGCGTTCTCCTGAGACCCTTCTTATGAGCTCGTGGGTTGCTATGACGTATGGGAACGGAACCCTCTCTATGTCCAGCCATCTCCGTCTGAAGAGCAGCATCACGCTAGAGCCGAAAAGATAAAAGACCAGCAGATATAGCGACCAGAAAAGTATGGCTCCCGACCATGCACCCCAGTCTGTTGCTACTCCGCCTGCGACTATAAGCTCTACCACGTCATGGGGTGGCATCCACCACCAGCTCTCCGCGACCGGTAGGAACTCCGGCTCAGTATATAGGAGCGTTCTGGCGAATCCTACTGGCCAGCAGGCGAACGTCTCGTAGTGTCCGATACCGTACATCGCTACAGCAGCACCGACGATGTAGAGGGAGACGAGCATAGAAGGTGACAATCGACCTCTCAGATATTTGAAGGGAAAGGCTAGTAGTATTACTAGTAGGGACATTATCGGTATGCCCATGGTTTTGGAGACCGTACCCCACGCGTAGCGGCACATGAAGGCGCCGCCGACAGAGCCGTTCAAAGCGATCTCAACTGTCCCTATGAAAGATAGTACAGCCGTTAGGATTATCAAGGGGACGAGCAGCGATGGACTTATCCTAAACTCCTTAACCTCCTCGCTCATTTTCAAACCACTAGTTGATCTCTTAGAGCGTTTAAAAACTTTGCCATCGACCATATAGGATTCTCTCATCGAGAAGAAGGAGATTTAAAAAAATCGGAGCGTTTTCCCTAACGTCTCTAGTATGGCAGTAGCCACATCGCTCGGCTGACTAGCACTAGTAACGCTCTTATGCTCTCCATCAGACCCCATCCGATCGTGGTACCCATGAAGAACCTGTAGGCGAATACGCCGTAAGGTATCTTTGTCCTCCTACTTAGAACTCTGGCTACGACCACGTTACCGATTATCGACCCTATCAGCTGGGCCAGCGTGTATGGAAGCTGCATGGTGTATCCAAACCAGCTACCATATGCTCCGCTGATGAAAGCCACTAGGAAGTATGGTTTATGGAATATAAGATCCGTTATCAGGTATATCACCGAGCCTATAGCGAATCCTCCGATCAGAAGGTCTTTCCTGAACAGGTAGCCGGACCACATCCAGACCTGCCATCTAGCCCAGTTCATGGCGTCGACCGGCCAGTATACCATCGTAGCAGGATACGCTCCAGACGGTATAGGCGATAGAGTCCATAGATAGGACACGAAGAGTATGGTAACGAGAACGCCTACGAAGAATATCAGTATATAGGTCTTGATATATTCGGACTTTCTAGCCTTCAGTATGTCCGCCTGCATAAACGCCTGGGCTATACCTGGGCCTCCGGCGTATATGTTTGTCGGAGCAAACCATATGCGCTTATCCTGCCAACCGGTCAGATATATCATAAGCTGCGGAAGCATGGGCACGTTAAATCCGGTAGTGGTAACACCTGCGGCGCTTGCACCCATAAACGACGCGAAGAACGAACCGCCGATCATGAATATTGCTAGAATCCAAAGCGGGAACCCTGTCAGGAAGTATACTAGTAGCATGCCTCC
>Ga0180302_10000314_pt1 | contig 20253 bp, 18 predicted proteins | sample GuaBasSediGuay17_FD_121794 | JGI IMG/M metagenome (GOLD analysis project Ga0180302, IMG submission 121794) | Subseafloor sediment microbial communities from Guaymas Basin, Gulf of California, Mexico - Guay17, Core 4571-4, 12-15 cm | ecosystem: Environmental > Aquatic > Marine > Hydrothermal... | reverse complement strand
TCTAATTCACCCGATTTATACTTATCCTTAAATGCAGCGTTGAATACCCTTCTAAGCTTTAGTGCATAACCACTTAATCTAACTGGTCCAGTTCTCAACTCAGCCATTTCACACCATATAAATATTATATTATAGTTTAATATATAATTCATTGAAATAAGGCGAGAATACTATATGAAATAACCTATTACTCTATTCCATAACTTATATAGCTTACTTAAGACTTTCATAGGTATTCGCTAGTTTATAATTAATAACGTAGAGAATTTTTCTATAAGAATGCATCTTTTACCAGGTAACTAGGTACTATACTGGGGTAAGTGAGCGAATCCTTTAGATTAAATACTTAAAAACTATATGTAATTTATTTGGTAGTAATGGAGCGATTATCAACAGGAGTACCTACATTAGATGCGTTAATTGAAGGAGGAATTCCAAGAGGATTTTTCGTAGCTGTTGTTGGAGAGCCCGGAACTGGTAAAACAATCTTATGTATTCACTTTATAGCTCGAGGAATACTTGATGGTGACAAGAATATATATGTGACAACCGAGGAGAGTAGGAAGAGTGTAATTAATCAAGCTAAACAATTCAACATAGACTTTGAGAAAGCAATTAATGAGGGGAAACTAATTATCATAGACGCGTTAATGGGCGGTGATGAAGAGTGGTCATTAAAAAACTTAACTCCAGATGAGTTGATAGAGTTAGTACTTAAGGCTAAGAAGAAACTTGGATATGGAAGAGCTAGGGTAGTAATAGATTCTCTATCTGCTTTCTGGCTTGATAGACCAGCTATGGCTAGAAGATATGCCTACCACTTTAAGAGAATATTTAGTAAGTGGGATTTTACGATTATGGCTACAAGTCAATATGCGATTACAACTTCAGAGGCATTTGGCTTCGGAGTAGAACATGTAGCTGATGGAATAATAAGATTTAGGAGAAGTATTAGAGGAGGAGTGTTAAGAAGGTTTATAATTATTGAGAAAATGAGACAAACTAATCATAGTCTATCAATGCATGAGGTAAAGATAATTCCGAATATGGGCTTAATAGTTGCTAAACCATTGAAAATGCGTATTGAAGACGTAAAGTTACCTAAGGAGGTCGTGGATAAGATAGTTAAAGCTAAAAAGAAGGCTGAAACTGAAGTTCCATAAAAGTTATTAAGCATAATTTCTATGAATATTTAACTTATCATCACTATATATCTTTATACGGAAAATAAACTATGGTTAAGAGGAAATATGAGGATAATCAAAGTAGCCCCTAATGCAGATATAGATTTATACCTGAAAATGCTAAAAACCGTACAAATAGGAGGACATAAAATAAAGTTAACTAAGTACATATATACTAGAGCGGCAGAGTTAGGAGAAAGCACGATTCCACAATTATACTTTAAAATTATGGAGTCATTAGGTGGAAATATAGATTTACCATTAATACCCCAAATAAATAAAATGTATAGATTATATCTCTCTAGAATATCCTACCTTATTAAAAAGGGAGGACTCTACGTTAAAAATATACCAACAATTGATAGGGAATATAAAAGTTTAATGAGAATGTTAGTATATTGTTTACGTAATAACATACCATCATTTGAAGCTGAATATCGTGATGAAAAGTACACATTTAGAGTTTTAAATATAAGAGATGTTCTAAAGCACTCCTACTTAAGCTTCTTCCTAGTAGCTGAACGTTTAGCTGTTCCTCAATATGTAGATGAAATTGTAACAGCAACAGGTTTAACGAGGGCATTAGTCGAAACGTACCTTAAAATACTTAAAATGTATAAGTTAGTTAGGTCTAAGCATGGTCAATATGTATTTATGAGTAAAGATGATTATATAAAAGTTAGAGAAGCTGGTGAAGCTAAGAAACAAAGAGTTCTTGATAAATTGATGAGATATTGTAAAGCAATTCGATTATTTAAGGACGGATGTAGTATTCGTGAGATATCTAGATTAACTGGATTATCTCCTCAATACATACATAGATTAATTAATCGTGAGATCTCAGGTAACAGAATAGTTCTCTATGCCCAGAGATTAGTAGAAGAAAACTTATTATCAATGGAAGACTACATTACTTTAAGAGATTTTCTACTAAATAATAGGAGGTTAAACGCTGTAAGTAGGCTATTTTGACCAGATAGAATTAAAAGTACTTTGAATTCTCTGCAATATTTTAAAATTAAATTTGTCAGAAGTTGCTTGTGTAGTTAAAAATAATAAAGTTAATTAGTTTCTTTTCTAAGTATTTGCTATTAGAGATGAATATAGATCCGACAATAAGTGTACATGGAATATACAGGCATTCATGCATAAATTGTGGAGGAGAGACTAGTGACTTTAGATTAATAAATGGTCTTCCATGTGAAAAGTGTATCCCTGACTCAGATATTAAGGTGGTATTAAGTGGGCCGGAGGAGAAAATTAGCGAGAGAATATATCAGTATTTAAAGAATAGAGGCATATTAAAGAGTTACGAGACACTTTACCGCTTAAGAAGAGAACTCGAAAGATTGGATGAAATATTCAATCGAGCTACAGGTAGCAGATTATGGAGTGCTCAGAGAACATGGGCCATTAGAGTATTTAAAGGAGAGAGTTTCTCAATAGTTTCACCAACTGGAACTGGAAAATCAGTTTTCGGGATCTTAATGTCAATATATCAAGCTAGATACGGTAAAAAAGCATATATTGTTGTACCGACAACCCCCCTAGTTAATCAATTATATAATAGAGCTATTGAAATGCTTAAGAAAATGGGACTAAAGAGAGACATAATCTACTATCACTCTAGAATGCATAAAGAAGAAAGAGATGAAGCTGTTGAGAAAATCAGTACAGGCAATTTTGATATACTTATTACCACATCAGCCTTCTTAGCTAGAAAATTTGATTTATTAAAAGGTAAAATCATCGATTTCATATTTGTCGATGACGTAGACTCCGTATTAAAGAGTAGTAGGAATATAGATAGGATATTAATGTTAATGGGCTTCAAAGAGGATATTATTAACGCTGGACTAGAATTATTAAAGTTAAAGCGGTCGATAACTAGAATTAAGGATAAGGTTGAGAAGGAGCGTATTAGAAAGGAAATAGTTAAACTTCAAAATTTAATCCTTAAGTCTAGTAAGGATGTAAAGTCTGTATTAGTTGTCTCAAGCGCTACAGGAAGACCGAGAGGGTTAAGAGTAAGATTGTTTAGAGAGTTACTTGGGTTTGAGGTTGGTACTCGCTCGGAATTCTTTAGAAACATAGTTGATACATATGTTTTGCAAGAAGATTTAGAGAAAATTCCTGAAACAGTCGTTAACTTAGTTAAATTATTAGGTGATGGAGGATTGATATTCGTACCTATAGATAAGGGATTAGAATATGCAGAATATCTCTCTAAATACTTAGTTGATAATGGTATTAAAGCTGATATTCTAACATCAGCTAAAATTGCAAATTTAGAGAAGTTCATAGCTGGAGAACTATCAGTACTAGTAGGCGTTGCGGTTTATTATGGCGTTATGGTTAGAGGATTAGACTTACCAGAGAGAGTTAGATATGCAATTTTCGCTGGTGTACCAAAGTTCAAATTTAGCGCTAAATTTGAAGATCCAAATCCAAGCACTATACTAAGAACCCTTGGACTACTATATTCTATCGAGGAAGACGAGGCTAAAAGAAGGGAGATAGAAAGGCTCACTAATCGACTAAGAAGAATAGTTATGGAAGCCTCATATGCTACACTAGCTGAAATAAGAGAGCGCTTACTAAAAGAAGAACCTCCGAGGAATGTTTATGAGAGAATAGTATATGAGGCATTAATATTCGTTAGAGAAGCATTAGCGAAGAGGGAAACTATCGAGAAATTAAAGAAGCATCCTGAAATAAGGATAGTAGAGGAGAGAGGGGTACCATATATACTAATTCCAGATGTTATGACTTACATACAAGCTAGTGGAAGGACCAGTAGGATGTATGTTGGAGGACTAACAAAGGGATTATCAGTAGTAATTGTAGATGATGAAAAACTTCTTGATGGATTAATTAGGAGAAGTAGATGGGTTATCGAAGATATAGAATGGAAACCACTTAAAGAAATTAAGATCGAGGAGGTAATAAATGAAATCGATAAGGATAGAAACTATGTTAAGTTACTTAGAGAGGGTAAGGTTAGGCCAGAATTTAAAGATCCAATTAAAACTAATTTATTAATAGTTGAATCACCAAATAAAGCTAGGACAATAGCTAACTTCTTTGGTAAACCTAGCGTTAGAAGGAGAGGTAGATATAGAGTATATGAAGTATCAACAGGTGACAAATTACTAATTATAGCTGCAAGTGGAGGTCACGTTTACGACATAATAACCGACTATGAATACGAGAAGAGAAAGAACCTATATGGTGTATTAACAGATGGAAAGTACATACCAATTTATACGTCGATAAAGAGATGCGTAGATACTGGATATCAATTTGCAGGAGATTGTAAGGAGGATATTGATAGGTTTTGTGGTGAGGGTGGGGTAATCGATAAACTTGACGTAGTCAGATTTTTACAGAGCTTGGCTCTTGAGGTTGATAAAGTAATAATAGGAACAGATCCTGACGCTGAGGGTGAGAAGATAGGATGGGACTTAGCCGTCTTAATTAGACCATATACAAAGAATATAGAGAGGATAGAGTTCCATGAAGTTACTAAGAGGGCTATACTAAAGGCCTTAGAATCACCAAGAGAATTTGATATTAACCTTGTAGAATCTCAAATTGTAAGGAGAATAGAGGATAGATGGATTGGTTTTTACTTAAGCAGTAGATTAATGGAAGAGTTTGAACCTACAAAGGTATTATCTGCAGGAAGAGTTCAAACCCCTGTTTTAGGATGGATAATAAATAGATGGAATGAATGGAGAAAGCCAGAAAGCAAGAAAAAATACTTTAGGATAATATTCCCACAAGTCTTTAGCATCGAACTATCAGAGGACGAGCTCCCGCCACACCTAATAACTTCCGAATCATTAATGAATGCTAAGTATGAAGTTAGTCAAGTAAGCTCTGAAGATGTTACTATCAATCCTCCTCCACCATACACTACAGCTACCATGATAGAAGATGCTTCAAGAAAATTATTCTTAAGTGCTGAGGAAACTATGAGGTTAGCTCAAGACCTATTCGAGATGGGTCTTATAACATATCATAGAACCGATAGTACAAGGGTCTCTACAGCTGGACAATATATTGCTAGAGAGTACATATATAATAAGTATCCAGATGAGGCTGAAAAGCTCCATAAGCCACGTGGATGGGGAGAAGCTGGAGCACACGAGTGTATCAGACCAACTAGACCGTTAGATGCTGAGGAAGTCAGAAATATGATTATGGAGGGGACAATAATAACATTTAGACCATTTACGTGGAGACATCAAAGATTATATGACATGATATTTAAGCGGTTTATAGCTAGTCAATCAGCAGCCGCTAAACTACGTAAGCAAAAGTTTAAACTTACAATTGAAGATAGAGTTAGCCGTGAAGTTGAGTTATATATAGATGTAATTGAGCATGGGTTCCTAAAAATAACTCCCGAGGAATATATCATTTCTAAGCCCGTTGAGGAGGGCATTATTAAGCCAGACAGTGTATCAGAGTATGTTAAGTCTTTAACCCCATTATATAGGCAAGGCGACGTCATAAGACTTATGAGGGAGAGAGGAATAGGTAGACCATCGACATATGCGAAAATTATGGAAGTTATATTAAAGAGGAGATATGTCTTCGAAACAAAGAAGTACAAGTATTTATATCCAACAAATCTAGGTATCAGAGTATATCAGTTCCTAGTTGATAGATACAAACATATGGTTTCAGAGGATAGAACTAAGATGCTGGAGAAATACATGGATATGATTGAGGCGGGAGAAGCTGATTATCAAAAGGTATTAAGAGAGTTACATGAGGAAATAGAGCTACTTCAAAAAGCCGACTAATTATCATTCAGAATATTTATTCGAAATTTCATCTGCTCTCTGTGTAGCCGCTGAAACAGCACGCATTAATCCCCTTCTTAAACCAGTATCTTCTAATTCAAATATACCTTCAATAGTCGTTCCAGCTGGCGTAACCACCATCTCCTTAATCCTTGCATAATGCATATTTGCATCCCGAATTAACTTACCGGTACCAATCGCTACCTGGGCAGCACCTAGCAATGCTAACTCTCTAGGTATACCTACCTTTAACCCTGCAAATACCATCGCTTCAATAAATGTTGCTAGATAAGCCGGTCCGCTTCCAGTTAAACCAGTATATGCATTTAACATCTTTTCCTCAACTTCAAATGCTAAGCCCATAGCTGAAAAAAGAGCATCAACAAACTCCTTATCCTCCTTTGTCACCTTCTCCGAAAGTGAGTAAACTGTGAAACTCTCGCCGACTACTAAAGCTAGATTCGGCATCGCCCTAACAACTCTAGCATTTGGAACTATATTCTCAATAAACCTTATCGGTATACCAGCAGCTACTGAGATAATTAATTTATTCGAGACCAAATCTCTAATCTCCATCAAAACCTCCTGAAGAACATTAGGTTTAACAGACAATACTACTACATCGCTATTCTCCGCAGCCCACCTATTATCACGAGTAATAACAACCCCGTACTTCTCCAGATCTTTAATTTCCTCAATTCTTCTACGCGTAGCAATGACCCTCTCAACTATTTTCTTCCTAGCAATTATTCTCGCTATTGCTCCACCAATTATACCAGCTCCAATAATTGCTATAGACTTTGGATACATCCCTCTCCCTCCGTATATTAAATATTAATTCTGTACTTAGGAAAATAATTACTTTAACAAATATATCATTATTATGGCAAAAAATGTGCTTAGGTTATCCCGGTAGGATAATTGAGATTAAAGGAGATTTCGCTAAGGTGGATTTTGGAAGTGGTGTTATTAAAGATAATATTATTATTTCATTAGTTGATGCTAAGGTTGGTGATTATGTTATTGTACATGCTGGATATGCCATACAAGTACTTGATGAAGAGGAAGCTAAAAAAACAATTGAAATATGGAATGAATATCTAAAGAGTATAAGTGAGAATAGGTGAACAATATTGAGTGATTTAAAAAGCATACTAATGTTATATCGAGATCCTAAACTAGCTAAGCGTCTTACTGAGAAAATTCATGAATTAGCTAAAGAAATTAACGATTATACTCTTATAATGCATGTATGTGGTACGCATGAATGGACAATAACCCACTATGGAATTAGATCATTAATGCCTGATAATGTAGAATTAAGGGCAGGACCTGGTTGTCCAGTTTGTATAACTCCAGCCTCAGATATAGATGCAATAATAAAGCTCTCCCTTGATGGGATAATCGTAATGGCATATGGGGATATATCTAGAGCTAAGGGAGGTAAAGGAATCTCATTAGAAGACGCTAAATCCATGGGAGGAAAAATAAAAATTGTTTATAGTGTGCAAGATGCTTTTCTACTAGCTAAAGAGCTAAGTGATGAAGATATCGTGTTTTTTGGAGTGGGTTTTGATACTACAGCGCCAGCAACCGCCTATATGATAAAAAGAGATCCTCCTAAAAACCTATCAGTACTAAGTAGTTATCGGTATGTTCCTCCGGCCGTCGGTGCATTACTCGAAGCACCAGATCTAGCAATTGATGGAATTATAAATCCTGGACATTCAAGTACGGTAACGGGTATGAAGCCATATAAAGAATATTTTGACAAGCATAAGAAACCTATGGTATTTAGTGGTTTTGAACCGATAGATGTATTAATATCAATTTACCTAATTTTAAAGCAAATAAGGGATGGAAAAGCGGAGATGATTAACGAATATACTCGGTCAGTAACTTGGAATGGTAATGTTAAGGCTATGAAAACTTTACTAAGCGTATTTCAGCTGGAGGAGGGCTATTGGAGAGGATTTGGAATAGTTGATAATTCTGCATTTGAATTCAAAGAAGAATTTGACTTTGTAAATGCGAGAGTAAAATATGGTATTAGAAAGCCAACAGCTAGGGGAGAGTTCGTAGAAGGAGCTAAATGCGCAGATGTTATAAAGGGCAAGATAGACCCTATTGAATGTCCATTATATATGAAAGAGTGTACGCCGGATAATCCTAAGGGACCATCCATGGTTTCAATTGAGGGAACGTGTAGAATATGGGCTGAACATAAGGTAACTGCAATATTAAAGTGTAGGATATAATGGAGGTGATTTTTATGGAAGAATTTGTTAAAATGGTTCATGGGCAAGGCGGAACTGCCATGCAGCAATTAATTAAAAATTATATTCTCAAATACTTAGGTTGGGGTGAAGCTGAACTCCCTTTAAAGGCTCTTGACGATTCTGGAGTAATGAATGGGATAATTTTAAAGAGTGACTCCTATACTGTTAAACCTCTATTCTTCCCGGGAGGGAATATAGGGACTTTAGCTGTTTCAGGAACTATTAATGATATATTAATGGTTGGAGGAAAGCCGTTAGCATTAGCATTAGGTCTAATAATTGAGGAGGGATTTCCGTTTAAGGAGTTATCAGCTATAATTGAGAGTATTGCTAACTTAGCTAAGTCAGTCGATGTACCAGTTATAACTGGAGATACTAAGGTTGTCGAGAGGGGAGCGTTAGATAAGTTAGTATTAAATATGTCGGGAATCGGCATCAGGCATCCTCTACTAGATCATAACTTTAAGGTCGTAAGGGAATATCGAAAAGAATTCAATGCTAAATGGTTAATGGATGCAAACTTACGTCCAGGAGACAAGATAATTCTAAGTGGATATATCGGAGATCATGCCATCGCGTTATTATCAGTTAGGGAAGGCTTAAAGTTTAAATCTGAGATAAAGTCAGATGCAGCACCATTAATTGGAGTAATGGATGCAGCATTAAAAATAGGAGGTGTCGTTGCAGCGAAAGATCCAACTAGAGGAGGAATTGCTAACCTACTTAATGAGTGGAGGGATAAGTCAAATGTTGGAATAAAAATTTATGAAGAAAAAATCCCGATTAGAGATGACGTTAGAAGTGCGTGTGAATATTTAGGTTTAGATCCGCTGGAATTGGGTAATGAAGGCAAAGCTGTATTAGCTGTTATAGATGAAATGGCTGAAGATGTACTTAAGGCGATAAGAAAGCATCCACTAGGAAAAAATGCAGAAATAATTGGAGAAGTAACTAAGGAGTTCGACTATGTTGTAATGGAGACTATCATTGGAGGATTAAGGATCATACCTCCTCCAATCGGAGATCCCGTCCCAAGAATCTGCTAAATATAGGGGTTAATTATGGATCAACGTGAAAAAGCTGTTATTGGAAAAGTAATAGCGATTAAAAATGATAACGTTGAAGTTGATATTGGAGGAGTAATTATTAAAGTACTTTCCTTTGAAGATGTAAAAGTTGGCGATTATGTTATTGTGCATGAGGGCTTTATAATTAAGGTTATTGACTTAAAACATGCGATGGACCACATTAAGAAGTTGGCATTAGAAAAATGAGGGAGGATATGCTTTCTCTTGAAATTATAGTATCGGGTATTGTTCAAGGTGTTGGTTTTAGACCATTTATCAAGAGAATAGCTGTTAAATCAGGAGTTAAAGGTTATGTTAAGAATCTTGGCGGTGGAGAAGTAATTATAAGGATTGAGGGGAGTAGGGAAAGTATAAAAAACTTTTTTAAGCTATTTCAGGACGAAAAGCCTAAGCCCGCTGAAATAATATACATGAAAACCCTAAAAAAGGAAGTTGAGGGTTTTAAGTCTTTTGATATATTAAAAAGCAGTTCTAAGTTAATTAAACTATCTATAATTCCACCAGATATAGGGATATGCGAAGACTGCATTAGAGAAATAGAGTCTACTAGTAGGTGGAATAACTACCCATTTAACTCATGTGCATGGTGTGGTCCTAGATTTAGTATGATGTATAAGTCTCCATATGATAGGGAAAATACAAGTATGAATGATTTTCCTCTATGTCCTAAATGTACACATGAATACCGCGATATTAATAATATTAGGAGGTTTCATGCCCAAGGAATAAGCTGCCCAGAATGCGGACCTAAAATTTGGTTAACAGCCAACAATGGAGATAAAATTGAATGTAGTGATCCGATAAAGAAAGCTGCTGAATTAATAAGTGAAGGATATATTATAGCTATTAAAGGTATAGGTGGTTTTCACATAGCATGTAGAGCAGATTCTGATGATATCGTTCTAACATTAAGAAAAAGAAAGAGAAGACCAGAAAAACCATTTGCTATTATGGCTAGAGATCTTAATGTAGTTGAAAAGCTCGCTTATATAAGTAAGATCGAAAGTGAATTGCTAACTTCTCCTCAAAGACCAATAGTGTTATTAAGAAGTAAAGAGGATGCCCCTTTATCTAAATATATAGCCCCCGGACTAAATAACATAGGTATAATGCTGCCGTATTCCGGCATACACTACCTACTACTAAAACATTTTAAGCCTGGATATATGATAATGACGAGTGGTAATTATTACAATAAACCTATGGAGAGAGATAATAAAACGGCACTTGATAGGCTTAATCAAATCGTAGATTACTTCCTATTACATAATAGGGAGATAGTAAATAGGGTAGATGATAGTGTAATTAGAACTACAATGGGTAAGCCTGTTTTCCTAAGAAGAGGCAGGGGGTATGCACCTAGATGGCTAATTACACCATATAATCTTGATCGTCCAGTCATAGCATTTGGAGCGGAACTACAGAATGTAGGTGCTATAGGAGTAGAAAATAAAATAATTCCAACACAATTCATTGGAGATACAGACGAATTTGAAAACTTAATGGAATTAGAAAGATACCTAAAGTGGTTTATCGGGGTATATGGTATCGATATCAAGAACGCTATTCTCGTGGCTGATAAGCATCCGAAGTACAATTCGAGACTATTAGCTGAGAAATGGGCTGATAAATATGGGATTAGACTATTTGAAGTTCAACATCACTGTGCGCATGCTAATGCTATATTATGCGAGTTTAAAGTTTCAAATGGTATCGTTATAACGATGGATGGCGCTGGCTATGGGGATGATGGTGCAATATGGGGCGGAGAAATACTTAATATCGCCGAAGATCGTTACGAAAGAATAGGGCATCTCCAATATCATGTCATGCCTGGAGGAGATTTAGCTACTTATTATCCAATTAGAATGTTAATTTCAATCCTAGCAAGTGAATATAAATTTGAAAAAGTAATTTCAGAACTGCAGGCAATTGGATTAGATAGACATGTTAAGACGGAAAACGAATTAGAGATTATAAAGTTTTTGTTAAGGCAAGGAAAACCATTAACATCCAGTACCGGCCGCTTACTAGATGCAGTAGCTACATTACTAAAAATTTGCAGTTATAGAACATATGAGGGAGAGCCGGCCATGAAGCTAGAAGCATATAGTGAAGACGGGTCTCTTATAGAAGAGCTATTAAAACCTATATTCTATGGTAGTAAGCCAACTATAATTAGATCATCACATATAGTTAAGATGATACTTGAAAATCTTGATAATTACGACCATAAAGACTTAGCGTATACTCTTCAATATTATGTTGGTTATTCACTAGGTAAAGTTGCAGCTAAAGAAGCAGATAGATTAGGTCATAATTATATATATGTTAGTGGAGGGGCAGCTGTAAATAACTTTATAGTCAAAGGCATTACTGACGCGTTAGGGGAATTTAATATAAAGCTGAGAATGCATAGAGAATTACCTCCTGGAGATGGATGTATATCGACTGGCCAAATCTACTATATATCTAGAATCTTAAACTCTGCTTTATCTTAATGTTATTGATGCGAAGCTATTGGTGAATATAATGCCGGTAAAGGACGTAGTTAAAATGGATGAGGATGAAATTTTAGATATAGAGCTTCAAGAGGATTTCCTAAAAAGGAATAGAGAATTGGCAAATAATGTAAGAGCCCTATTGGATAAACACGGTGTTAGAGCTATCGATGTTATGGGATCTATAGGATCAGGTAAAACATGTTTAATTGAGAGGTTATGTGCTCTTTTAAAGGGAAAGTATAGGATAGGGATGATTGGAGGCGACGTAGCTACGTCAATAGATACGGAGAGGGTAGCTAAATATGGTGTAGATGTGGTACAAATTAATACAGGTGCCGAATGTCATTTAGATGCAAACTTAGTATTAAAAGCTCTCTCTAAAATGGACTTAAAGAAGCTTGACTTGATATTCATTGAAAACGTAGGAAACCTAATTTGTCCAGCCGATTATCCATTAGGTGCTCATGATAGAATTGTCGTAATAAGTGTTACTGAAGGACCGTATAGCGTTATTAAGCATCCCCTCATATTTAAGGAAGCATCAATATGTGTAATTAATAAAATTGACCTAGCAGATGCTATGAATGTAGACCCTAATAAATTAGCTGAAGACGCTGTTAAAATTAACCCTGATATAAAGGTAGTGCTCACTAGCTGTAAAGAAAACATAGGTATAAATAAATTAGCTTTAGAATTAGGATTGTAATTAAGCACCGTACATAGGCGGAGGAAAATATATTATGCATGAAGCTAGTATGACTATTCAGCTAATAGAGTATATAGTTAGTGAAGCAAGTAAGAGGAATGCAAAAGCGGTATCTGAAGTTTATATCGAAATTGGAGAGCTAACTCATCTAAATCCTGAACAAATAAGCTTCCTATACTACTCACTAACAAGAAATAACTCGCTACTAAAGAACTCCAAATTACATATTAAGACTATAGAGGGTATAGCTGAATGTACAAACTGTAATTATCGTGGGAAAATACCTAAAATAGAAGATCTTTTCCTATTGGTCACGTTTAAATGTCCTAAATGTGGAAGTAAGCTTAAAATAATCAGGGGGAATGAATTCATAGTAAAGAGAATAAAAATGATTATTTAGCCTTTAGTTTTTTCTTTCCTCGGTGTTTTCCGATATGCTCTCCTTCTAATTTTCGCCATTTCAGTTTCTATTTTTCTAATCTCTAATCTATATTTATTAACCATCTTATTATATGCTCCCTCTGAAATTTCACCTCTTGCCTTAAGGTGATCTAAATATCTAATTTTAACCTCTATCAGTTCTCTTCTCTCCTCTAAAAGTTCCTGAAGCCTCATCACCTTCATCTCCTCATTTTCTGAAATACTAGCTATCTCCTTCTCCAGCCTAGCTAATTCTTCTCTTAACTCATTTTCTAGTTGAGTAAATGTTTCGACGTCAAGTAAACCCTCACTATATCTCATATTTAATTCCCTTAATGCCTCTTGAGTAGCTAAATACTCCGCTTTAAGACTTTCATATCTCTGAACTATAGGTGGTACCTCAATTTCACAAAGATATTTAGCTAACTTCCTACCTCCAAAACCGACGATAAGAAGGGAAGCGATTGTAATTATTAAAATGGTGTTAAAGCTCATCTGACTTTGTGGTATTCCAGAAATTAATATTATATTGGCTAATCCTGCTGAAACCGAGCCTCTAGCACCTAAAAGTGACATAAAAAGCTTCTCTTTAGTAGTAAACCCTTTAAATCCGATAGTCGATAAAAATACGGCTATTGGTCTACTAATCAAAATAGCTATTACTAGCATAACTAGCGCTATAACTATACTTTCCGAGATTGTAGCATATGATATGGAAGCACCTAAAACCATAAAAATTATAACTTCAGATATGAAAACGATATTCTCCCAGAATGAGAGTGTATGTAATCCCTCTGTAGTTACTACCCCTCGCCTAGTGAAATGCTCTCTAAAGACAATCCCAGATATCACTACAGCTACTGCAGGATTAACAAATGAATATGTAGTTAGTATAAATGTAGCTATAGTATATGTCCCTAGAAAGAGTAGTAATGAGAAGTAAACAAGGTATTTTTCAAGCTTGAGTTTAGAGACTAGCCCACTCACAATTATTCCCATAGTATATCCTAATAGAATTCCTCCTATAAACTGCCTAAGAAACTCCACAAACGCTGACGTTATATTAACCTCTCCCATTCTAATTAGGCTTAATAAAATACTAACTAAAACAATCGCAGTAGCATCGTTAAAAGCAGATTCCCCAATTAATGTCGACATTACTTCCTCTTTAATCCTAATTCCGCTTAATACTGCCTCAACAGCAGCTATATCGGTAGCCGCAACAGCAGTTCCGATCAATAATGATGAGATCAAATCTATGTTGAAAAGATAGTGTCCAATTAATGCAAATAATATAGCTGAGATGAGAACACCTAATGTTGCAAGCGCAAATACTGGTCTATAAATTCTCTTAAGAACTTCAACGTCAAATGAAAGACCAGCATGAAACAATATAAGTGGAATTAGGATATTTGTTATGGTTTCAAGTGAAACTCCAAGATCTAAAGGGTTAAATACATTTAAGCCAATTGGCGAGTAGGGCCCAATTAAATAACCAGTAATTACCAATGGAATTACAATTGGAAGTCTAGCTCTCTCGGCTATTTTAGCTCCAATAATACCAGCTAATAAAATAATAATAATTTGAATTTGAACCGTATAATTGACTGCTCCAGTCATCTCCTCTATAACTTAAAGGCCGTTACCTAACTTTCCAAAAATAATTTAAATGGGAATTATTTAGTAAAGATGTTACCTAATACTACATTAGTAGGATAACAGATATGGAGGACTTTATAATGAAGCCTGAAGAGCTACTTAAGTATTTAATTAAAGCATCTGAGGATATGGCTAAGGCAGCACTAGAAACTAGAAATAAGTATTATGGGAAATTCTATGGTAAAGAGCTTGAGAGGAAAGTGGATTTAGCCTCAGTATCCATATTTAAAGAATATTTAAAGAACTTAGAAGCGCCCTTTAAAGTAATAAGTGAGGAAGGATTTGAAACTCCTAAGAGGGGTGGGCAAGCTCAGTACATAATACTGGACCCGGTTGATGGCACATCAAACTTATGCCGAGGTCTCCCATTTTCAGCTATTTCAATAGCTGTAGCTAATGGAGATTATCTAGAGTCTATATATCTGGGCATTGTTAGAGACATCTTTAGAGGTACTACATATTATGCAATTAAAGGAAGAGGTGCATTTAAAAATGGAAAGAGGATTTCAGTTAGAAGAATTAAGAAGAGTGTAAAGGAGGCCTCAGCTATAATCGCTATAACAAGAGCTAAATGTGGAGAAAGTAAAATTCTTGATCTCCTCCCATTAATTCCATATCCAAGGTATTTAGGTGCAGCCTCATTAGAATCTTGTCTTGTAGCTGAAGGTATAATGGACATTTATATCGATGTTAGAAATTTCTTAAGAGTATTTGATATAGCTGCAGGACAACTAATTATTAAGGAGGCGGGAGGAATCGTTATGGTAATGCAGGGAGGAAAACGCACCGTTGACCTATTAAGTAAGGAGAGAATTTCGATAATTGCCGCATCAACTAAAAACCTGTTTAATGAAATCCTAAGCATAATGGGTATTTAGGACTAATTAATTATAAAAGCTTACTTATCTCCTCAGGCAACTCGATATTTTCCCTACTAAGATATTCTAAATAATTATTCAATTGTCTAATGTAAGTTACAGCTGATATCGGATCTTTTAACCTCAATTTAAACTCCTCCCTAATTCTCCTTTTAAATAGATCCACATTATTAGTCTCTAAAACTCTTTTAATCTCCTTAATTCTTCTTAAGCAATAATTCTTCATCCTTAGTATTGCACTATATGTCACCTTCTCTAAATGACCCGGTAATAGTGTCACTTCAGGCTTAATTAGAGTAAGTAAATAATTTAAAGTATACATATAATCATTAACTGACTGTATGTAAAGCCCCTTACTCACCGATACTGAATCTCCAATAAAAATCCATCTGCCGAAAATTATCGATATACTTCCTAAAGTATGACCTGGGGTATCTATAACCTTAAGATCCCTAGTAGTTATTCCTTCAATACTTATATAATCTCTTCTTTTAGGTGTCATGTTAAGAACGATGTTTAAATATCTTTTAATTATACTCTCTATAACTTCATCACTAACATTTGCAAATCTCAAGTAATTTCTAACTTTTCTAACAACATCTTCCTGAATTCGCTTAAAATTGAGGATATAATCTATTTCATATGGGTGTAAGTATACATCGGCATTTATAAAATAATCAACTCCTCCGATGTGGTCTAAATGAGCATGCGTTACTATAACCATTTCAATATCACTAACTGATAAGTTAAGTTTAGAAAGGCCTTTTTTAATCTCATGAATATTAATAATAGAGCCAGTGTCAATCATAAGCTTCATACGGGGAATAACATATATATTCAAAGTTCTGAACACTTGACTAAATGGATTCCTACCTCTAATCTTATATAGATTATCAGATAACTTAACTATCATAATACATTATACAAAATGCGGTTAGCGTCCTTATTAACATAATGGTTAAATCATGATTAACATCTTATATATTAATAATTGCATCCTCTTAATTCTTATAGCGAGTATCCCGTGGTGATTAATGTTGAGTAGCGAATTTATTAAGCTTAAAAGAAGATTTTACATATTATTACATCCAAGAGTTACGGTTTTAGTAACAACGTACTGTGGAGACAATAAGTTTAATGTTATGCCATGTTCATGGCACACTCCAGTATGTTGGGAACCAGACTTAATATTGATAGTCGTCGATAAGGAGAACTTTACGCATAAATGCATTATGGAGAATAAGGAATTTGTGATTAACGTAGTAGATGACTCATACCTCAATAAAATAATGAAGTTAGCAGTACATGGAGATAAAATTGATAAATTTAAATTAGCTGGATTAAAGACTATGAGAGCTAGATATGTTAGAGCACCTGTATTAAGAGATGCAATAGCTTATATGGAAGCAACTTTATATAGGGCAATTGATGTAGAAGAGGAAACCCTTTTCATAGGTAGAGTATTAGATGCCAGAATAAGAGCAGATGTATTTAAAGCTGGTGGATGGAACTATAATAGAGCTAAATTGATATTACATCACTGGAGTAATATATTTGTAAAAGTAGATCCAAAAAGCCTAACTGAAGCTCCAAGATAATCATGAAATCTTTCTATCTTCTACTCGCATAATACTCCTTCTGGGAATTTCTCTCTTGTTCCTCTACTAATTTTTCATCGACATACATATTTGAACCCGAGATTAAACTTAACAATATAGCATGACTCGGTATCATCTTAATATGCTGATTATCACCCTTTCTCTTAATAGTAGCAGAATATACTTCCCTTTCACGATCAAATTGATCAATAACTATAAACTCTATACTCGATGAAACAGCCTTCTCCAATTCTGGAAACTCTGATAAAACTTCACTGATCGATCTCCTATAATCATTAGTATATCCATTTATCAATCTTAAGCACTCCATAGCTATAAACCTCGGTATGTTGTATAACGTAAAAACACGCCCATCTTCTAAAATTAGGTTTGCACCTACAGTTTCAAACATGCCATTAGATGAGGTTATTGTAAAGAATTCATAATTTAATACTCGTAATTTAACCATACTAATATATTCCCTCTTGCTTACATTTAATTAGCTGAACCCCTCAATAAACTTTTCATAAATATTATAACTATATATACACTTATTTACATCAGCAATAAGAATTATAGATACAACCTAGCCAACAAGAAGACTTAAAACTATTTTAAAAAGTGATTTAAAGATTAATTTTTACTTAATAAAATCTAGTAAGCTTTTGTAAAACTAGATATTGGTGAATAAAGAAATGGAATATTATGATATCGTTGTTGTAGGGGCTGGTCCGGCTGGAATTCCAGCTGCTGAAGCAGCCGCTAGGAAGGGAGCTAAAACGCTTTTACTTGAAAGAAATACGATGATAGCTGCTTTTAAACCTTGTGGGGAGGCTACAAGTATAGATACATTTAAGGATTTAGGAATTAAACCTAAACCACATATAGTGCTACGTAAAGTTAAATCTAGGGTTTATGCTCCTAATGGAAATTATATAGATCTAAGCGTTGAGACGTGTTCAATTAACAAAACCATGTTTCTACAGGAATTAGCCATTAAAGCAGCCTCAGCCGGCGCTGAAATAAGAGTTGGAGAGCCTGTAAAGTATGTTGGAAGGGATGATGGCGATATGATAGTTAAAACATCACGTGGAACATATAAAGCTAAAGTGGTAATTGGTGCTGATGGATATAACTCAATTGTCGCCAAATGCTTAGGGGTTACTGAAAAATCAGAGCCCATTCCGACTCTAATATATCATATGGCAAATGTAGAGCTTGAATGTGAAGATATCGCTAGGTTTTACCTTGGGAATAACATTGCTCCTAAGGGTTATGCATGGATATTTCCCAGAAGTGAGGGTATAGCTGAAGTTGGAATAGGCGTTCGAGAAGGCAATTTAATTTCATATCTAAAGAACTTTATAAAATCTCATCACGAAGAATTTAAAAATGCTCAAGTAATTGATAGGAGAGGTGCTGTAGTGCCAATCGGAGGCATGATAAAGAATAATGTAGGTGACGGATTTATATTAATAGGTGACGCCGCCGGCACAGTAATTCCCCTAACAGGAGCTGGAATCCATTCATCAGGCGTTGCAGGTGTTATTGCAGGGGAAGTAGCTGCTGAAGCCGCTTTAGAGGGGGATAATAGTAAAAATAAATTACTCGAATTTAGGAAAAGATATGAGAAACCATGGGGAGAAAAAATAAGGAGAAGCTTAAAGATTATGAGAGTATTAGAATCATTAACTGATGAAGAATTAAATATGCTTGCTGAAATACTCAATGAAATGGATATCATAGATATTGCTGTAAAAGCCAGTATAAAACCAATATTAAGTAAAGTGCTAAAAAATCCAAGGCTAGCTCTTAAATTCGCAAAATTAGCTCTCTAAACTATATCAAAAGATATTTTGATGATGATATATCTTGATTGGGGGCGATGACGACTGAGGCTCTCAATGAGATAAAATGATTAACACCCCGAGGACGGGGCTGAGCCCCCTTCACTGTTAAATTTATTTTCTCCTTTTTACTATTGATGATATGGCGATGATGAGCAGGGGCTCATGAGAATATCCTAGGTGATGATTAAAACGAATTGCCCTGAGCCTCATTCATTTTCAACCCTTCATTAAAAGCGGTAATATTATCCCTTAAAACTTTCTTAGGAATAGTTTCAGACAGTGCTTGTACATAATCACTATAGTCTGCATCTAATAATTTAAGTCTACATAGAAATCCAAAAACTATCGAATTAGTTAATAGGGGATTACCTAGCTCACATGCTCTCTCATATGCAGAAATTAAATACACATTTGAGTAATTAGCTCTAATTAAATTTATTAGTTCATTACTAGTCAGTACTATTCCACTTAATGGTGGATTAATTATCCTCTTATCGATCACGATTTTCGTCTGCTTATTACAATAATCTAAGTACCTACAGGCTTCAATTAATTCTAATCCAACTAACCAATCAGCCTTTCCATATGGTATCAGTGGCGAATTTACTTCACTTCCAATTGATATATGTACTACTACACTTCCACCTCTTTGAGCCATACCATGAACCTCACTAACCTTAACATCTAAGTTTAATATACGAGCTAAGTTACCGATCATTCTAGCTAATGTTAGGATCCCTTGTCCCCCGACTCCAGCTAATATAATTCTTACAGTCACTTCTTCTCCACCTTCACAATTGCCTTATAAGGACATACTTGAGCACATACCCCACAACCCATACATAACCCTTCATCAATCTCAGCCTTATCTCCTACTAGGTGAATAGCTGGACATGCAAAGTAATTAATGCATACTCCACATCCAGTGCACCTGCTAGTATCTACATGATAAATTTCAACCTCTTCATTTGCCAACCTCTTCCTTCTAGTATGTTCTAAGCTACATAATCTTCTAGCTACAATTACAGCTGGTTTTTTATTCTCCCTAACATATTCTATCGCTTCTCTAATACTCTTAACTGTATTGTTCAGATCATATGGGTCAACTACTAATACTTTCTCCACACCTATCCCCTTAGCGATGTCCTCAGCTAATATCCTCTTAGTCTCCTTCCCCATAGCAGTATATCCTGTAACGGGACTTGGTTGATAACCTGTCATTGCAGTTGCGCCATTGTCTAACACAATAAGTAATAGAGGAGCATTATTATAC
>Ga0180302_10000312_pt1 | contig 20284 bp, 35 predicted proteins | sample GuaBasSediGuay17_FD_121794 | JGI IMG/M metagenome (GOLD analysis project Ga0180302, IMG submission 121794) | Subseafloor sediment microbial communities from Guaymas Basin, Gulf of California, Mexico - Guay17, Core 4571-4, 12-15 cm | ecosystem: Environmental > Aquatic > Marine > Hydrothermal... | reverse complement strand
GTAACCAACCAGAACCAGCTAAGAAGCATAATAGCAAGATATGAAGTTGAACAAATCTATCACCTAGCGGCGCATAGCATAGTAAAAACAGCCTACAAAGACCCCGTAGGAGTCTTCCAAACAAACATAATAGGAACAGCCAACATTCTAGAAGTAGCCAGACAAACCGACATAGAAAAAGTGCTTGTAATGTCAACCGACAAAGTATACGGAAACCAAGAAAACGTGGACATAAACGCACCGCTAATCCCAACCGAACCCTACGGAACAAGCAAAATATGCCAAGACCTAATCGCCCAAACCTTCATCAACACATACGGAATGAAAATAATCATCCCCCGCTCATGCAACGCCTACGGATACGACCTATCCAACCGAATAATCCCTAACACCATACGCGCCTGCCTAAAAGGCGAATCACCCATCATATATAAAGGAGAAAAAAGCAAAAGACAATACATTTATATAGAAGACCTAGTAGACGCCCTAATCCACCTAATGCTAAACCACAACATAGGAATATTCAATATTGCCACTCAAGACATACTAACCCAAGAACAAGTAGTAAAAAGAATACTCGAATTCTTCCCACATCTAAAACCGAAATACGCTCCAAGAAAAAGATACCTCGAAATAAAGCATCAAAGCATGAAATGCACGGTTCCAAACTGGAAACCAGCCTACTCATTCGAAGAAGGAATAGCAAAAACAATAGCCGCATTCAAAAAATGGGGGTTCTAAATGGCCGTAGTCATAACACCTGAAAAAGCCAAAGAAATGACTCCAGAAGAGAAAGAAAAAATAAGAAAGGAGTATGAAAAGCTAAGAAGAAGACTTGAACAACCCATAGTCGAATGGATAAAGGAGCATCCGTCAAAAACCATAATCTACTGTCAAGCCACCTACGACCAAGACTATCAAGACACGCTAAAATGCGTTGAAAGAGTATCCCCCCATGTAGACTACACCATAATAGTTGAAGACGGCTCCCTAACAGAAGAACAAAAAGCCAAACTACGCTCCTACCCAAACGTAATAGTCAAAACAGTAGAATTCAAAGACAACATCCCAGAATACCGAAACGCCTACCTAGAAGAAGCCAAAAAAATAGACCCCTACGCATGGATACTCGTAAGCGACCCAGACGAACTCTTCAGCGAATCATTAGTTAAAGACATAAGAGCCATAGTAGCCGCCCTAGAAAAAGACGGCTACAACATGGCAGGAATAAACTGCCGAGAAGTCTTCGAACTCGTAGAATGGCTAGACGACCTAGACAAACTAAAAGAATGCCCCGGCGGATACAGACAAAGCCAATTCTACAAAAACCTACTCTTCAAATGCTCACCCAACCTACGATACGTAGGAGTAGGGAAAACCAAAAACGTCCATGAAACATGGCATAGCCCAGACGTCCCATGGAGAGCCATAAACCTACATCCCCGCTACTACTATGAACACCGAAAATCAGCCCTAAAAATCTGGAGAAACGCCGCACGCAACCTATTCATAGGCGGAGGAGGAGACAACGTAGGCGACCTAAACCCATACTGGACAAAACTAAGACAAATCTGCAACAGACTAGGCATAAAAACATGGCGTCAATTCGAAGAATACATGAAAAAGGGAAAAGTAGACCCTGAACTAAAAGCATGGCTAATAGACGCCCTACAAGCTCCAGCCACAAACTGGGGAACCGAAACCCGCGAAACAGCCAAATGGTATTTCGCACTACACCCAGACGAAATAACACCAGAAATAAAAGAAAGAATCAAAAAACCTCCACCAATGCCAGAAACAGCCGAAATAGAAGCCTACGTAACAAAATGCTACTTCGAAATATTAGGCAGACACCCAGACGGCCCCGGAAAAGCATTCTACACAAAAGCCATCCTAGAAGGAAAAATCCCAAAGGAAGCCCTACCCCGAATACTCATGCAAAGCAAAGAATACCGAGAAAAATTCCTGTCAACCCTAACCCCCGACCAGATAAGGCTGGCCAAGAAATGGGAAGCCTACCTCGCAATATCAAAAAAAGCAGAAACAGAAGGCAAAGGAATAGATGAAGCACCAGAACAGCTAATAAGACAATCAATAGAGTTCTTCGCAAAACATGTCCCCCCAGAAAAATACCCGAATGTTCTAGACATAGGTGCAGGATTCGGCCTAGAAACAAAAATGCTAATGGAAAAAGGCTACAAAGCAACAGGCATAACCCTAGGAAAAGACAACATAAAAACGGCAAAAGAACGTTTCGGCGTTGAACTAATAGAAATGGACATGCATAACCTACGCTTCCCCCCAGACACCTTCGACGCCATATACATGAGCCACACATTTGAACACGCAATAGCCCCATGGATGCTAATTCTAGAAATGCGTTTCGTCCTAAAAGACGGCGGAAGAGTATTCCTAGAAGTCCCAACCCCCGACCATCCAGACCATGACGTAATATGGCATACAAGCCTACTATACCCAAAACAGATTTCAAGACTATTCAGAATGGCCGGATTCAAAGAAATAGTCAGAAGCGACTCCGCAAAAATCCACAGATTAATCTACGAAAAACTCCCAAACGACCATCCAGACTTCAAACATTATTGGGGATACATTCAACACATCTATAGGCTACGACCATGAAGCTAAGAAACAGAATAATAATATGCCTTGAATGTATAGACTACGCCTACCTAAAAGAATGTCATACGCCAAATATTGACAGTTTAAACCCGCATCCAGCAATAAGTTACGGAGCCATCACAAGAGCCGCTGTTCCTGCAATACTAGGCGGCCTCCTCCCAGTCTGCACAATAGACGGATGCTACCACAGAGAACAAATCAAAAACTGGAGCAATCCATTTTTCCTAACCCACTACAAAGAAAAAGGACACCTATTCCTTTATGTTCCAAACGGATGGGTATACGAATACATCCGACATTTTATGACACCAGAATTTAAAAAGAAATGGTGGTTCTGGCATAACAACCATCACCTACAACCAACAAAACTAATGGTAGAGGACTTCCTAGAGCAACTTCCCAAACTGGAAAAACCATACCTAGCATACTTCCACTGCATGGAAACACATCCCCCCTTCTATCCACCCGGCCCCGTAAAGGAACTTCCAGCAGGAAGCCCAGAATGGTGGGAAAGAAGAAAAAAGGCCGTAGAATTCGTAGACCAAGCAATAAAGCCTCTCTTAGAAATAGACTGCGATGACCTAATAATAATCGCCGACCACAACATAGGATTTGGAAAGCCCCTAAACCCAAACTACTTCAACGTTTTCATAGCCACAAGGGTTAGATGACAAAAGTAATCTAATCTCGTATATTAAGACACGATACTCTTTTAAGCATAATCAATAAACAAAATATCGGAGGTAAAACGTATGAGCGGAAAAATATTTGCAGGAGCCTTCGCGGGCGTAGGTCTACCAATAGTCATCGAATTCGCAACCAAAGGAGCAAGAATCAGCGACACCATCCCATACAAATGGAGCGGAGCGCTCGGAACAGGCATAGGCTTCTTTACGGGCGTTCTTCCCTTAATATGGCCTGAATACCCGCTTACAAGAGGCATGACTGATGAAAACAAGAACGCCGTAATAGCCTTCGGAGCCTCAAGCCTTGCGACAGGCATCAGCATCCTAATCCTAGACGAACTCTAAAAGAGAGCCGCCTACACCTTCAGACAGGAACTTCCATTAAGACAACCAGCCGCTAGAGGCGGACTTGAAGTCCTACCACCAGAAGAAATGATAAAGGAAATATAGGAGGCTGAGAGAAGATGCCTGCACCATATTTCTATCCGAAAAGAAGAGATGAATACTGGAGAGTATTAGACACCGCCTATGCAAGAGCAAGGGCTGAAGCCGCAAGAATAGCTATGTCCAAACGAATACCAATGAAAATCGAATTCCTCAAGCCAGTCCACCTAAACCTAACCGAATACAAACTACCCGGCTCCCAAGACAAAACATACACGCTGAAGTCCAACTGTGCAATCTTCCCATTCGGAATATTAAACATTGACCCAACCTTCGACTACATGAAATGGTGGGAAGGAAACAAGACCCGCTACATAGGAGACTGGTTTGTAAAGCCAGTATACTTCTTCGAAGAGAAAGAAGGAGCCTACGCAGGCAAACTAGAAGAATACGAGTTCCGCGGAGACGAAACCTTCACATTCAACTGCCACTCGACAACAGGCTCAACCAGCCTAGACGCATGGCTACTCGCATTCGCCGTAATGCCAGTAACCCTCGAAGAAGTCAAAATCGTAACATAGCCACCAACAACTAACATCCTCTCTCTTTCCTTCGCTAAATTAAATTAGAGTAGGTAATGGAAATTGCCGTTCCTATATGAAGGAGCGTATGAACAACGTAGAACATTTAAAGTTAAAAGAGAACAGCAAGAAATCCCCGCAAGCGTCTGGGACGAATTCCAAAGAATGGGCGATGTAAACCGAGACGGCATAATAGACGAAACAGACATAACCCTGATAAGAGACAGATTCGGTGCAAAAGTAGGAGAGCCAAACTACGACCCAATATACGACCTAAACCAAGACGGAGTTATAGATGTTAAAGACATAGTGATGGCCGCAGAAAATTATGGAAAAACAATATGGGACTACTGGGCTGAAAAACAAAAAGAAATAGCAATTAAAACACCGCTAATTATAGGAGGACTTCTAGGGCTAGGCTTACTCATAGGCGGATTGGTCTACTTGGCGATAAGGAAATGAAAAAGAAAAAAGAAGCCCTAATCTTATGCCTAGCAGGCGCAGGACTACTAAGCATAGTAGGAGTAGCCTATGCCCTAACAAAACCTAAAGCCCCGAAGCCACCGCCGCCTCCCCCACCTACCCCACCCGAACTTCCGCCTCCACCAGCCATCCCAGCCATGATTATAGTTGAAACCGCTCCAACCAGTGTAGTTCAAGATATAGTTTGGAAACGAACAGCTAATGGACACCGATATACTGTATGTTTAAGAGCGTCCGCAATTTGGGGATACAGAAACGGGCAAATAGTCTATGGATATAGAGCCTACGATGCCTACTTTAGGGTTGTGGATGCCGCCGGAAAAGGCGTGCCTGAAGTTCCCGTTCTTGTCTGGTCAACTCCCACAAGGGACGACCAAGGCGGAATATTTTACATTAACGGAAGAGAAAGAACTTCGGAGAACCCGCTAAGAGTAATAACCAATAATGAGGGGAGAATTAAACTTTGGTTCGAATACCGTGAAACCGAGAAAACACTTGAAATTCTAGATGAAAAGCATGACTTTAAATGTTGCGACCCAGTATTCTATGAAGTATACTTCGACCTGAAGCCCGAAGACTGTTGCCCGCCCTTCGGCTTTCTAGCAACCGTTCCATGCTGGAAACGTTCGCCAACGGCTGACACGGAGCCTAGAAGCTATATAGTCCATGTAGAAATTGAAGGTGCTCCCGCACGAGCACGCGATATAGTGGTAACATGCAAATTCCATTCGAAAGTATTATGGTGATAAAATGGCTGAAGAACTAAGAAAATGGATTGTTCCATTAGCAGTAGCAGGTGCAATCGGCGTAGGAGCATACGTCATATACGAAACCTTCATAGGCCCCAGAAAATATTGGGAAGAACAATGGAAAATTGTTTTTGAAGAATATGTTGTGGAATACAAGGAATATACCGAAAAGACAAAAGGAGCATTAACCGAAGCTCAAGAAAAGGCTCTTGAAGAAAAAAGAAAGAAATTAGCAGAAATAGAAAAGAATCTAATGTCCGTAACTGGCCAACTATGGGACAAAGTAGTGTATCCTCTGGTAATAACTGTAGGAATCGCCATTATCCTAAAATACTTTCCATACGAAAAAGTTGGCAGAGCAATACGATACTACCGTGAAAACGCAACAAGAGTATATTCCGCCGAAGGCGTAGTAGCCTTAGCCAGAAACACAATAAACGTAGCCTACGCAGACATGGGAATGATAAGCATAGCAACAGCCGCCCAAACCTCAACTGAAATGTGGGCTTCAACCATGCTCTACCCATCAATGCAGGCAACCATAACAGCCCTAACAGCCCAACTTCCACTACTAACAGGCTTCCAACTAATGATGACCCAATACCTAATCAACGCCCTACAAGTGCAAATGACGTCAACAATACCAATGCTATTATCAATAGCCTCACGAATGATAATGATATAGAAGTGATGAAAATGAATGAGAAAAGAAAAATCTGCACGTTCAACAAGGTGATGAGCCTAGAAGAAGCCGAAAGAGAAAAGGCTAAGGGAACCCCACTAGGAGAAAGTCTTAAGAAAGCAGATATAACATATAAGAAACGGAGAAGATAGCCATGCCCATAACCTATGAATATGTAACACGCAGAACGGAAGAATTCAGCCCCCACCCGATTGACTGGACATCGTTCCTCGGCGGAGTCATCGTGGGAATGTTCACCATACTAATATTCCTTCCAATGATAGGACTTGAAATCAGACCGAGAAAAATTAAGCCCATAAGACCAACCGTAAGATAGGAGGGAAGAAAATGGTTGAAGAACTCCCCCTAGTATTTGGAGGAGCCATAGGAACAGGAGTAATAGACGGAATACTGGAAGCCATCTACGCGTCCGACCCCGAAAAATGGACAGGAAAATTCCCATACATAGCTCTTCCCGGCCCTCTAAGAATACTGCCTCCTCTTGACGACTGGATTGTGCTTGGAATCCCCGCAGTCCTATACGGCATAGGCAAATGGCGGAAAAACAAAAAGGTAGAAGCAGTAGGGCTTGGCGGACTACTGTATGCAATTCCAATGTTCATACACCACATAATTATCCGCGGAACATGGATGGCAACTGGAAGGCTTGGAAAAGCACAAGCTCTAAGAATGCCAATCGTATCAAAGGAGATTCCGCTAGTCAAGGAAATCTAGGCAACTTGAATGTCAACAATCCTAATCGTATGCTCACCAGTAGATGAACCGACCAGATATGCCTACGCATACTGGAAACGCTACGCCCTCTACGCGGCAAGCCTAGGCCACAAAATAATTTTCCTAAAAAACGTAGACCTCCCCCTTTTTGAGCAAACCATAATCAAGAATAATCCCGCCCTAGTAATTTTGAATGGACACGGCGGAAGAAAAGGCGTAGAAATAAACAAACACGTAATTCTAGGAGTATCAGATTACGACCCAGAATTAGGCCTAAAAATCTACGGCTCAAACACCCATCTAATGGCTGGAAGGCTAGTGTATCTGGCCACATGCAATACTGGAAAAGAACTAGCCTTTCGCCTAATTGACTCTGGAGCCATAGCCGTAGCCGCCTTCAAAGAACCCTTCATTTTCCTAAGCGAGGAAGGCGTATCAAATCCGCTAAACGATGAAACAGCAAAACCCTACTTCACAAGCCTAATGCAACTTCCAATCCATCTAGTCGAAGGAAAAACATTCGGAGAATCCGCTAGAATAACCCGCAAAGCCTTCCAGCATTACCGCGACCTAGCCGAACAACGCGGAGACGAACTAGCCGCAAAATATTTCCACTATGACGCCCTAAACTTTATAGTGTTAGGCGACACGTGGGCTAAACTATGGAATGGTGGGAAACCTTCCTCGTTTCAGTTTCAGCCTCCGTTACCGCAAGCCTAATTGTGCTATACCTGCCCCGCATAATAACAGCCTACCCGCCCGAAGAAGCCCCACTACTATACCCAGAGTGATAAAATGTTCCGTGAAGAAGTCTATCCGCTTGTTCCAGACGCCGAAAAGCTAGCGGAAACCTTCAAACAGAAACCAGCAAGCATACCCTTAGAGCTTCCAATCCAGCCAACCTACATAATCAAACAAGAAATAAACTGGATACCCCTAGTGGCTATGCTACTGGGCTTCTTCGGGCTACTCGCCTTCCTAGCCTTCCTGAGGCGATAAAATGAGCCTACAACTATGGCTTCCAGAAGGAAAACATGAAGAATTCACGGTTGAGGCGGAAGGCGGAAAAATAAAAGAAGTATTGTCTTTTCCGTATAAATGGTTTCATCTGGACATTTTTAATGAAGGCCCAGACCCAGTAAAAATTATGATTAACGACCAAACACTAGCCCAAGCAAACGAACTGAAAAAGCTCAGGGGCAGAGAATACGATGCTAAACACCCAAAATACTGGCGAGTAGCAATATACGCAGAGCCGGGTAAAACAGCAACTGTTAAAATAGCAACAACAAGATAAATATTTGGTGTTGAAGGTGTCCTCGCGTATGTATAGTCTTGAAGCTCAAATAATCGTGCTTGAAAACAGAACAACAGACCCAACCGAACAAGTAGGAAGAATGTATTTTAATACCGTGGATAACAGACCTAAAATTGCAATAAAAGAGGAGTGATATATATGCCGTGGAAAAAGATTCTGCTTGAAGGAGACGCCGCAACCCTAACTGACACCGTAACCCCCACAGACGTAGACTTCGGAGCGGCCGCCATAGGAACAAGCAACGAAGCCGCACGTGCAGACCACAAGCACTCTGCGGTAGTAGGCTCACCAGTAGCCCTAGATGGAACTTCATCGGACGGAACTTCCAATGCCTTCGTAAGAGCCGACCATAAACATGCATTAGGCCCGTTAGCGGTTGACCTCGACTTTAACTGGCATGAAGCCGACAAACTAAGCCTAGAGGCAAGAGCCGACCTTCTAGACGTAGTAACAACCAAAGAGGGAAGCATAGGCTTCTACACCTACGACCATCACCCATACGTCTACACGCTAGGATAGAAAACCTTAAACGCAGTTAGCAAACAAATATCTTCCTAGGGAGTAGAATGTCAACTACAATAGAACTTAAGGATAAAAAAAGCAGAATTAGGTTTCAAAAACTCTTCGATAAAATGCTGGATGCATGGGAGAAGGACTACCGCGCCGAAAAGGCTAGGGTAATGCAAGACCTACATAACGACCTTGTTGAAGTCATAGCTAGACACATAAACGAGAATGGGGCAACGGTAGAGCAAATATGCTTCGTGCTTGACACAATCAAATATGAATTAACAGTTGAAAAACTAAAGCAGATTTACGAAACAGGCGACATAGAAAAAACCCTTAGAAAACCAACAGAAATAAGTCTTCCTCCTGCTGAAAAAACTTGAAAAAAATCCTCTGGATAAGCGTTTCACCCTTTCACCAAAGTAGTTTCAGTATAGTAAGCCATAACCTACTAAAAAGATTAGGCAAAAAACACACCATTTTTTATTTAAGTATCCACTACTATGGAGTTCCACTCAAATACGAAAACTATACAATCCTACAATTCTCAGACCATAAACAGCTAACTGAATACCTAAGAGCCATAAGACCACAAGTAACCGTAATCTATCAAAGCCCCCTCTTCATAAAGAGCATTTCCCACAGTTTTGACGAAATAAGAATGTATAGCAAACTAATAATATACCTGCCAGTAGAAGGCTACCCAATAGCCGAAGACATATCCTACCTAGAAAAAGCCGACCTAATACTTGTCCCATCAAAATATAGCCAAAAATGCCTACAGAAAGAAGGATACCAATCTGAAGTGCTATACCACGGAGTAGACACCCAAACTTTCAAACCTATATTCTCCCTAGAACAAAAATATGTTAAAGATTCAACGCTAAAAATGGGAACGATAGCAGGCCACGTATGGAGAAAACAACTGGCAAGGCTGATGGACGCCTATAAGCTAGCCATACAAAAAGGCCTACAAAACAGCGAATACTACATAAACTGCACAACCTACGATTCAACAAAATGGATGCCTAACCTAAACATCTACGCCCAAAAACTAGACATTCCAGTAAAAATATCAAAAACATCATACTTGAACCTTCCACTAGAACATGAAAAAATAGCCCTATTCTACAACAAACTTCACCTACATATACTGCCAAGCTCAGAAAGCTTTGGACTTCCACATCTTGAAGCTATGGCGTGCGGAACGGTTCCAATCGCAATACAAGAAGGAGCCGCACCAGAAATAATAGGCGACTGCGGAATATACGTAAAAATAAAGGATTGGCTACCAACTTCAATGGGAAGGTTTGCACTAGCCGACATAGAAGACCTAGCAGAAAAAATGCTCTGGGCATCAGCCAATAAGCAACACCTAAAGGCTCAAGCAGAGAAAGCTATAACACGCGCTAAAATGTTCAATTGGGAAAACGCCGCGCTAAAGCTAAACTCCATACTGGAGGACATCACTTGACCATCACCCTAAGAAAATGGGGGTTCCCAAAGCTTGAGCCTAGAACAATCCCTAAAGTTCAACCGCGAAGACTAGACCCCGCAGGATGGAGAAAAATCCTACTTGCAGGAGACCCAATAGCATCCATCTTCAGCGCACGCCACATAACCTCAGAAGTATCAACAACAAGCACAACCTATGTAACAATAGTTGATAGTGATGTAATAATAAACGCCCCACTATTCAGAGTAGATAATAAACTTTTCTTGAAGTTTTTTGCTCATTTAAAGAATGATACTGCTGGAGAAACAACCTATGCAAGGCTATATCGTCAACATGCGGGAACCGTGGTTGAAGGAACCGAAGTAAGCGTAACCGATACGGCCTATCAAATTGCAGAATCCGACTGGGTAGACATTAGTAATGAAACGGGGCCGGAAAGCTATCAGGTGCAGATGAAAGTTACGGCCGGAACGGGCTACTGCAACTCGGCTATAATGCTTTTAAGTTATGTGCAGTTATAAAAAAGGGGGTTAAATTGACTAGAAAAGTTGTCCAGTTCAGGCTTGAAATGACACGTGAGGGCGGCGGAGAAAGAGTTATGCGATACATGGCTAAATCCCTAGGAGCAACCATACTTACCATGCTGAAGGATGTTAAGGGCAGAGAAATCAAGGAAATAAGCGATGATGTTGAAAGAAAAATCGCTCAAACACTAGGATGTAAAATTCCAATTTAGCGGAACAGCCTTGCTTCTAATTGGCCAGTTACCATTAAGTCTGAACGAAACTACGCCTGTTGCTTTAGGAATACTTAAAGCCTTAAGCCCTATTCAAAGCATAACTGTTGATTATGCCGTGCAGAGCCTAAGCAATCAATTAAAGCATGCCTATAGACTTAAACTAAAAAGCGTTAATCTGCATTCAATAAACTTGGATAAAATAAAGCTTTCCAGTAGCAAGTGGCAACCAAGCCTATGGAAGTCCATCCAACTTGAAAGCCTAGCTTTCTGGCTTACGCTTGAATATCCCCTCCGAATGATAAATCGGGAAGATTGGAACGACCACGCTGATAGGCAGTATTTACGTGCAGTAAGAAATTTTGCGGATAATATAATGGCTTATGACCCAAAAATAGTAGCCTTCACCGCTCACTCTGGAAATTTCGGCGTTACCCTAAAAGTAGCCAAATACCTGCATGAGGAAGGAATAAAAACTATAATTGGTGGGCCAAGCGTCTTATGGTGCGGGAAAAAGCTAGCCGAAAAATACCGCTTTTTAGACTGCGTTGTTAGTGGAGAGGCAGAGCCAGTATTTAGAAGCATAGTTTCATGGCTTATTAAGGGCTGGAAGGTTCCAAGATACATTAAGGCTCCCATGGTTAGGTATTTAGATTTATCTCCATGCCCAGACTATTCCGACTTAAACCTCGAAGCCTACAAGACGATAGGAATAGAAACTCAGCGGGGATGTCCTAACCGTTGCACATTCTGCACGAACCGTTACACTCCAGCCTATGCAAAATACCGAGAAAAAAGCCTGAAAAAGATAAAGGAAGAAATAGAAACTTTAATGAACTATAATAAACCATTTTTCCTATGCGACAACATAACCAATCCAACAAGGAAAAGACTGTTAGACCTATGCAAACTCTTCTATAAATTGAAAATCTCATGGACTGGTGAATTTAAAGCCGACATAACTTGGCAGGAAGCCTACTGGATGGCTAAAAGCGGATGCTTCAGGGCTGTTTTAGGCGTGGAAAGCCTAAGCAATAAAGTTTTACGAGATATGCGGAAACCAACAACCGTAGAAAAAATCGCCTACACCATTCGTAACTTGAAGAAGGCTGGAATAAACGTTTACTGCATGTTCATGTTCGGATTTCCAACAGAAAGGCTAAGGGACGTAGCAACAACAATAATTAGGGCGTTAATCTACAGTAGATGGATAGACGGCTTAGCCTTCGGCCACTTCAACCTAAACTATAACAGCATAACCCATTTGGAAGCCGAAAAATACGGAATAAAAATTTTAGACGAGGAATGGGGTTTATGGCATTGGACGATGCCTTATCACCAATCAAACTTTCTGAAAACCACATTTAGAGTTTTATTAACCGAACTAGCCGAGTCCTATTTTCACGCAATAGGTAAACATCCCTATTGGGAGAGAATCTAAAATGGTTTGGGCAATAGACCGAACAGCTATGGAACTAGGCATAAAAGCTCGAAGACTAATGCATAATCACCCAGAATTGGAAAACGCGGAAGTTCTAATATTTCATTGTCCATTTGACTGTTTAATGCTGGAGAAAGTGGACAAACCAAGCATACTATACGAGCATTTAGCGGCTAGACCCGTAACCTTCATGTTCGATGAGGTAATAAAGCGCGTTGACCCAATCAAGAGGCTAATACTTATTCACGACCGTCCATACGTCCTTGAAAAATTCAAGTGGCTATTCAGCCTACCCGACATAATAGTATGCAACAGCAAATTCATCCGTCAACAAATGAAAGAATGGTTTGACATAGACGCCTATGTTGTATATCCGCCTGTCAACCTCAAAAAATTTAAGCCTACAACCAAAAATCCGAAAAGAACATATTTCCTAAGCGTTCAGCGAGTGAACTGGCAGAAACGCATAGACCTACAAATAAGGGCTTTCGCAAAAACTAAAGAAAAGCTAGTTATCGTTGGAAGCATAGGCGAGAAAGTTCCGAATCCAGACCTAAAAAGGTTGTGCAGTTACTATCCAAATATTGAGTATGTGGGGCCTGTAAGCGACAGAACCCTAGTCAAATTATACACCAACGCAAAAGCAGTCATTCAAACGGGCTTCTACGAAGATTTTGGCTTGGTTCCAGTTGAAGGATTTGCATGCGGAACGCCAGCCATAGTAGTTGATGAGGGAGGCTTCCGAGAAACCGTTCATAGCCCAGAGCTTGGAATGAGGATAAAGCCTCCGTATGAGGAAAATCTTGTCAAAGCGGTTGAATCTTTCAATCCAGAGGATTATGATTCTGAAAGGCTGAGGGAAGAAGCCGAAAAATATAGCCTTGAAAGATTCAAGGCTGAAATGGAGCATTACATAGACTTAGCGGTGAAAATCCATGAAGGTAGAAAGAATAAACTTTGAAAATCCAGAGGAAATGCGTCAAGTCTTCAAGATTTATAGGCTATATGTAGAGAAGGTCAATAGAGAATTCCCCCTTAGCGAGCTTCCTGTTCCAAGAGCATGGCTTTTACCTTTTATTGTAGGTCAGAATATGGCTATGGATTACCTAAGAAAAGACATGGCATTCTACAAAGTGTGCGTGAACGGCGAAGTCAGTAGTGTAGCATGCGTAATGCCCTACCCCCTAAAAGATAAAATAATCCCGTCAATTCACCTTTTCGCCGAAACGGTAGAAGACTTCAAAAGGATAGCTCCATTAGTTAAGAAAAAAGCAGAACAAGAGTTGAAAAGAAAATTCTGTTTTGTTTTAATCAAAAACGAAAAACTGGACTTAGAACTTGAGGAGCAAGGCTGGAAAAGAATAGCCCAAGATGATTACTATGTATTCCTCACTAGAAGTTGAATTAATCTTCAGAAACTTGGGAATTAGAGACGCCGGAGAAATTCAGAGGAAAATAGTGGACGCCCTAAATAAAATTGATTGGGGCATAAAAGTAAACGTGCAAAGCGTTACCATAACAAAAGCATGGCTGATAGTAATAATTGAACTTCCATTTTTACCGTTAACTAGGCGAACTACATGGCTAATAAACGCCATAGGCGGACAAATCGTTATCGCGTTAAACTTTAACGTTAGATACAGACAGTTCGAAATTCACAAGCGAACAAGTAGCCTACTGTATAAAAAGGAGTGGAGAAAACCCAAGATTGCCCTCTGCGTAATCGCAAAGGATGAGGCTCCCTACATCGGCGAGTTCCTAGACCACATTAAAGACTGGGTTGACGATATGGTAGTAATAGTTGATGAGAGAACCGTAGATAGCACGGCAGACGAAGCAAAAAAGCATGGAGCCAGAGTCTTCTTCGGAAAATGGGAAAACGACTTCAGCAAACTGCGTAATCTAGCCATAGAAAAAGCCGACCCAGAATGCGAATGGATACTAAGCCTAGATGTAGATGAAAGGGCAAGCACCGAGCTAATACTAAACCTAAGAGAACTAACCCAAACAAAGCAATATGATGCCTATGAATTCAAATTAATAAATGAAGTAACAGGAACCATAGAACCCAAAATTAGGCTTTTCAGAAGATATTGCCGATGGAAAGGAATAGTCCACGAACAGATTCAAGGCTACAAGAGCCTATGCAAAACAGACTTCAAAATTTTCCATAAGCAAAGATGGATTGCACAAGGCGGAAAAGTCGCGGAAGAAAGAAACGCTTTTTACCGAAAATTAGAAAAAATGGGAAGCTAAAGGTCGCCTAGTGCCTGTTGAGTCCTAGCTTCCCACGCACTTTTTTGGTCGTAGTAGAAGTATTCTTCGTCTTCTTTCTTTTTCTTTTTCTTCTTGCGTTTGAAAGGCCACTCGAAGCCTAAGCCACCGCCGTGAACCCTTGCATAGTCAACTGCCGCCGATAACGTCACAAGCGGAAACCATATTCCTCCCCAAATGACAGCGGCCCTGAGTATTGGCGGTAGGTAATGTGCTACGCAGAAAATCCACCAAATTAGCACAACGGGTAGCGAAATGACCGCAGACCACTTAGCGATGTATCTTGCGAAGCTCACCAGAGACACCATACAAGCTTCATGGGAAGCCCGAACTCGGTAGCCCAGACGCAACCTATGATTATCTGCCACTTATACTTCTTTACAAATTCCTTAATCTTCTTTAGCATTTTTCTCGCCTTTCGAGACAATCTATTATAAAATTATAAATTAAACTTTATGGAAGTTTCCTCTAGAACAAAAATCTTTAAGCATGAAAGAACAATTAAAAACTGGGAGAATCCTTGAGCAAAAAAGCTCTCGCAATAGGCGGAATCGCATTAGGAGGAGGCTTACTGGCATACCTAATTTATAGAGCATGGGCTAAACCTGAAACCGTAAAGCTAACCTCAAACCCAATAAAAACAGCCATTCTAGTAGACGATAAATGGCTATATGTAACGCCCGCAACCATAAGCCTTCCTAGAGGAGTCCACACCTTCAAGGCAGTAGCCCGCTCGCCAAACCTACTTAAAACATTCCAATTCGACAAATGGGTAGTAAACGGAGTTCCAATCCAATATGACAATCCAACCCTAACCATAAAAATAGACAAGCCGACAACCATACGCGCCGACTTCATACTTGCAGAAGCAGGCATCTACCCACCTATGCTCACCTAACAGAAAACCTTATCTTAAGAAACAATAAAAAAGAAAAGCGAGAACAAGAAGAAGGAGATGAGTGAATGAGTTTTAAACCATACTCTATATACGCAACAAGACTACCAGTATTAAAGCCCGGCCACATCCTAAAAATCGGAGACCGATTCTACCTAATAACCACAGTTAGACGAAACAGAAAAAAGGTAAGCCTAACAGGCGCCCAAACAAAATACCGCTTCTACACTAATACAAGCGCAGAATACACCCCCATGGTAGGAAACATTGACAGAAACAGAGTAGTCCACCTGCAATATGTGGGCCTAGGACAAGCAGTAGCAACCAAATTCTGGTGGCTAACCGAACCTCTCCTAAGCAAAGAACGCGAGGAATCAGTAGATAGCACAACCGCCCCGCTAGACGCTCCACTAGAAATAGACAGATGGAGCTTCCGAGAAGAAATGCACCTATACGTAACAACGGCTGGCGACCAAGACTTCTACTTCGAAATCATAGAATACGAAGTTCAACCCTACGAGGGAATCCCAGAAAGACCCTACCTATACATAATGGCAAACGGACAAGCAATCTTCATAGAGGCCGCCCCCCAAGAAGAAGCCGCTAGACTACTAGCCAAAAGAGCCGCCGCAGAACTAGCCAGACCAAGAAGCGGAAGATAAAATGCCCCACAAAACACTACAAAAACCAGTTCCAACCCCAATTCTCTACGAGAAGCCATTCCCCCAATACCCCTTCGAACCCGAAAAAATCCCTATTCTAAGCAAAAAAGCAGAAGCAGAACTCAGCCTAATATTTCCTCCCAGACCGATTCCACCGCTAAGACCCCCAGAACCCATGGCAGTAGAAGAACAATACGAACCAGCAGAACGCGTAACCCTCTCAACATCAACAACCGAAGTCTTCTATGACATAATAACTCCAGAGCCAAAAGCCATACTAATAATGGCATACGATAACGACCACTACGTAGAATTCAACAGACCAACAGACGACAATAGCACAATCCTAAAAGCAGACGGAAGCCTAACCATAACAGGAAAAGGCATCAGAAGAATCTATACAAAAACAACAACAGGAACTGGAAGACTCCATATCAGAGTATGGAAACGCTGAAATGCCAGTAATCCCCTCAATAGCCTATTACCCCCCAGCAAAAGTTGTATTAGAGGGCGACTATTCAGACTACACCGTAGAATGGGTGATTGACGACCCCGATAATCCCCCTACCGCCTACCTAGACCTCATGGAAGTAGTAGACGAATACATATTCATATACGACAACGATAACTCAAGATTTCTAATACTCGCCCTCTCTAACGGCTCAGTAATAGCAAATATCTCCGCCTACGATGTAGGATGCGTTCCCGGATGCATTTCAAGACCAGTATCTAAAAGCATCTTAGGCAAATATTACGCCGTGTGGACGGCTAGTGAAGGGCTAAAAATATACAAGAACGGAACCCTTTTAGGAACATACCTCACCGACAGAGCCGGAGACTTCTGCTACGTTTATGTATCGGCCAACGGACAGTATATATTAGTCTTAGACATTTCAACCTCACCAATTCAATGGATACTGCTTAAGGGTAGTTAGAAATGCCAGTAATCCCCTCAATAGCATGCTACCCGCCTGCCCCAACCCCTTGGAAAGACTACTTTTATTACATAGATACATTCCGAACCCTTGACGGCTGGTATCAAGGCGTAACGGGTTCAGCCTCAATAAACGTTCGCTCCGATGAAGGCTTACAGTTGAAAACTGGAACAACCGCCAATAGTTTGGCTGAAGTAGCGCGAATCCTAACCCATTTAATGTATTACCCCGGACTAAGCGACAAAGGCTTCTTGACATGGGGCAAAAATAAAAAGTTTCGTGCATGGTTCCTTCCATACACACTCACTAATCAAGAAGCCATAATAGCAAACGGTGCGGACGCCCTACTTGTGCATCCAGAAAACCATCATATAGGCTTTAAAATAGTTAACGGGGTGCTTTACGGCTCATGCGGAGACGGCTCCGACTACACGACGGTAGAACTGTTAACCATGGATATGATAGTTTATAAGGCGGAATGGTGGCTTATGAATGGAAAAGTGCTTTTTTACGTTAACGATGAACTTAAAGGCCAAATAACCACGAATATCCCAAAGCCCGCAACAGAACTCTACGAAGACGATTACTCGGCTGGCGTATACATAGCCCTAAAAAACACGGCGGCCGAAGACAAAGACCTACGCATAAACGCAATAGAAATGTGGCAGAGACGCTAAAATTGAGTCATTGGAAAAAGAAAGCAACCGTATTCAGCCTAGCCGGAAAAGGTAGCATAATCTATAAAAGCGGAAGACAATCGCCGAAAATAGGCTATGTAGGCCCCGAAGCATACGATATTTCAGATTGGATTGAAACCGACAATTATCAACCCACTACCCGCCCAAACAACGCCTATGCTACCAAACTTACTGGCTCCTACGTTGACTTAAAGGTAACGTCTTCAAGATTTGGAACCTATGCTCCGCCTAGAAACGCTTATGCCACAAAACAGGCAATAGCCTATACTACGGTAAGCGGAACGTGATATAATGCCCGTATATTTCAGTTATCACGTAGACCCCGACCTATACTATGATATTGAAGGCCTAGCCGCGCCGATAACCGTAAACATTCCAGTAGGAATCACCAATAATGAAGCTTTTGACTTATACTTTCGCATATTAATCAAAAATCCGCCCGCCGCATGGTCAAACACATCAAAGGATTTAGGGGCAATATCTGCTGGAGCTTCAGCCTTCAAAGTTTTTGACCCAACTAGGGACTTGCCAACCTTAACCGATGGAGAATTTGATGAAACCCTAACTTTAAGGATAGAAGCCTACAAGGATTCAGGCTATACTGACCTTTACGGCTACGCGGAACTAGAAACAACAATACACTTCTTCGATAGTTTGGACGCCGCATGGACTATGGTTGACCGCGACACCTTTGATGACGGGACAGTAGAAGATTGGAGCTATGAAGATGGAGTTACGGCCGACCCGTCAACATGGGGTTACGGGCCAGTATACGTCAGCGACATACATTACATATCCGCCCCCTACGGCCTTAGAAACGGCTCAGACCCTGACAAAACATTATATAAGGATTATACGGTAGGAGCCTACAGTAAAGCCCGCATCGTTATACATTACTGGTTAGAATCAGGAACCGCAATAGCCATAAAAATAGGAAATAAGCTAATAGTTCCTGCTGCAATAGGCGACATAATGCCTAAAGGCACTTGGGTGAGGGTAGCCTATGCCCTTCCGGTAAACGCCACCACGAGAGTTAGAGTTCAAATCAATACTTCGGGCGACGGTTGGCTAGATGAAATAAGAGTTATAGCCAAGTAATCCACTTTCCCAATTTTTTCGAAACTCTTATCTTAAGACAGAATAAACTTACATACGGTGCATTAGAAATGTGGGAAACACTAGGAACAATAGCTGAACACATCGCATACGCCATATCAGTAATAGGCTTAACAGGCCTAGCATGGTATGTAGCAGGCGTAGTAATAGACAAACTCCTATACCGACAAAAGAAAGACTAGATAGGAAGGCGACAAAATGAATTCGGAACTCCTTTTTTACCTATTCGTGATTATAGGTGTCTTAGTAAGAACCTTGCTTCCTTATCTAAAAAAGAAGGCTGAAGACCCAGAAACCCACTTTGACCCAAAATTCGGCTACACCGCAATTCTAGCAATCATATCAGCCTATATAGAACTGGCCGCCGTCCTAGTTGAATCCCCATACGCAATAGCCGCACTTCCACCAAGATTAGCAATACTAACAGGCTTCTTCTTCGGAATGGGAAACAACGAAATATGGAACCGAATTCTACACCGCAGAGGAGGCGGCCAAACTGCCCAAGAAAAATAACCCTACGCTTCAACTAGCTGAAAGAGTAACCGCCCTAGAAACCGACATGAAATGGGTAAAAAAGAAACTGGAAACCATAGACCGCAGAACATGGTGGATACTAGGAAGCGTAGTAGCCTTCGGAATAATGAGCATAATCATAGCAATAATAGGCCAAATATGATACAACAATTCCTAAACAAACAAGTAATCGTCAAACTATTCAACGGCCAAAAAATAAAAGGAAAACTCCTAGCAGTAACAAAAAGCAAACACAAAGGCTGGGGAAACCTAATACTAGAAACCCAAAACGGAACAGTCATAATAAGAGGCTCAAAATGGTATACAATCGCTACTTTTTCTCAGCCTCTTGAGCCTCTTGAGGAAACAGCCCAACCTTCACCCTCGGCAAATGCTTCAACATCTCCCGAACAACCTCATCATACGTAACATCCCTCTCCATATAAAACCCCATCAAATTCTTAACCTTCGTAAGCTCCTTCTTGGTAGAAGCCCTAATCTTCAACGTAACTAAAGGGTCTTCACTCTCCCTTTTCCCTTTCTTCCTAACAGACACCTTTTCTCCCTAATTTCCACTTATACCCTAACAAACTTTATAACCCTTTCTGAAATAATAAGATTCAAGGTGAAAAGCCTATGGTAAAAGTATACAAGGGCGAGCTTTCAGCCGTAGACTTGGTTGAGATTGGACGCACCAAGGGAGCAAGAACAGCCGTAACTCCATGGGGCATGGACGGCGTAGGCCTCAAGCGATACGTGGGAGCCGCAGTTCCATGGAAGCTAACTAAGGTTC
>Ga0180302_10000311_pt1 | contig 20285 bp, 27 predicted proteins | sample GuaBasSediGuay17_FD_121794 | JGI IMG/M metagenome (GOLD analysis project Ga0180302, IMG submission 121794) | Subseafloor sediment microbial communities from Guaymas Basin, Gulf of California, Mexico - Guay17, Core 4571-4, 12-15 cm | ecosystem: Environmental > Aquatic > Marine > Hydrothermal... | reverse complement strand
TTCGGAGTCCACTCAGAAGGCGTCCCATGCACATGATCCGCACGGGCAAAGGAGGTTGAGGTGCCTTCGGAAGCAGTAGCTCCTTCGGTGATGTTACCCGGAATAGCAGTAGGAAGGGCATCAGAACCCTCCGGTTGATGGGAAGGAGCGTGAGAAGCAGGAGTCGGAGTGATCTCAATCCAAGAGGTTCCATCATCATAGTAAAGTTTTCCAGTGTCCGTTGCATAAAAGTAACGATCCTTTGTCCCTGCTGCTGGCCTATTTGCTTCCGTGTCGGCAGTAAGCCATCCTCCTTGGAGGCCACGGACATCTATCTGATCGCTACCATTAAGCTCATGGCTTGGCCCATGAGCAGCAGGAGCGGGGTTGCTAAACTCTACCCCATCCTCCGTCGACTTCACCACAACAGCTTTTCCCGCTTGGTCTGTGTAATCCGAAGGGGCATCGTCCAGCTCTACAAAGTCAACCCCATGAGGATTGCCGCTGGTGGTGTTCTTGTGGTCTTCCCAACCCTTTGCAAGAGCATTACTCACGAGCCTGTTCTTGGTAGTATCCGTGTCGGCTTCGTTCACCTGATCTATATTATGAGGAGTGGAGGAACCAATGACCGAGTTCTTATGATCCTCCCATCCTTTAGCTAAGGAATTAGATACTACCTTATTTTTAGTAACATCAGTATCGGTTTCATCAACCTCCGATATATTATGTGGTTTAATAGAAGAGGAAGGGGTTAGATTACGATGATCCTCAGCATTTTTTAATTCTGAATCAATCGTATCAAAATTCTGATTTAATCCAGTCCCCCATTCTGGATCAGTTTGACCAAGATCGGGTTTGTATAGGTTGTAATTAGTAGTACGAGAAGGCATTCTACCCCTCCTTCTTCCATTCTATCTGCTCCGAAATGTTATAATTCCATTGGGTTTCCTTTCCAGATAGTATTTTCCAATTTTCTTCATTAGAAAATTCCTTGTTCCATTGAATTTCCTTCTCCGAACAACATTCCCAATCATTTACAGTGAAAGATCTTTCATTCCATTCGACTCCATCGTTAGTGATTTTCAGCCAACCACTTTTATCAAAAGATTCATTATCCCACAAAATTTCATTTTCGGAAGACTTTTGCCAAGCACTATCCTCCCCAAGCCCACTTGCCCAAATAATATCACTTAGAGAAGCCCCAGTCCATCTCAATTGCCCACCAAACCACGAATTCCCATACGGCTGATATCCATACCCAAGAAGGCTTTCATTATACTTCCTCCAAGCCATAATCACTTTATTAAAACAACCTAAATTTTATATGTGCATTCGCAGCACTGAATCTAAAAGTTGCTTGTGTTTCATTCCAGCTAACCACATACAAACTTCCAGCCTTATCTTGATAATACAAAATCCAACCAGATGGCTGGTACCCAAGGTTATGATTTACAGTAAAATCAGTATCCGCTGGGCCAGTATCTGTAACTTCAATGTCGTGTTTATACCCACTTCCGAAGATCCAGCGATTGACATGTCGAATCAGATCGGAGATAATACTATTCAAAATAGGAAGCTGAGACTTCTCCCATGATGTTAAGTAGCGTGGGTGAATCATGTCCTGATTACCCTTCCCTTAACGTCAAATATGAAGGCAATTTTATAAACTGACCAGCATGCATTCAGCTCATCCTGATATAGCTCCAGTTTGAACTCCCGTGCTTGCTCAGACATATCAATCCTTCTCTCCAGAATATTCCTATTCGGAAATGTGGAATCATAAAGATTTACTGTAAATTCACTCGGATTGAGCTCATCATAATCTTTATATAGCTTAACTTTAAGTGTCTTACCTTCACTTTCCTTCCCAACCCAAAGAATTATCCTCTTGAGTCTCTTATTGAGATATGGAGCACCAAAATCTATATATTTACTCTGCCATCTGGAAGTAAAAGCAGAGCCATCATCATTGTTTCCCGAATTATGATCGTACAAGTTCCCCTCATAATCGGCTGAAAGGAGCAAACTGGTAGCAGAAAGCATCATCCGATCATCCCATTTGAAATCGTAAGAATCCCATTCTTCAGTCATATCCTCCCAAGTAAGTTCTCCAACACGGTAATAAAATCCCAGAGTACTACATGGTATATCATATACATACCAACACTCTTCGTCAGGGTTGGTATAATTCAAAATAAGAACACGATTATTCTTTTCAGAAGAAAGATGAGGAATGGCAAACCACAGTTGATCCAGCTCCTCAAGAGGAGCAGATTGCACAAGATGACGTTTATCCGGATTGATCTCAAGGATCAGCGGTTTTATTTTAGCTGAGATCTCTTCAATATTGACAGTACCATCAAAAGAGTAAATTCCGTCTTCAGCAAGGAAAATAAGGTCATTGTAAATAGCTGTAAGTGAAGCACCAGAAGAACACCCACGGCCATCTATCACAAGCCGGGCTTCAAACACCTGCTCCCCACCACTGTAACCAACAATGAATATCTTACGTTCCTTAAAGACAGCTAACCAATCACTTATCAATTCCATCCCAGTAATGATATCCCCGTCATCTGCGTCAAGATCAATGTAGTTGTTCTCCGGCCATTGAGTAATATCTGCTGGTTCACACCAACGGATACGAGAATTGTATATGATATCATCTTCTATCGTATAACCAAAGAACAAGAACTGTTTATAAGCTCGGATATATTTAGGAATACAATTAGTACCGGTAATAGAAAAATTGACTCCAAATTGTTGTACTTCAGATGATTTGCCATCCCAGATCACAGGATAATTCTTTCCATTAACCATAACAAGACAGCCACTAAAAGAGTCAAAGAAAGTCAAATCTTCTGGCCCTGGGTTCCAAGTTATAGTTGATCCAGTAAGATCGGTAAAATCTTTTGTATTGTCATTAAACTTAAAAATTCCTGCTCCAGTAACACCATTGGTTGGATCTTCACACGTGGTGCAAACTAAGTGAGTGTTACCATCAGCATCCCAAAATTGAGAAATACCATTTATCCAAGCGCCTTTGCCTGGCTTCCCTCCGGTGTTCTTTTTTACATAACCAGAGCGAGAGCGTAAATAATTATGAGGCATTGAGAGAACATTTTCAAAGAGTACACCTTCAGTCACTTTGACTTCCTGATTAGCAAATCCATATCGAAGACCGCCTGAAAAATCATCAAGTATAAAAACTTGTTCTGCCATCTTTTACCGCAATATTGTATAATTAATCCGCTTCAAAGGTCGCACTTTTACAAACTCTGGCTGGTATTTATGAATGGGAACTTTAATAATCTTTGCTTCTTGTCGTAACCATAAAGGTCTTTCATCTTCATCTTCCACAATCCCAATTGTGATCTCCCGATGAGGATACTCAAGTTCATACCTGTCGTCCACTTCATAAAGTGGATCAGCTCTCTTTCCACCTTCATCCCATCCATGAAAAAGTTCCAATAAATCCCTTTTAGGTTGCCCTATCCGTCGAGGCCGACACAAGGCTTTCATCTCCTTCAGTTGCTCAATGGTTGGGTTGATGACAACAATCTCATGCTTCTCAGGGTCATAATTCCCAAACGGGTGAGGAACGAGGACAGGGTCGTTACCATTACCGAAGCAGGGATGATCAGGAGCTTGATAACCAGCAATTATGCGCCCTGTTTGCTTATCTCTGAGAAGAAAGATCCAAAAAACCTCACCGGAAGAAGTTACATACCTTTGCTGGGCATAACCTGCTATGCCACCACCAGCAGACAATTGAATACGAGTTGCGTATGATGTTCCATACTGTCGTGCCGCCCACCTAGCCTGACTCGCGGAACTATCATACCCCCAATATGCGGCATAAGAACTACTTTCATTCTTCAATTGAGGATAAAAACCATACTCTCCTCCAGGAAGAGTCAGATCCTCACCCGAGTCACTTGTTGTTGAAACACTTCCTACTGATGTTTTCAGTTTTGCCTGTGTTACCGAACCATCCGGGATGGTGGTGCCAGCTTGGCTATCAACGTACGCCTTGGTAGCAGCGTCTTGTGCGTCACTTGGGTCAGCGAGGTTGGTAATCCTGTATCCACCCCAGTTTATGTTAGCTGAAGGAGAATTGCTTCCATCTCTTCGCAAGAAGGCAGATGCATGCTGACCGTCTAACAAATCTGCATCAAGACCAGAATCCGCTCCATCTACGTTTTTCACTTTGTTCAAGACAGTAGAATCACTCACATTACTCAAATCAGTATCGGCCTTGGTATCAGCATAAGCCTTCGTAGCAGCATCCTGCGCATTAACTGGATCAGCCAAATTAGTTATCTTGTGATTTCCCCAGCTAATATCAGCCGAAGGGGAATTGCTTCCATCAACAGCAAGAAAATCTGGATCGTGAGCAGCATTACCATGAACTCCTACTCCTTGACTGTCGACATAATTCTTGGTAGCAGCATCCTGCGCATTAACTGGATCAGCCAGATTAGTGATTTTATATCCTCCCCAATTTACATTAGCGGTAGGAGAATTAGACCCATCCCTTCGTAAGAAAGCAGATGCATGCTGACCGTCCACCAGATCGGCATCTAACCCAGATCCAGAACCATCAACATTTTTTACTTTGTTCAAAACAGTGGAGTCAGAAACATTAGACAAATCAGTCTTGGCAAAAGCAGAAGCATGTTGACCATCCAACAAATCTGCGTCAAGACCAGAATCCGCTCCATCGACACTTTTTACCTTGTTCAAGACAGTAGAATCATCAACATTAGACAAATCAGTCTTGGCAAAAGCAGATGCATGCTGACCGTCAACCAGATCTGCATTCAATCCGCTCACCAGTTGCCCTTCTGCATTTGAACCAATCGCAAAAGGAGCACCACTGGGATTAAAAGTCTTTGTACCTGTAACCGTTTGGTCAGTTCCTGTATAAACTATTTGTCCAATTACCTGCCAAGAGCTTCCATCATAACGTTTCAATTCTCCCGTATCAGTATCAAGAGCAATTGCTCCTTCAGGTGGTGAGGACAAATTGTTTATTTCAGTGGTAGTCCCAACGAAGAGCACACCTACACGTCCCGGTAAATGTTTCCCTGCATCATCGCCATAAGTGCCTGGGAAGGTATGCTCTCTTGACAAAGCATCCTCAAGATAATCTTTCATATTCCTTATCTCATCGTCACCCAATCTTACCGGATCATTACCAGTTGGAGTATTCTTATTCCAGGTTGCCATCCTTCACCACCTCTTAAAAAACTCCAAAGATTCTTCTCATAGTAGCTGGCGGAAAATCACGCCACGTCTTGAAGCGCACAACTCCTTTTCGGTCGGCTTTCTTTCTATTCTCCCTCGCTATCATCGTCTTTATCCCATCCTCATAAGCAGCACGGAATTTAGGAATTTTCTGTTCATCGTCAAGGTAAACCGCTCCTCTCCAAGCAGCACCCCATACGACTGTCTCACCGTAAGTGGTTAGGAAGTAATCAGTATCGGTATCATTTGTAAGAGTCTCTGGGCAGCGGTAATACCAGAGCGTGAGGGTGCGACCTGAAGGAGGATCGGGGATGATGCGGAAATAATTCCCCTGAAGAAGGACTCTATAAGGAGGTGTATCTGCCGAAAGGTCAAGAGGAGAAGGTACTTTTACGAGATTAGCCCAGTAACCGGGCGTCATTTCATAAATTAAAATAGGATTGCCATCCTCATCATCAATGAAAATCATAAGATGATCAAGAAGATCATCTGGGAAGTTATAAGTATTGGAGGAGGTAGTAGTGGCAGTGGCTATTGTAAAGAGGAATTCGAAGTTGAATTTTGTGGCGATGTCCTCTCGTGTCCGATTCAGCCAAGATTTAGCTAAAGTTTCAGCATTACTGCCATTCCAGTCAACCCACCGAAGTACTTCTTGCACTGCTTGCCCAAAGTTCATATTTAGTCTACACCTCCACTCATCCCAGCATCTCCTCCAATACCGGACTTATTCTCGTTATCAAAAGAAGATTAGCACCATCAAAAAATGGATTAACCCCAGACGGCGGGAAATAACGATCAAATGACGGATATAAAACATCAGGAATTGGCATTACTGGCATCCAGAAATAAGAAGGTGGTAAAAGCAATGCTGGAGGACGATAAGCACGGTATTTACGAAAAAGCGGTGATTCTAAATATCGGTTTGGGGGAAACAAGTCACTATATCCCATACCGTAAGGCCATTGTGGAACAAATGAGAGATAATTTTCAAGCTCCGGCATTTACTTTCCACCTCAGCCTATATTAGCTGAAATACAAAATAGCAATCACCCGAAGCACTATCTCCCCTTACGTAGACGTAATCCTCATCAGCTACATCAAGATGAAGAGGAGTATCCGCAGGCAACACAAAATAAGAGTTCATATCATCATCCTCGCTTATCCGCAGTGCAACCGAACCCGAAATGATCAAAGAAACAGCATTACTGGGAACGGTAAGAGTCTTGATTGTAGTAGTATCTACTGCAAGAGGGGAACTAACAGGACTCGAAGCACCATCAACAGTTGCAATCTTATTCCCACCTTCCCATATACCACTATTGTAAGGCCGGAAGGCCATTCTTTACACCTCCTACTTTTTCTTCTTCCTCATTGAAGCAAAAGCCTTGGCAGTACGAGCTTTCTCCATGATATCTTTTGACACTTTGCCTTTCTTATACTGCCTGAGAGCGTAGTTGGCGCAAGCTGCATTTCCTCCACTGAAACCATGTCTCTTACACCATTCTCTGAAAGTACCTTCTGTACCTCGCTTCTGGATAGCAGCCTTAATCTGCTGGGCTGGAAGTTTCTTCTTTGATTTCTTCTTGGCCATTTGAATCAACCTCCTTACTTTCCTCTATCTTCTCAATCTTCTCTTCAGCAATGACTGGATGAGCCTCTCGCTTATGCTTTGTCAAATGGTAAACAGAAGTGAAGGTTGCTCCACATTCCTTACAGCGATAAACTCTTTTCACCTTCGTTCCGGGAATTATATCACCCGGCGGAGGCCCTGCTTCAATTGATTTCTTGATTGCAGTAAGGGCATTTTCTTTCATCTCTTCTGGAGAGATTGGATTACCCTTGAATAACTCAAAAGTTCGGCCAAAATCTGGATGCTTCATAAGCCCTTCCGCAATCACAGGATCAGTTGTACTGTAATGCCCTCCTTCAAATTCAACAAGTATTCCAGGATCAACCACACGCAATTTTCCTCGTGTATCATACGTCTCCACAGGTTGCCGTAACCAGATCTGCAAGTTTTTGTGCCTGCTGTAAAACGTCCAGCTTTTTGTTTTATTAGCCATTGCTCATCTCCTCCTTCCTCAGTCTATTTTAGAAATCTCTATCTTTGCCAATATTTTTTGTAATTCTTTGAAAACCAATCAGCCCTCTCCGGGCTATGGAAAAGAATATAATTCCCGCTCTCACGCACTTTTTCCCATGCTTTTCTAGGAGAATAACGGATTAACTTACCTTTTTCGTACAAAACCGTGGGAAATACAGCATATCGTCCCTTCCCTACTTCCATCCATGTCATTAAATGGGTAGCCTCACGATTATTTATCTTCAGTTTCGGATATCGCCTATACTGTAAAATGCGTTTAACAAATGGTTTGGACTTATTCCGTTCCAGTATTTTTTCTATTTCCTTCAGATCATCATTTCCTTTCCCCGTTACTGGCATCTTACCCTCCTTCACAATTAAAGCATAAAGAAAAGGGGAGGGATTTTACTCCCTCCCCATTCTAAAATTTAAACAACGAACTAACATTCGCTGTTATTAGCTGCCACTACCACCGCTAATTCCATACATTACTCCGTGCTTCTGCTCGTTGTGCAGCTCAAAGCCCACCATCGCAGTGTACACGTCCAGATAGAACAGATCAGCAGGGTTCTGTACATTGGTCTCCAGAGTCACGTCCTGCATGTATCTGAAACCACACTCTTCAAGCTCAAGGCAAATACCATACCCACCATAGGTAGAACCAGTCAGGTTTACATCCTTCAGGAGCATAATGTCTCCATGAGGAGAGCTCCACTGGCGAATGGATACACCATAGGAAGTGGCCTTCGGTACCAGACGGACAGAGCCTCTCGCCTCAGCTATAATGCTGAGAGCAGACATTACGAGCGGTGAAGCAATCAAGAACTTCCTCTGACGTCCATACCTGAAAACAGAACGCAGGAAGTTCTCAAGCTGAGTGTAGGTAAGAGACCCACCTATATTGGTAGAATTGGTGCTGATAAAATAGAGAGCCCCACCAGTTGTGCGCCGCTCACCGCTGGAATCAAGGTACCGAACGCCATAGAGGAAAGCGTTTTCAATGTTCCTCAGAATCTCAATACCCTTCTTCGCCTGCTCGGTAACCCGCAGCTTCCCACCATACATATTGGTGAGGGCAGCAGTCCTGGTAACCTTCACAGGCTCACGGAAGATCTGGATATAATTGTAATTACCGGTCTGCTTGGTGGTGTGATGAGTCAGCTCAGAACCAGCAGCACCCTCAGCAAACGCAGTACCGATAATAACCACAGGTTCAGGAGTTGAAGAACCATCCACTGAAGATACATCGGTACCATAACCACGAGTCACGGTAATATCCCCAGTGGACTCATTGACAGCCGTAACCAGCATAACTTCCCCAGTGGAGGGCACCTTGATCAGCGAATACTTGGTAACATACTTGGCATGTCCGGTCGCACCAGCAGAAGCACCAAGAGTAATGGTGGTTCCAGTGCCAGCATTGTTGGTAATGTTAGTCCAGTTAGGCATCAATTCATCTTCCATCCAGTCGTACCTAGGATTCTCAGCCTTCTCCTTGGTAAGCTTGTTGAGAAGAACTGTAAGCGGGGCCGAATCCGGTTCAAGGAGATAGATCTTAGGAGACATATCCACAACAAGCCTCTGAGCCAGAACGTCAAAAGTCCCGGCAGCACCACTTATAACGGTAGCCACTTTCTTTCACCTCCGTAAAATTTTGATTGCTTAGAAGGTTAGAAGTCTTCAGTCAGAAGTGGAGCCTTTGCTCCAACTGACATGATCATATCAGAGAGTACCTCGGAAGGAGACTTCTTCTCTGCCTCCTTCTTGGCAACCTCAGAAGATCCACCACCGGTCGCTTCTTGGGGAACACCAGTAGCTTCCCTTGCCTGAGATCCCACCTTCGCAGCAATCTCTCTGAGGATTCCCTCCTTGAGGGAATTGACAAAGTTCTCATCTATGAGCTGCTTACGGAGCTCCTCCTGCCGCGCTTTGTACCGCTGTTTCGCTTCCTCGTACGCAATCTCAAGCCCTTCAATGGTATCAAGATGAGGCTTCTCACGAAGCACCTGTAGGAGATCACCCTTTACCAGCTCAAAAGTCTTCGGATCACGAGAACGCAACTGCGCAAGAGCCATCTGCGCCATTACCTGCTGCATTGCCTGTGCAGCGTACTGGTCAGGGCGATACTGCTGTACTGCCTGTTTAATTGCCTGAACCACAGTTTTCTGAACTGCTTCAGGTAGATTCTGATAATACTCGTCCGGCTTAATATCAAATTTAATGTTAACATCCTCTCCTTCCTTCTGAGACTGTGACTCAGGCACAGGCTGCGCAGAGGAAGCGCCAGCAAGTGTGCGCAACAGTTTGGTAGCTTCCGTAAGTTCCATAGAGGTCTGCGTTAGCCGTGACTCAAGATCCCGATAAGACTCTACAAATCGCTTGAGAGCCTCTTTCGGGTCTTGACTCCGGAACTTCTCAGGCAAAAGCTTCAGAAGATCCTCATACCCTTCCTCTTCTGCCTGAGGTTTCTCCTCCTCCGTGGGCTCCTCCGTTCCCTTCTCCTCCTCAGTGACCTCTGGTTCTTCCTCAGTCGAGCCTGTCCCATTCCACAGCTTCATTATATCATCCGCTGTGGGGCCAAGCTCAGACTCCATTATCTTTTCCTCCAGATTTTCCTGCTTCTTCCTTGCCATACATGATCCCTCCTCAGTCTAAAATTTTAGTTACTTCCTCCACTATTCTATCCAATTATAACATATAATTTAGGATTTTTTCAATTTCTCTAACAAACGTTGCTCTGCATTAGCCTGCGCAATCCGGTTATCCACAAAATTCAACAACTCACTAAGAATTTTCATTTCATGCTGGACATAAGGAAGGTCTTCTTTATCAGCAGTCAGGAAACGATCAATAGAGAGGCGAGGTTGAATAAATTCTTCTACGCGGAACTTCCAGCCACGATTGTCTTTCAAACTGGCATAAGCAGAACCTTTATCAATAATTTCATGTGATTTACTGATAACCTGTTCATTTGGAGTTTGGCGTGAGAGTTCTTCTACTGCCTTGCGACGATCATCATCAAAATACATGTTCTCCTCCTCCCTTTAATTATTCAAGCAATGTGCGAAGTATATCTTTAATCCAATTACTGTAAGCAGGTGGCAATTCTTCTATTCTTCGCATCCAAAACTCTCGTACTTCAGGAGGTGAAGCAGTAAGATACCGTGCTGCATATTCAGCACCATATTCACTAGGAGAAGATAAAGCAGTTGAAGTAAGAACTTCGTGAAGTGCACGTTGAGTAATGGGTATATCCATATGAGTCTCTAAGAGGAGAGTTTGTACTCCCAAAGGGAGATGTTCAAGTGCAGTCCAATAATGCATCATTTCATGGACTGGAGTCGTAGTACGCATCAACTCAGGATTAAGTGCAATAAGAAATGGAGAGACTTTCCCAAGAGGACGTATTGATGATCCTCGTACTTTACGAAGATGACGCAAATACCATTCAATGTCTCCTAAATTTCTTCCAAAAAGTTTAGAATATTTTTCAGGAAAAGAAGCTGGAGTTGTCATTTCACTGACCGGTTCATAAATTCTTTCTGGTAACTCTTCCAAGATAGCTTTCACACGGTCAATAAAATAAGAAGGACGACCCGCTTTTTGCAAAGCAGGAATTAACTCTTTTGCTGTAAAAGAAAGAAGCTGAGGTCGAGTTATCAAAGAAAAAGGTGTTACCCAGTTAAGAGCTATATCAATCAATTCATCAGTAGTGGGAATGGTTCCCCTTGCTTCTTCCATTGCCAAAAGATCACTCAATCTTACTGGGCCTGCAAAAGAACGACTTACTCCAGGCATTAGTTACCTCCCTTCTACTGAAGTAACTATTCCTGCCAATCCACGAAGTAAAGACTCTGTATTTACACCCTCGTTTTCGCTTCCCCTTGTAGCAAGCTCTTCAAGAGCTACTGGTTCAAGAGCCTGGCCGGGAAGCTGAGTGGGAGATTGCCCCTGGGCCCCAGCCATTTCCTGAGGTTGTCCAGCTTCTGCGGGCTGGGCCTCTGGCTGAGGTTGTCCAGGAGGTCCCCCGGTCGACTGAGGAGGGAGGAGGAGCTGATCAATGTTTTTAATACCAAAACCTTCACGAAGAACGAGTTTGGCAAACTCATAAACATTGGTGAATGGGAATTTAGCAAACATCGCAAAGGCATTCAGCAACTGCTGTGTTCTCAATTCACGTACTCCAGTGATAGCTGAGCCAACTGGTCTGAAGTGGTAATTCTTCAGGATATCATTGAGAGGAATCATATAGAAAAGCGGCCCACCACGCTCAATAAATTCATTGTAACCCACTATCTCAGCAAACTTCTCAGGAGGAAGGTATTTGCGAATATAGCTAAGGAAGATTGAAGCGATCTCCCGAATAACGCCATACTCCATCATTTTCATAATGGCATCAAAGCGGACAAAAGCTGCCTGCTGGAGACGAATGGTAGTGGTTGCAGGCTCACGGCGAGTAGGCGGTAATCCTCTTGTGTAACGTGTAATTCCAGTTGTCTCTTCAATATCAGCCTTGATTATATCCTCCTCAAGATAAGAACTGCGAACTATATCACGTGTATCCAGAGGTTTGATAGCATCAATATCGTTCGTCAGGATACAGTTTCCCGAATAAGAAACTAATGAATCCATATCTATATCTGCCAGTTTGTTTACAATGAACATACGGTTTATGATAAGATTCAAATTATCAATCCTCTGATTTCGTATAGTATTCAATTCCTCCTGGAGATCAGCAACCATTTCAGGAATGCCAATACCGTATAACTCATGAGGAACACGAGTATACTGCATCATGACAAAGGGAAATACACCAAGGACATTCTCCACTTCCTTGATTACTCTATCCTCGCAAACCCAGATCACACAATTGCGATCCCAGTACTCAAGTACCTTGAAGAATTTCCTCTCTTTTCCTGTGGTAGTATGGCTCAGACCGACCTCACCTAAACGCTCAGCCTTCGCTTTATCTATCTCACCCGTTGAAGCCAATTCATCAATTATCTCTTTCTTGATCAATCCGAGAGCTGCAAGTTCATACAATTCATCTTCAGACTTCTCATGTTCAATAATGATGAAGCGCATATCGTCAATATCAGAAGCTCGCCAGTCAGGATAAACACGAAAGAGATCGATGGGCTCCACCTTGATATAATCAAGAAAAGGAGCAAATTCCTCAGTAATAGGATTGTAAAAATTCTCCTTGGTAAAAGAAGGCAGGATACGGGCAAAACTTGTTCCATAGATAGCAGCTTCTTTGAAGAAATCTTCAAGACGGAAATAAAGCTTGAGGCGATTATCCTCAATGAAATAGTTGAGAACCTCTTCAATCAATGTAGCAAGCTCAGCGACAGCACCTTTTCTGGGAGAGACAGAAATAACTGGTTCAGAAGAGAAGATAGATGAGAGAGTGGAAGGAACAACGTGCTCGACAAGTGAAAATGTATAAGGGATAAAGAGTGAGCTTCGGAAGGGATAATTAGCTTCTTCACGATAACTGCGGTATTGCTTGTAGTAGTTAATCCAGCGCTGATAATAAGGCTGTCGCCAAACTTTTACCTCATTGTACAGATTGCGAATATAACTCGCATCTATCTCCTTCCCAGCAGGAGTTTTGAATTTCGCCATACTATCACCTTTATTCGTCTTTTAGTACAGTCGGTCGAGGAAGGACGGAAAAAATGTAAAAACCTTCAGGAATAGGGATCTGCTGAAGTTCCGAAATGATGATATCAGATACATCCACTTCCCTGCGATCCACTTCCAGAGGCTCTCGATCCTCGACCTCAAAAGGATGCCCTCCAATCTTTTTCTTTGCCATCGTACTCACCCTTCCAAATCTTTGATAAGTTCAGCAAAACTATTATACTTTCTCTGCGCTCTCTCAATGGAAGCAATGTCTTCTGGAGAAACAGAGGAAAGTAAGCGATCCTGCATCCGAGAAAGCTGTCTCTGAGCCCAATCAGAAAGCACTCGCTGTTCTCTTTCAAGCTGAGCTTCAAAGGAAGAAGCTATCTGACGGCGCAACTGCTCCATCTCAGCCTGAGCAGCATTTCTCTTTTTGGCAGTACGACGAGCAGCAGATTGAACTTTACTTAGAAACTGCTCAACCCTGATTCTCCGTCTCTCAATATCAGGGCCATGCTTTCGAGCTATTCGGCGGGCGATACGGATATCAGATCCTTGATACTTGGGATCAGGCATAAAAATCAACTCCTCTCTTTTTCTATTTCAATTATACCATAAAATGTGTCTCTTTTTCAGAAAGACTCAGTATCCCGTCTTCCTGAAAAGAGGTTCATAACGTGGCGGACGTACTGAAGTCAAAGCAGGAGGACGATATTTAGGACGCATATGAACTAAGTAGCGGAGTGCGTCCAGCAAATGGGATTCCTTCTTGAGTGGCACCTCCTTGGGATCTCGTTTATCCCTCAACCGATGAGTCCATTCTGCCCAGCGATACATCTCTATTTGCCGAATAGTATTTTGACAGCAACGAAAGATCTTGAGTTTTTGATTAGCAAGGTATTCTCTCACAACTCCAATTCCCTCAAGCACCGAATGCTTTCCTTTCTTAGCTGGCTGAACATAAATTCCATTCTGCCAGTACTCATTCTTTGCAGATCGTCCAGTAACGGCATCTGGAGTAGCAGCATTGACATCAATCAATGCAATTGAAATCTTTCTTCCCATTGTCTTTTCCTTTATCGCTTTGCAAACCTCTGGTACAAGGGTGGGTTCATAAAACTCATCATATTGCCAAACATTATCATCTGGATCAATAGCAGTAAAAACAACAGCTTGTGGATTTCTTGTGTGGTGATCAATAGAAATACAGATCATCCAGTCGTCAGGAATGGGGAAAGGATCAACAACATGAATTCGAGGATCAAACTCTTTATATACAAGACCACTCCTTGTAAAGAATTTACCTTCAAAACGGGCTGCAATTTCATCCTCATCTCGGCATAAAGCTTTGACCGCTTCAATGTCCGATTCTTTGATATAGGGATTATCATAAGTGCTGACGAAAACTACCCCTACAAGCGGTTCACCTGTCAATGGATCTTTCTTATCTGAGAAAACAAGATCATAAAGCCAGTTTATTCCGCTCAAAGGTGTAAATGTCATCAATATTTTTCCACCTGTATCAAGCACCCGCATGAGATTTTCATTGTAAATTCGCTGAGGAGGTTCCTCATCAAACCAAACACCATGAAGAGAACTACCAGAAAACTTGCTTACATCCTGATCATAACTACGAAAATTGATTGTACTACCATTAAACAGTTCAAGAGTCCGCATTTCCGCGTGCCAAACATAAGAACCCTCTGGAAGGATCTCCCGAAAACGAGGAAGGTGGATCTCATTTATAACAACATTAAAATCGGGACCCACTACACGGAGGCGCAGTGGAGGAGGTGGCCAATCCTGCCAAGGATGGATACCAAGAGCAGCATAAATAAAGTCATAAAGTGCGGCGGTCGTCTTTCCACTTCGATTTCCGCCGCTGAATACTCTTATTCTCTGAGGGAGCTGATGAAATTCTAACTGTTTACGGTGAGGTACATAACTGAATAACTTAGAATATTCTGCAAAGTCTGGAATATTTAATTCAAAAGGATTATTCTTCTTCCTTCCGGGCACTCTCCATCATCTCCAGAGACCTCAACATATGTGCTCGAAGCATTTCTTTGAGCTGTTCAGGAGTCATAAAAGAAAAAATGGCAAGCGTCTGAAGTTTCACTGGCTCATTGAAACCAGCTCGATCAAGGATATTCTTATTGGCGTCAAGACGGACTTTTTCACTGCGAGCGTATTTGGAAAGCTCAACAAGACGTTCAAAGGCATTAGGAGCTTCCTCAACAATCTTCTTCTTCAGCTCTTCTTTGAGTCGCTGAAGCTCAGCAACGATATCCTCACGTTTCTCAAGTGCAGTTGCCTTCTGAGTCAGTTCCCAGCTTCCTCCATCTTCCTCAAAGGCCATTGCATAGGCATCATCCTTGGAAACTCCAGCAGCACGTAATTTGATATAAGTCTTCTCTTCAGGAGTGAGAAGTTTTCTTTCTATTTCTCTTTCTATTCTTCCTTTTCTTTTTGCTTTTCTTACCACTCCTCCGCCCTCCTAAATCTCGTTTCAACCTCTGTGGTAGAACGTCAAATGTGGACAACGCATCCATCTCATTAGTATTATATCATAAATTCTTCAATTTTTTCTGAAAATCAACAATCATATTCCACACTGTCCCAACGGCACACCCAAAAATCTCAGCAATTTCCTTGTAACTGTGACCATTGATATAAAGAGCCCACATCACTCCTTCTGGAGAGGAAGCCCAGCGGTATTTCTTGTCAATCGCCTCTACAAACGCATCTTCAAGAGGAGTTACATATTCTTTTGCACGAGCACCAATTGAAGACAGTTTTACATCATACATCCCAGCAATTGAAGAGAGTTGGAAGTTAATACACTCTTCAATTGGATCAAAATGAGAGAGATATTTTCTGATAACCTCATCAAGAAATTCCCGGCTCCATGACGATCTTCTCATATTCATCACCCAGATACACTTGAAGATATTGATCAACAAGCAAAGAAGTATCAAACTTCTCCTCTACTGTCTGCCGAGCTTTCTTCCCTATATCCTCTATTCGATCAGGATTATCCAGAAGATAATCAATGAGATCAATCCACTCATCTTTTTTCCGAGCTAAAAATCCATTCTCCCCATGCACCACTACTTCTTCATAAGAAGGAATAGCAGTAGTAATCAAAACTTTTTGAGCTTCCCCAGCATGTATGAATTTAATCGGTGCTTTAACTCTTATAAAAGCTTCTGGATCTTTCAAATCATGAACAAGAATGTTTGCCTCTTCTGGGCACAATGGATTGAGATGAATCAACGAAGCCTTGCAAATACTCACAAAGTCCTTGTATGGAAGAAATTCAAAATAGCGAATATCAATATTCCGTACTGGTTCGAGATATGTCCGTACCAATCCTATTTTCGCACCAACACAGAATAATCTTACATCCTTTCTCTTCTGGTCAAGATAAGTTATTATGTCTTTGATGATTGGCAATCCAGTCAATCCGCCACCTCCCCACATAATCTGGATACGGTCATCTATTCTGGCCAGTGGAGCAACATGAGCAAGCAGTTTAAGGTTGATATGAGTGCGTACCACTGCAATCTTGTTTGCTATATCACTATTCTTTTCAATCAGATATTCCTTCATTGACTTTGTCGGAACGAGGATGGCAGTTGCCTTTTCCATAAACTTCCAAGGCAAATTATCATTTCGATAATCAATCGCATCATCAATAAAGTAGACGAAACGCTTGGATGGATCTTCCATCAAGCTCAACAACCAGTTATGAACAAGACTATTAAGACGCCCACCAATCCGATTCAGAATAAAAAACTTTTCCTTCCCAAACTGTACAAAATTCTGTACTCCGCAGACCTTATGAAAAATGAGATTCTTTGGAGTAGCTGGAGCCAGCTCATCACATATTTTCCATAAGCAACAATCATCAGCTTCACTTAAGAACACAATGCGAGTATTTCTTTGTATACGTCGAGCCATTCCTTTACCCGCTCCTTTGCATCATATTTCTTCGTGAATGTATAAAGACGTTCAGCGTACTCTTCTCGCAAATCTTTATTTTCCACCATATCAATAATTGCCCTCCGCCATTTGTTCAATTTATTTGATGCATCAACGGGATAATAGAGATCAGGATAAGAAGAAAAAGGTTTAATATCTGTAGCTATTACCGGAATCTTGAACATACCATAATCCAAAAGCTTTCTAATTGTACGAGTTGCAGTAAAAGGAATTGAAGGTAAAGGCGCTAATCCAATATCAATATCCAGTGCTCCAAGTACTTCATAAAAATGGTCAATGTCAACCCAGTCATAGTATTCCCACTGCCACCAAGGAAGACGCTTCACTGGAGTAGGAAGAAACCCCAACCAGACAGTTCGTATATCAGGATCTCCTCGTATTACCTGAACCACTGCATGAGCTACATGTTCAGCTATCTTCATATGAGAAGACGATCCCTGCCATCCCACTCTGATCTCAGAGCGATTCGGTCTTCTTTTTGATACAGCTCTTTCAAAATCAACAAGAGGAGGAAGTAAATAAATCTTTGCTCCGGGAAATCTCTCTTTCAAATTCTTATAAGCTCCTTCTGAATGGACAGTTAAAATGCCACATTCCTCAATGAAAATTTTCACAATCCCCAGCTTCTTGTCTGGCCAGAGCGGTTTGGTAGGAAAATCGGGCGGAATTGCCCAGAGGTCATCATCAAGATCATAGATAAATAGCTGATTGGATTTATTCTTTTTCATGTACTGGAAAACAGAATTCTTTATCTGGCGTTGTAAAACTACGAGATCAGCTTTATGAAGATCTGGATCTTCTATGTATTCAGGGTAAGAGGATATAGTTGCTTTTACATCAGGAAGGCGGGATAAATATTTGGCAGGAATATAGCACTGGACAAGGCTACAGCCATCAATACTCCCTGTTATGTAGTGGATGTGCACTCATCACCACGCTCCTGATACCACTTATCAATGTCGCTTATCCATATTTCAAAAATTTCCCGAAGGAAAATGTGATCTTGAGGTGAATACCCTTCAATTCTTGAAAAATCATTATTCCTAAGCATTTCTTTAACCTCCCTATAGTTGTAAGTAGGGTAATCCTTTGACCCTATATGCCATACTGCTAAAATCTCATCCTCTTTTCTCTTCGCATCTGAAGCATGCCAGAATATATACCAATCACTCCATGACCATCTTGCGTAAGCCATCCTAACCTCCTGTAATATATTCATGTAAACGCATAAGCAACACTCCAATAAGCGTTGCCGCCTTCTCAACTGAAGAACTCTTGCCATCAAGCTCCCAGATCAAACAATGCCCAAACTCATGAGCAAGACAGTAGCGGATATAATCTTTAAACCCTGGAGTAAGACCTTCTTCTGGAATTTCCTGAAATACCCCTCGATAGATGTAAAAAGAAGCAGAGAAAATCTCTGGATTGTAAGTCATGGAGAAAGAGCTTCCCTTATCGTTGTGTTCCTGTTCCATCCAGTGGACAAGATACAACCGAATTATCGGAACCAGATCAACGTACTCAGAGATAACTGTGTTGATGTATTCTTTCAATTCCTCCTCATACTGCTTCTTCACTTTTTCCTTCGCCTTTTTTCCCATGTTTTCAACTCCAATCCATCAAATAGTCTGAAAAGCCAACCATATAAAAACTTTCTCAATTTAGGTACCCGTAAAGCGGTATCAATGTAATAGCTTCCAACCTCAACAACAAATGCCCGCAAGAGAAAATCGCCACTGATAGAATTGGTAGCTGTAAGGGTCTGCGGCCCAATTATCCCATCAATATCCACCAATTGGCCAATGTCACACAGAGCTTCCTGTAAGAGCATATTCGCCCGTCGAGAACCAAGATTGACAGCAACGTCAAAAACTTTTACAGCAAGAGGCTCATACTCAATTTCCTCATAGCGGTTTGGTACCCAGAAATCTTTCCAGTAAATCTCCTTGGCACGCTCAACAGTCAATTCCTTAATATCCTCATCTGGATAAGATCTCTTACTGATCCCGAATTTGGTCTCCCCTCCGGGATCATCGGGGTCATAAACATATCCCCCTTCATGCTTCAGAACAAGATCAACTGCTCTTTCAAACTTCGGCGAGTACAAATCAACTCACCTCCCTATTTATTGTAACACATTTTACCAATATTCACAAGGAGGGAGGGCTTGACTTTCACTATTGGGTATGTTATAAGGAAGCAGACCAAGATCCGGAGGTGATCGCAATGGCCAAGAAAAACCAAATGAACTCTCCAGAAGATAAAGTTTATAGGTTCACACCAAAGGGTCTAATCTTTGCTATTCTCCTTGACGCTGGAATTGATTCTTCCAAAGCAGAAGAGATAACGAATCAAATTTTTGAACGCTTGGAATGGGAGTGTATCCGGGTAGGTATTGAAAGGCATAAACAGTGGACAGACAAAGACCTACCCGCTCTTGTCAAAGATGGAGACTGGGATTTCCAGAAGGTACAGCGAGTGGAGGATGAAGAATGAAGAACCCCATTACTCTATTCTTTCCTGCCTCCCATAGTGCAAAAGTACAGGGATTCCACTGGCAAGTACCAACCATAGAAGAAAGCTGTAACGAACTGCATGAGCAATACCGGAAAGGTGATGAGAAAGCTAAGGAAAAGATTATCCTCAAATGTGTCCCAATGGCCATTCTGATTGCAGTGCGCTTCGACCCTCCTCCACCTTACGATATTGATGATCTGGTCACCGAAGGCATCTTTGGCATAATGCGAGCAATCGAAAAATTTCGTCCTGAACTGGGGTTCTCTTTCACGACCTATGCTGCCTGGTGGATTTATGGATTCATCACCCGCTTTATCCACTCTCACCAATCGCCTGACTGTGAATCAGTTGAAACGATAATGGATCTCCTCACAGGAACTGAAGCAGTAGAAGAAATACCACACGGGACGTTTGATGATTTAATTGACAGTGATTTCGACACAATGCTTGAAAATCAACTGGATCTCACCAAGATTCTGTCTCTTGTACATGGTAGGGAGAGGAAAATTCTGGAAGGTCTCCTAGAACAAAAAAGTCTTCGCACTATCGCCAAAGAATGGTCAATCTCTGGGCAACGAGTATCGCAAATTTACCATCGTGTCATAAGAGCAATTCAAAATCAACTCCAAAAAAATAACATCAATGCTGACAGGAGGGAAATATGGAAAAGAAAACTTCTATAACAGAACTATTCAATAATTACCTAAAAGCCATTTCCAGAACAGAAAAATGTGGAGAAAAAGTTGGACAAGCATTAACTCAAGCCTTGAAATCCGTTATTCCAGACATAGAGTACAGCATAGGATGGGCAGAAGCGGGAGTAGAT
>Ga0180302_10000310_pt1 | contig 20320 bp, 18 predicted proteins | sample GuaBasSediGuay17_FD_121794 | JGI IMG/M metagenome (GOLD analysis project Ga0180302, IMG submission 121794) | Subseafloor sediment microbial communities from Guaymas Basin, Gulf of California, Mexico - Guay17, Core 4571-4, 12-15 cm | ecosystem: Environmental > Aquatic > Marine > Hydrothermal... | reverse complement strand
TAAAGGTAGCCGATAAGGATGTAGAACGAGCTCTGAGGCTCTTGAAAGAAAGAGGGGATATCTTGGAGGCCCGTTCTAAAAAAGGCATTTTCATCCTCAGGCCGAGAGAAGAGGATGTGGAGAAAGCCCTAGAGCTGGCGAGGGAGCGATATCGTGAGGTAGGTTCTGGGGTGAGCGCTCATCTGTTATCCCAGCGCTTCGGCTGGTGCTTAGAATATGCGTCTGCCCTAATAGACGAGCTCGTGCGTAGGCGATGGCTTTTTCCAGGCCCGAGCAAGCTCATGCCAGGGACAGAGGAGTATTACCCTCCCCCGGAGGGATGAAGAGCCTTGAGCGAGACTAGGCCCCCTCCCTCGGAGGAGCAGGCGGAGAGCATACTTATAGAGGCGGAGAGCGCCTTTGAGGCAGGCCTGATAGATGCGGCTAGGGGCCTTTACAGAGAGGCGTCTTCTCTCTTCACAAGGCTCGTGGAGGTGGCGCCGGACGAGGCGAGGCTTGGCCTATATCTGGCCGAGGCATCTTATTGTGATTTCATGGTGGCCTATTGCGAGGCCGTAGAACTCAAGGAGAACATAGATAGGACAATAATGAGCGGGGGCTCAGCGAGCCCCACTGACACAAGCAGGCTGAAGCTCCTCGTGAAGTTGGCGGATAAGTGCTTGAGAGAAGCGGTGCTCAGATTAGATAAGCTCAGGGAGAAGGCAGATGAGGAAGTGAAGAAGCGTATGAACGAGGTCGTGAGGATGATAGGTAAGAAGGTAGATGCCTTCGTGGAGCTCAGGGACGAGGTAGATGTCCTCGTCCGATAGGTGAAAAGGCCTAAGTAGGTCTTCCCTAACTCTCTCCGGGGATGGCCTTGAGGCTATTAGAGGGCGAGGAACTCATCAAGGTGCTAAGGCCACACCCATTAGCGTTCATGAGATACATAACGCTCTGCATATACTTCATGGTCATGGGCTCTATCTTCTACTTCCTCTGGGATAAATTGGCCATGCTCCTCAACCTCCCCTTCGTGGGGCTACCGAGCATCGTGGCAGCCTGGTGGGGCCTCCTCCTCATAGGGCCCCTCGTGGTAGGCCTCCTCCACATCACCTTCTGGCCTCTCCTCTGCTCAATCGGGCTGGGGTTCGTCGGGGCGCTCGCAGTGCTCAGCCTAGGCTATCACCCGACGTTCTTAGGCGCCCTCACCATCTTCGGAGGCGTTCTAGGCCTAGTCCTCACGGACATATATAGGCGAGGGCATACATATTACATAACAAATCAGAGGCTCATAATGGTAAGGGAATTCATATCAAGAGAGGAATACCATTTAAGCTATGAGGAGATATCGAGCCTAAGGCTCCACAAGGGGATAATAGGCCACTTATTCAACTTCGGGACTATCACGCCCATAACGGCCTCGGGCGTCGGGACGAGCATGAAGGCCTCGGGCATCATCGTGGAAAAGGGCATCAGGCGCTTTGGCCTCGATGTAGGCATCATAGGCGCTAAGGCCAGGACAGTGCCGGGAGGAGAGAGCCACGTCGAGCTATTTGGCGTCCCGAGGCCCGAGGAGGTAAGAGACCTCATAATAAAGCTCAAGGAGGAGAGAGCTCCCGTCCCATACCTTAAGCGCATCGCCACGGCCACCGAGGAAATACTCAAGCTCACGAGACAGGATAAGAGCCGTATCTCGAGGCCACGTGATACGATAAGATGATGGTTAAGGCGAGGTAATACCAGTTCGGTATTGTCGAGGGCCGAGGAGACGAGCCCATTATGAGGGCCAGAGCCCTCAAGCGGTAGGCCATGACCCGGGGATAAGCGGATACGCCATGCCAAGAGGGGAGGGACGAGAAGAAGCCCTCTCCTCTATTAAGCATATCTGTCCGTTATATCTACTACCACGCCGACGGCCACGGTCGTCCCCATATCCCTCAAAGCGAACCTGCTGAGCTGGGGGATGTCCTCCGCCTTCTCCAATACTATTGGCTTGAGCAACGATATCCTGACCAGGGCCGCATCGCCAGTCCTTATGAAATCTGGCCTCTCCTTGATGACCTGCCCCGTCTTCGGATTATACGTCTGCAGGATATCTGTTATCCTAGCTGGCACGTGGGCTGTATGGGCGTAGAGGGTAGGCGTATAGCCCGGCCTTATGACAGTTGGGTGATATATCACGAAGACCTTGGCCAAGATTTCCCTGGCAACGGGAGGCGGAGCGCTCGTGTGCGATACGACCTCCCCCGGCCGTATGTCTCTCTTGCTGACGCCCTTCACGTTAATTCCTATATTATCTCCTGGCACGGCCTTCGGGACTTTCTTATGGAATATCTCAATGGATTTGACCGTCCCCTTGTTCTTAGAGGGCATGAATATGACCTCGTCCCCCGTCTTTAGAACCCCGGTGGCCACCCTCCCGCAAGCCACAGTCCCTATGCCGGTTATCGAGAATATCTCGTCTATGGGGATTCTGAGGGGCTTATCGATGGGCTTAGGAGGCGGCTCGAGCATGTCCAAGGCCTCGAAGAGCGTTGGCCCCTTATACCAGGGCATCTTGTCGCTGGGCTTCACGAGGTTATCGCCAGTCCAGCCGGAGACGGGCACGAAGGGAATGTTCTCGACCTTATAACCTATGGTCTTCAGCATCCGGGAAACGGCTTCCCTTACTTCCTCGTAGCGCTCTTGGCTCCAGTTCACGGTATCCATCTTATTCACGGCCACTATGAGCTGGCGGACGCCCATGGTGAAGGCCAAGTAGGCGTGCTCCCTCGTCTGGCCTCCGGGGCTCATGCCCGCCTCGAACTCGCCCGTCTTGGCGGATACGAACAATATGGCCGCATCCGCCTGGCTAGCGCCGGTTATCATGTTCTTCACGAAGTCCCTGTGGCCCGGGGCGTCTATGATGGTGAACACGTATTTCCTCGTCTCGAACTCGAGGAAGCAGAGGTCTATGGTGAGGCCTCGCTCACGTTCCTCCTTGAGCTTGTCCAATACCCATGCGAACTTAAAAGACTCCTTCCCTAGCTTCTTCGCCTCTTCCTCGTGCTGCCTCAACGTCCTCTCGTCAATGGCGCCGCAGAGGTATAGCAGGTGGCCCATGGTAGTCGATTTCCCATGGTCTACGTGGCCTATTATGACGAGGTTTAAACGAGGCTTCTGGCTCATCCTCAGCACCCACATCAGGCGGGCTAGCCATCTTTTAAATTTTCTGCTGGCTCCCGAGACCGGGCCAAAACATCGCCCACGAAAGGGCGAGGCCAGAGAGACCATTTATCACGAGCTGGACGAGGAAAGAGCTCGTGCGGTCGCTTAAGCGAGGAGCTCCCGATTGAGATAGCCCTTCTCTTCTAGCTCTAAGACGTAGCATATGCGTTGCCTGCCTAAAATTCTCGTTTGAGAGTATTAGCATAAGGCTTATACGCTTAAGGATGTGGTGTCTTGCGGGGATAGCTATGGGTCAGCTAAGCGTCAAGGACTTGACATCGCTTTACTACCTCACGAGAAAGGATATCGAGGCCATATTCGAGAAGACGAGGGAGCTGAAGGACAAGCTCAGGCGGGGGGAGTCATACGAGCCTCTTAGGGGACGTTCTATGGCCATGATATTTGAGAAGCCCTCTCTTAGGACTCGTGTCTCCTTCGAGGTCGCCATGACCCAGCTAGGAGGCCACGCCATTTACCTGAAGTATCCCGTGAAGGCGCCCGAGGAGGTGAGGGGCTTCCTCTCAGATGTCCATATGGCTGAGCCATTAAAAGATATCGCCAGAGTGCTCAGCAGATACGTAGATGTGATAGTAGCTAGGACTTACGCCCAAGAGACGGTTGATAAGCTGGCCAGATACGCCGACGTCCCCGTGATAAACGCCCTCACCAACGACCTCCACCCATGCCAGACGTTAGCAGACCTTTACACAGTATTAGAGAAGAAGGGGCGATTAGAAGGGCTGAAGCTCGCTTATATAGGCGATGGAGGCTGCAATACCGCCCACTCGACCATGATAGGCTGCGCTAAGATGGGCATGGACATCACGATTGGCTGCCCAAGCTCCCCGGACGGGAGATACGAGCCCCGTGAGCTCTACCTCAAGTGGGCCAAGGAGGCGACCGAGGAATCTGGGTCTAAAATAGAAATCGTCCATGACCCCGTGAGGGCGGTCGAGGGCGCTGATGTGATTTACACGGATACGTGGGTCTCCATGGGGATGGAAGCCGAGATGGAGGAGAGGCTCAGGGTCTTCCCGCCCTTCCAGGTGAATGCCGAGCTCCTTAAGCACGCCAAAGAAGATGTAATTGTCCTCCACTGCCTCCCGGCTTACAGGGGTAAGGAGATAACGGAGGAAGTCATCGAGGGGCCTCATTCCGTCGTCTTCGATGAGGCCGAGAACCGCCTCCACACGCAGAAGGCCCTCTTAGTCCTGTTACTGACGGAGGGGTGAGGGACGTATGGTAGAGCAAGAAGTCCCAAAGATAGTGGTGGAGCCGCCGGGCCCTAAGGCAAGGGAGATTATAGAGATGGACAAGAGATACTTGATAACGAGCACGAAGACAACGGATATCGGCCCAGTGGGCGTGAGGGGGCGGGGCGCAATAGTCGAGGACATAGATGGGAATAGGTATATCGATTTATCAGCGGGCATAGCCGTCGTCAACACGGGGCACTGCCATCCAAAAGTCGTGGAGGCCATAAAGAAGCAAGTAGAAGAGCTAATACACTTCGCTGGCCAAGACTATTACAACAAGCTACAAGTAGAATTAGCTAAGAGATTGACAGAGATAACGCCTGGGGATTTCGACAAAAAGGTGTTCTTATGCAACAGCGGGACGGAGTCCGTCGAATGTGCTATAAAGCTCGCCCTCCGCAGAAAGCCAGGCAAGTATAGGATGGTCTCCTTCATAGGGGCATTTCATGGCCGAACCCTCGGCTCCCTGAGCTTGACGGGCAGCAAGCCAGTGCACAGAAGGGCTTACTTGTTATCTGCTCCCCTATCCGTCCACGTCCCCTACGGCTATTGTTACAGATGTGCGTATAAGATGGAGTATCCCGATTGCGACCTCTGGTGCGTCCACTTCATAGAAGATGTGTGCTTCCATTCTTACGTGCCGCCTGAGGAAGTAGCTGCGATAATAGCCGAGCCCATACAGGGAGAAGGGGGTTACATAGTCCCTCCAGACGGCTTCTTCCAAGAGCTCAAGAAGATATGCGATAGATACGATATCCTCCTCATCATAGATGAAGTCCAATCGGGCTTCGGGAGGACTGGCCGTTGGTTCGCCATAGAGCACTGGGGCGTGGAGCCAGATATAATCTGCTTGGCCAAGGGGATAGCCTCCGGCATGCCCTTGGGGGCGACTGTGGCTAGAGCAGAACTCGATTTCAAGGAGAAGGGAGCGCACTCCAACACATATGGAGGAAACCTCGTCGCCTGTGCTGCTGCCCTAGCCACCATAGACGTCATAGAGGAAGAGAGGCTCTGTGAGAATGCTCAAAAAGTAGGCGGCTTCATGTTGAAGCGCTTGAAGGAGATGGCCGAGAGCCATCCGATAATAGGGGATGTCAGGGGCAAGGGCCTCATGATAGGCGTCGAGCTCGTCAAGGACAGGGCTACGAAAGAGCCAGCCAAGGAGGCCAACGAAGACCTCGTGAGAGAAGGGCTCAAGAGGGGGATAATCCTCTTGCCCTGCGGGGTCTCCACCATGCGCATCGCCCCACCGCTCGTGATAAGCCAGGAGCTGGCGGAGAAGGGCTTGGAAATCTTCGAGGAAGCTCTCGCCGCTGTGGAGAAAAAGCACGGCATCAAATAGGGAGGGGACGAGCCCCGTTCTCGTGCTGAGATGACCGTGGAGGAGTGAGCATGAGATTTGTTCTCCATCGATGGAGGAAGAGCTGGGAGGGGCTTTAAGACACCATGAAATAGGCTGTTCCGGGAATTTAAAAGGCCTCTCCTAATTCCAGAGGGGGGATTATATGGCCTGAGCTCGTGCTGAAGCCCTGGTCGAGAGAGCGAAGGGGCTATCCATAAAAATAAGGAGATGAAAATGCTACCTTTTTGACTAGCTCTTCATCATAGCCGAGCTTCACCAATGATTTCATCGTTTTATCCATATCATATCCCATATGTTTTAAGAGCTTCTCCGTGTTCTCCGGCCCTCTTATGATATTCACGAGGGGTTCCCCATCCTCGCCCACGTCTACCACGACGATGGCCACGTCGCCTAGCAAGTTGTGCTTAGTGGCCAATATGTCTTGGTAAGCCCCTACGAAGAGGATGGCCACGAAGTAGCTCTCGCCTTCCCCGAGCTCGTGGAGGGGCACCCCGCTCAACACGAGCCTCTCGCCCGGGAGGGCCACTAGCCTATCGTCTAGCTCCGTGAATACGGGGCCTGAGCTCTCGCCCACCTTAGTAACGAACGTCTTTACCTCTCCGTAAGAATCACAGGTTATATCGGCTAACCTGACCAAGTAATCTGGTTTTTCATCGAGCCTGCTGACCGGGACGATGGGGAATAGCTGGCCGAAAGCCGGGACATCGAGCATCTGGTTGAAGAGGGAGAGGTTCGCCACGTATCTCTTAGATGGCGTGGTGAGGATACGGGCGATTGCCTCTTCTCTCAATAATTCCCTTATATCCGATGTGGAGATTTTATCTTGTTCTAGGAGTTCCCTCAACCTCTTGCAAAGGCCATGTTCTATCCTCCCCACGATTAATTCATAGGCTACCCTATCCTCCAATCCCAGGGCCTTCTCCCTCTCCTCTATGGTGATGCGCTCTTCCTCCGCCAAGGCCCTCGCACATGCCACGAGGTCGGGCAATCCCTCGGCCTCCTCCAGAGCATCCATTATCTTGCTCATGCGGAGGACGGGCAGCGGGCGAGCAAGGCCTATTGAGCCTACATCATCGATTAATTTGTCTACCGATATATCCGATGGAAAGCTGTAATCTCTCGTCTCAACCACCTTAGCTAATAAGAGCTCGTGGTATGCGACTAAGGCCCTGCCGCTCTCGGAGACGATGATGGGGTCTTCTACTCCATATACAGATGTCATTCTAGATATATTACCTACTATGGAATCTGCATATTCTTCATAATCGTAATCAGCGCTATTGCCAGAATCCCCGTAAAGAGTTCCTTCGTAATCCACGGCGAGCCCTCCCCCCACGTTTATCTTATTTAAGCTATCAAATCCACGTCTCTTGAGCTCAGCGTATAAGGTCGTGATTTCTGTTACAGCGCTCGCAATTCGCTCTATCTTGGTGATTTGAGAACCTATGTGGAAGTGTATGAGTTCTAACCATTCCTCTCTTCCCTTAAGAACGCTTATGAGCCCTTTTATCTCCGAGGAGCTTAGCCCAAATTTAGAATACCTCCCCCCGGACTCCTCCCATATGCCAGCCCCAGGCGTTAATAACTTACATCTCACGCCCAGCCTCGGGCGCCAAGACCCATCGCCCTCCCTTAATTCATCGTAAATCCTCGTGATTCTTCGCATTTCCTCAAGGGAATCCAATACAATTATGATGTTCTTGCCCAATCTCATCCCCATCAGAGCGAGGCGTAGGAAGTCCCAGTCCTTGATTCCATTACAGATTATGAGGGCGTCCTCGTGGAGCTCCTGAGCCAGGGCTATCAATAGCTCGGGCTTGCTCCCTACCTCGAGGCCCCACTTGTATTTCTTCCCAAGCCTCACGACCCATTTCACAAGCTCTACCCTCTGATTGACTTTTAGAGGGAAGACGCCCCGGAATTCTCCTTTATAACCGTATTTCTTGATGGCCTTTTTAAAGGCGTGGTAAATCCTGTCCATAAATATCTCTATCCATGCTGGAACCCGGATTATCGCTGTGCTCAGGCCCCGGGCGTTTAGCTCATCTGCTATTTCTTCTAAGGGAATCGTGCGCCCTCTTATCTTGAGGCATAGCCGACCATCGGGGGACACGTCCAAGAGGTCTCTCACATACGGCCTATCGAGACCGTAGAGCTCACGGCTCTTCTCGATATTCCACGCCCCTCTACCCATATGCTAGCACCTAGCTAAGCTTGAAAATAAACCTTAAAAATATTTCAGACCTCGAGTTTATCTCCTGACCACTGGCAATACCAGTGCTCCCGGCCCTCCTCTCCCACGCACCAGCTCGGCCCCGGGAATCGTCATCACGTTCTCATCTCCGAGCTTCTCCCTCAGCGCACTCACGGTATTCACGTTCATCTCGTAGGCCACGACCTTCCCGGGGCCGATGGTCAGGACGTTGATGCTGGCATTCCACAGCTCCCTCAAGGCCAGGCATAGCCTCTCGAACTCGTTAGGACAACGTGATGGTGGAGGAGCAGCCCATATCACGTCCTCGATTACGCCCAGCTCCTCGAGCACCGGGATTAAATTGCCTTCTACCTCGACCCTCGCCTCCCTCCCAGATAGTCGGAGGACACGAGCGCTTCCTCCGCCCATCAGGACACGGCCGTATAGCTCCTTAACCATCCTCAATACCTCTGGGCGGTCGTAGAGGTAGGGCAGCGTGAGGATTAGGCCCTTATCCACGAAAGATAACGTGAAGTCCAAGAACCCCATTTCCCGGGGGACTTCCATCTCCATGACGGGCAGCTCTACCCTTATGACACGGTCAAATCCTTCTTCAGAGAGGACACGCACGAGCCAGGCAAAGCCCCTCTCATTCACCCGCCCGATGCCACAGCATGTAACACCTATCATAGCTGTCGATTCATTTATCACCATCACGCACGACCCCTCGAAGATGGCCTTCTCGTCCGGGCATTCCACTATCACGTCCTCCTCCACATATGGCAGGGCCATCAAGGCTGTCTTGAAGAGGCGTGGCTCCCTCTTCCGAATCCCATGTCTCATGTTGCATATGATGATTTTCTCCGGCAAGAAGACCGCCACATCTTTTATAAAGCATAGGTTAGGCAAGGGCTCTATAATGCTGTGTAGCTCGAGACCTTCTCCTAAGCCCCCTATCCTTGGGAAGCCCATGATTAGGTCATCGATGAGCGTGTCGAGCTCCCTCGCCTTTACGTCAAGGCCCTTATTCCTCAAGGCCTTCTCATATCTCTCGAGGGCGGGCTCACCGAGCATCTCTCTTAATTTCTCCTCTCGGACATCGTTATCTTCTAGTGCCTCCTTCAGGAGCTCCCTAAGGAGGCGCACTTTGACCCCCATCTCCTCTAAACGTCGCCTGAGCGTCTCGTATTCCTCGTAGAGACCTCTGAGGCAGGGCAGGTCATCGTATAGATATACGTCTTTGTTCCACGTATTTAAGAAGGCGAGTTCGCTCATCCACTTGCCGTTGGAGCTGGGCCTCAGGGGGATATGTATGATGGCCTCCCTCAGCTCTCCTATTGCAGATGTTACGAACTTCACGCTTACCTCCTCCTGCTCAGGGGCATGCTCATACAGCGGGGCCCTCCTCTCCCCCTAATGAGCTCGTCCCCCTCTATTTCCAAGACCCTTATGGAAAAGTCCTCGAGGGCCCTTATCGTGAGCTCGTTCCTATCGTAGGATATGACCTCCCCGGGCCTGATGGCCAATACGTTTGCGGCATCATCCCATTGCTCTCTTAATGCGTGATAAGCTAGAGCTATGTGGTCTTCTCTCACCTCAGGAGCGCCGGCAACGTATACTACGTCATCCTCTACATCTTCTATGAAGCCCAGCTCCTTCAAGGCCTCGAGCAAAGTAGGATAGCGCACGACAGCCCCCTTCTCTACGTCAAAAACGGCGATGGTCTTCTTATTCCTCACGTGCTCTATATATTCATAAAGAGCTATCTTCCAGCTATAGATATTTAACTTGATATTACATGCCGTTAGGCTACCCTCCTCTACCTCGGCCTCACGTTCTATATGGTCTAGTATCTTTATGAAGAGCCTCGGCCCGGGCTCGGGATAACCGTGCAAGAATGGGAAGACTAAGAACTTATTCCTATCTATCATGGTAAATGTCGTATCTAAATGCATCATAGTCCTCTTCTTAGGAAAGCTGACCCTTATCACCTTTTTCACATCTCCTCCCGAGATGATTTTTTCCTCGACTTGACGGAAGCCTTTTTCATCACTTCGCTCGCCAGTCCCTATCAATATGGTTTCCTCATCTAATACGAAGAAATCCCCTCCTTCTAAGAAGCCCTCCTCGCTCCCCCCGCTTATCTCAAAGGTATTTAGGCCCTGAAATAGCTCATGATGCTCGAATATGGCCTTCATTATCCTAGCCTCCCTCCGCCTGGCCTCCTTCCGCATCCTGCATATTATAACGCCGAGCGGGCTCATGACAGCCGGGTCTCGGGTGAAGTAGAGGTTAGGCAATGGCCTCAAGAGGAAGAGCGCTCGGCCTCTCTCTCTTACATCCCTGATTATATCTTCTATCGGCTTATCCTCTATGTCCTTCTTCCCCACTATTAGGTCATCTGGCCCTATGTCCTCTAGCCGTATCCCCCTCTTCTCCAGTCTCTTGGCCTCCTCGTGGCCTAGAATCTCCTCTAATACCTCACGCCTCTCCTCGACATCGGCCCTATCGAGGACATCGCTCAATAGGTCTCTTACTTGATAACATCTCGCCCCAGCCCCCTTTAGACGTTTTACAAAGCCCTCGTGCTCTTTTATGGCCTTATCCAGATATATTATCCCATCGAACAGCATCTCCTCCATATTCCATGGGTGGACTTCGTTTAGCTCTTGGCCAGGAGTGTGGACTAAGACAGCTTCAAGTCTATCTACCTCGGATGAGAGGCCCCAATGCGAACTTATCACCCCCCGGATTACATAACCTCTGGCGCTCTTATTCCTATTAAGTTTAACGCATTTCTCAATGCTATTCTAAAGGCGTCCACGAGGGCTAAGCGGGCATTCCTCAGCCTCTCGTCCCCGGCCGATAGAACGGGCACCTTCTCGTAAAAGGCGCTGAAGGCCAGCATGAGCTTCGTCAGGTAATCGCACAGGATATCTGGCCTCAGGCCCGAGGCAGCGGAGGCCACTACCTCAGGGAGCTTAGATATCTGTATTATCAACTGCCATTCCGCATCTCCAGATAACAACGAGTAATCAATGTCAGAGCTCGGTAGAGCTCCCGCCTTCCTCAATATGCTACGAGCTCTTGCGTGGGCGTATAAGATTGAGGGGGCATTGCTCATGAACATCCTATCTATTATCATGTCGGTGAGCTCTTCTGGAGAACGGTCTAATGTCGAGCTGGCTTCCTCCACGCCCGGCAATATGAGGGGCTTCGAGGGGTCGACGCTCAGTAACATGAAGCGCACTAAGCCCACGCCTATCTGCTCTGCTAGCTCTTTCTTCACATCTTCTGGGAGTTCTCTGGCCTTTCTCCCGGGGGTATTGAGCTCCTCGTAGGCTCTCTCGACGGCCTTATCCATCAGCTCGTCAAAGGATATGAACCTGCCTCTCCTGCCCGACATCCTCATGCCCTGGATATGCACTAATTCGTAGGCGAAGTGGTGGAGGTTCTTGGCATACTTATCGTATCCCATGATGGCTAAGGAAGCCCTCACCTGCTTCTGCTCAAGCGATTGCTCGGCCGCTATGACGTTTATGACCTTATCCACGCCCACTTCCTCGAACTTCCACAAGCTATACGCTATGTCTCGTGTAGTGTATAATGTCGTGCCAGCCGTCCTCCTCAGCACGAAATTAGGCGCTATTCCACGTAACATGTCCTCGCTCTTCTTCATCTTCTCGAGCTCCTCCTCCGTGATGTCGAATATCTCCCTGACCGTCTCTAATTTCTCACAGGCCTTAGCCATATCCACGTAGAGGGGGCCACGTTCTTGATGGATAGCTCCTATCAAGAAGCCAGTCTTTGATAGCTCTTCTAATACCCTGTCGACGAGCCCGCTCCACACGAGGTCGCTTTCCCAATCAAATGAGTCGAAATGTATTCCCGCCCTCTCTAACGTCTGCTTAAAACCATCTATACAGAGCTCGCATACCTCACGGAATAGCCTCTTGGCCTCCTCATCGCCTTCCTCATACTTCGCCATGAGCTCTTGTATCTCGGCCTCTGGGTCTTCGTCCTCCGCTATCTTCTCCTCGAGGAATGCATATAACTTCGGGTATTTGGCCCTCAGCTCTGAGGCCACTTCCTCCCATTCCATGATTTCGTCTGCCCTATCCTTCAAGCCCCTCCATATCTCATTTATGTCCTCGATATACTTTTCTATATCGTCTATCATCTGCTTGTCCCTCAGCCCGACCTCCTTTAAGATATGGACATCTCCTCTCACATCGTCTAACAACCTGATTAGGGCATTTATATCGCTCTCTACGCTCTTGAAGAAGAGAATCGCATTTGTTACAGCGTATATTCTGCCTAACCAGTGGTCTGGCTTTCCCTCCGGCTTCTTCTCATCCAACTTAGAATAGCCATAGACGAGCGTCGCCACCTGCCTCCCCATGTCGTTTATGTAGAAATGGGTGATGACATCGTGGCCTACGGCCTTGAGCACACGGGCCAGGGCATCGCCCAGGATGGCGTTACGGGCCGTCCCTATGTGGAGGGGATGGACTGGATTAGCGCTCGTGTGCTCGACCATGACGGATATGCCTTTCCCGAAATCTAGGAGGCCATAGGACTCTTTTAAATCCCTCACGCTCTCCACGACCAGCTTAGCGTATTCACTCCTATTGAGGAAGAAATTGATATATCCCTCGCCCCCGACTTCTATGCGCTCTACTAAGGGCGAGGAAGAGGTATCTATGAGATTAGAAACTAACTTAGCTAGTGCTACAGGCTCCCTCTTAGTCATCTTTGATAATATTATACATATCGGAGAAGCTAGGTCTCCCAGCCTAGGGTCTGGAGGCTCCTCTATCACGATTTGAGGGAGCTCCTCAATGCCTATCTCATCTTTAATTTTCTCCAGAGCCTCTTGCAACAATTTAATACATTCTTTTTTAACTTCTCCATAGGGATTAACCGCCAATCCTGCTCCCTCCGCTCGGCTACATGGGCTAGAAGGGGTTATTTAAGTGTTGTGGCGGGCCCGGCGGGACTCGAACCCGCGACCCCCGGCTTAGGAGGCCGGTGCCCTATCCATGCTGGGCTACGGGCCCAATGTCGTGGATAAACGAGTGAATATAAGTCTTTTCATCTCTCCTGCCAGTTCTCGGCTCTTCTAATGGCTCGGGGCGCTGTGCTCGAGCGCCCGTATGGGGACAGGATTGGTGCGGGGGGTGGGATTCGAACCCACGAACCCCTACGGGAGCGGGTTCCCCAACCTCCTCCTGAGCGGGCATCGAGGCCCGGGTTCTTGAGCCCGCCGCCTTTGACCTGGCTCGGCCACCCCCGCACCGAGTAAGTCGTGTAGCGGAGAGGGATATAAAGCATGCTCTTTCGCACTCCGCCCTCCTCGGACGAGGGTCTATCAGGGCCCCACGAGGCTCCCTACGTCTTCTCCTCTCACGGCTCTGTAGATGTTCTCTGGCTCACGCCCATCTATCACACGGATTAGCACGTTAGAGCGCTTGGCCAACCTTATGGCTAATGGGTCGAGGAGTTCGTAAGTCCCGGCCCTTAGGGCCTTCCTCGAGAGGAGCTCGAGGGCCTCATCGTAGCTCAGCCTATCGAGCTTACGGGCGCCCGGGTGCTTCCTAGGGTCGGCCGTATATATGCCATCTACGTTCGTGGCCTTTACCACGAGGTTTGCTCCCACGAGCTCGGCCGCTAAGACAGCTACGGCATCCGTGGATTGGCCCGGCTGGAGGCCCCCCACGACCACCACGTCCTGCCTCGTTAGAGCATCGCCGATATCGGGGAGGCTCGTCAGCACCTTGGTAGGGCTAGGGAGACCGAGGGCTATGGAGAAGAGAGCAGCGTTCATCCTAGTAGCCATTATACCTAGCTCATCACATACGGCTTCTGATGCCCCTAATGCCCGAGCTCCATTTATTAGCTTTCTCGCTAAACGGCCTCCGCCAGTTACCACCACGAGCTTGATGCCCTCTGCTGAGATGCGCTTGAGAATGGAGGCGCATCGCCTTAAGAAAGCGATGTTTGGCTCTGCTGGGAAGGCAAAACCTCCAATCCTCACCACGACGGCCCTCAAGCCCCCCTCAACCTCCTGAGGAGCTCTTCAACCCTACGGCTGATGGGTATCTCTGCCTTCAAGAACGCCTTCTTATCTCTATTGAGCGGTATAGTAGCGTCTAGGCCTACCTTCGTGGTCGTGGCCTCTTCTTGGTCAGCGGAGGGGTCTAGCGTGGAGCCTCTGGCCCCCCTCACGAGCACGAGGTCTTCATCTGCTTGGAAGCGGGTTGCAATAGCCCATTCTACCTCTTCTGGATTATAGACATCTATATCCGTATCCACTACTATCACGTGCTTTAAGCTCGGGTGAGCCGTGAGAGCAGCGAGGATGGCGTTCTTCGCATCTCCATCCACGTTCTTCTCTATGGATATCACGGCGTGGAGCCAGCCACATCCCCCAGGCGTGAGGTTCACCGCCTTAACGGTCGGGACGACCTTAGAGACGGCCCTCCAAATCTCGGCCTCCCTCGGGAAGCCCATGAGGAGCTTGTGCTCTACACCGCTTGGGAGGATGGCATGGTAGAGTGCCCTCTCCCTCATCATTATCTTGAGGACTTCCACGACCGGCTGTTCTCTGACAGCATCGTGAGTGCCTGTTATATCTACAAGAGGGCCTTCTGGTGCCGTCTCATCCGTCCTCAAGAAGGCCTCCATTATTATTTCTGCATCAGCTGGCGCCCTGGCGTTCACCCCATCGCATTCCACGAGCTCTAGGCCGCCGAGGAGGGAGCTGGCCACGGAGAACTCGCTTACCCCGAAGGGGACGGGCGTGGTAGCGGCCAGGAGGACAGCGGGATGGACTCCTATGGATATCGTTATGCCTAAGTCCCTGTTCTCCTCAGCGGCCATCCTCCAGAGACGATATAGATGTCTTGGGACGAGCCTTACCACCATCTTGTTCTCTCCGAGGACGAGGAGGCGGTGGACGGAGACGTTCTCCACGGAGCCGTCCGAGCTCCTCGCAGAGATGAGGGCCGACGTGATGTAAGGGCCAGCGTCTCCCTCGAAGTGCGTTAGAACGGGCAGTCTCCTCAGGTCTGGCCTTTTCATGATGATTTCCTCGGCTGGAGGGCCGCTCTTTACCACCCTAGGCTTAGAAGGCCTTTCTGCTGCTTCTACAAGCCTCTTATAAGCGTCCTCTATAGAGCCTCCTTCTACGCCAAGGGCCCTCATGAGCCTCTGCCTATTACATACGTTTGATATTACTATCGAGCCAGCGTGGCCCTCTACGTTCGTGAAGCGGAGGACGGGGCCTCCATCGAGGGCCCTCATCACGGCCGCTATTTCATAACGGGGCGAGAGGAGTTGGTCAATCGTCAGGACTTCTCCCCTCTCCTCGCACTCCGCCAGAAATGCCCTAAGGCTCATGAGAGACCTCCTCCAACAGCTTCTTCAACATCTTCATGGCCCTATCGCCCACCTCCGCCTCGCTCCCCTCGGCCCAGAGGGATAGTAGGCTTATCTTGCCAAGCGAGGAGGCGAGCCTCTCGGCCAGCAAGCGTGTCAAGAGGGCGAATCTCTCCCCCATCACCACAGCGGACGTAGGGCCTCTGGGGAGGAGGGCTTCTCTTGGCGGCATGGCTATGGCGAGGGTCCCCATCCTCAATCTCCCCTCGCTTATGAAGGCCACGCAGGCGTTCGGGAGCTCGAGGAGAATAGCGATATAAGGATGCCCATCTAGCTCTGCCCCGACCCTCGATATCTTGGCCCCGTCTAGCTCCATTAGCTATTACCAAGGCCTATGGGGCGAGGGGCTTTTAAGCTATCACGTGGGCAGCTCATCCATCTCCGTCCCGTCTGGGTTGAGCTTCACCCTCCCAACGCATATCTTTGCTACTTCTTCCTCGTCCGCTAAGGTAAATATCCTAGCCGTCCTCTTCCGGTAGTCCACGCACATTATGATACCTATTCCTAAGAAAGCCCCATCTTTATCGTAGAGGGCCACGAGAGTCCCTTTCTCAAAGCCCTTCCTCAAGACGTCTACTTTCTTCCCAAGCACGTGCTCAAGCCTCGATATGGCTTCCTTATCTGGCTCCTCGTCCTCCTCGTGGAGGATGACGAATACCTTCTTCGGGCTTTCTTCACAATATAATGGCTCGAGGCCGAGGACGGATGAGACGACAGCGCAGCGCTCTCTTGATGGCCTTAGGCCCGAGCCAGGGAGTTCTCCCTCTACCTCTACCCACCTGAGGTTCACGGATATCACCTTAGCCCCGTTTAGATAACGCCTGTAGCCGAGGGCTCTTAGCTCACGCCTAACATCTCTATCACGCTCCTTCACGAAGGGCGATATATCGAGGGGCCTTATGTCCCAGTCTTCGAGATATCTCAGCACTACGTCCAGCTCTCTGGCCCGCCTTAAGGCCAATATGAGGTCTGGCTCTACGATGGAGGCGAGCGCCCTCTTGTATTCAGCTGCCTCTACGCCGCTGACCCATCCATCCGTGTTCACGATGAGGAAATCTACGCCAGAGCGCTCGGCTACCTCTAGCATGGTCTTTATCCCCCTTAAAGCACGTCCTACTAAGTGAGCGGGGCTCTTGTCCCCGAAGAAGAATATGTGCTCGGCCTTCAGGGTCGAGAGGTCCCACGTTGGCTTCCTCATCCTTGCAAAACCTATCGTGCATGGAGGCCCTATATCCGATTGTCCTACATCTGCATCTATTATGCCTACGGAGCGCCCTGCCTTAAGGGCTTTATTGGCTAAGAAAGTGCAGAGGCTCGTCTTCCCCACATCCACAGCCCCCAACACGATTAGCTTGGCAAGGCCCTCGAGGGCCAGGGCCTCCTCTACGACGTCGTGCCACGAGTTCGGGATAGGGCTCCCCTCTACCACCGAGAAAGAGCCCCCAAGCCCGACCGTTATGCTCACCCGAGATGGCTGAAGGGCCTCCAATGGCAATCTACGGCCTTTCCTCACCACGAGCTTCTGCCTAGGCCCTACTTCTGCCCCGAACACGGAGACGAGGCCCGAGGATATGGTAGCAGATGCTGGCCCGTCTAGGAGCAACGTCTTATCGGGCTCGAGCTCTAGGATAGACGACGACATCCCCCGCCCCCGCTTTGGGCTGGATAGCTCAATAAAAAATATTGCTTAACGGCCCCCGGGCTCTTCCAGCCTGCTTAACTCGGTCTTCGGGAACCTCGATAAGCCGTAGGCGATGGAGGAGAGGCCGAGGGCCACGAGGACGAGAGGCCACCATTCTCTTAGCCCGAGGGAGAAGGCCGCCCCGAGGGCGATGAAGAGGGCGCCTAAGACAGCGTAGGGGACTGTCTTATGTCTCGTCCATGGGAGCCTATGCCTCACGAAGGCGTCGAGCATCAATATAGAGCCGAGGGAGGAGAGAGCTGCCCCTATGGCCTCTGCCTCGTCCAAGAGCCGAAGTTCGAAGAGGAGGAGCGTCAGACCGAGCGCTATGAAGAATAAGCCGAGGAAGAGTAGCCGAGAGGGTCTTCTCGCACGGCCCTTGGGAAAACCGGGAGAGCTGGCTCCCCCATGACCCTCACTCCCTCTTGGCCACCACATCTACCGAGCCGAGGGAAGTAGATAACCTGATGAGCAATACCCTCGTAGCACTCTCGAACTCCTCCGAGCGCAAGAGCAAGTAGCCCCTGTCCTTCGAGACCACTTCGAAGCCCTCGACCTCGTGGTCTATGGAGCCCAGCGATGTCTTGGCCTCGATTTCACACCCTAATGATGGCGCTACAGGAGCCCCGATTCGCACGTCCGCCTCTAAGCTGCCCAAGGATGTGCTGGCCGATACGGTGCAGTTATTGGTCAATCGCATGGCCTCTACGGAGAGGCTGATGGCCCCTAGAGATGACCTAAGCGATAAGCTCATCATGTTTGTGGCATTTACCTTGGCCTCAATGGCCCCTAATCCCGTGCTCGCTTTAACAGACCAATTTAGCCAGCTCGCCACGAGTATCTCCACGGAGCTCAACCTAGAAGACGCTATTGCCACGAGACGCCCGTCCTCGAGCTCGCAGGCGAACGTAGGTTCCTCTTCTACCGTCATGTAGAACCTCACGAGCAAGAGGAGCGTCTTGTTCTCCACCGTCGAGATTGTCAAGGCGCCAGCATCTGTTGAGACCGAGAGGCATAGCTCCTCAATAGGACCTGGGACATCTGCGATAGTTATCCCCCGTTCCTCAACTCTAACGTGATAGCCTGGAATGAGGAAGGCCATCAGGCCAGAAGAGACCACGATGAGCAGGGCGGAGCAGAGGGCGAGAAGAATTGCTGGCCCAGCGGGCCGGACTCGAGCGAGGCCGAGGGCCACGAGGACTACGCCGGGGACGATTATGACCAGAGCCGTGATGGCGCTCAGGCCAAGGCCGGATAACGGGAAGAACGCTAGGAGCTGGAAGAGACCGGCTATCACGAGGAGTAGGCCGCAGAGGACGAGAAGAGCTGTCCTCGCATCCCTTGTCAAGCCGACCACCTCTCGATAGAGAGCCCGGCCCTCGGGCTATCCTAGTGCTTTTCCTCCACCAAGCCCGCTCTGCTCAAGAGCGCCCAGGCGATGAGGACTATGCCCACGAGGAGCATGGCCGCAGGCCCCCATATCCACCCGACGTGGAAGAGCTCGGCCAAGAAGTATATGATACCCAAGCCGATGAGGAGCAGGCCAGCGATGACCAACCAGCTTGCGCCTTTACGCCTCTTCTCTTCTTCGGACGGCAAAGTAAGCACCCGCCGAGGTGGGCGGGGAGAGAGCTTTTAAGATTTACCTACCGAATACCATACGCCTCAAGAAATAGGCATTCACAGCTCTCCGGTAGGGATTCGTAGAGGCGAGGCCTCTCACGAGCTTGAGAGGCCTTAAGAAAAAGCGTTTATAACAGGATATCATGAGCTCTTCTACCTCACGCCTCGAGAGCGTCTCGGTAGGCATGATAGCATGGGCCAAATCATATTTAGACCAATCACGCACTTCTATCCAGCCCTCACGTTCTGCTAGCTCGTAGAGAGGAGTCCCTGGGAAAGGCGTTAGAGGCGTGAAGATTGCGAAATCAGCATCTAGTTCCTCGGCCAACCTCTCCTTGGCCAATATGCTCTCCCTGGTGTCGTAACGCTCGCCTATGATGAACATGGCCTGTGTTATTATATCGTGGTCTCTCAATACCTTAAACGCCTCCTTTACATGCGATAGGGTAATTCCTTTCTCAAGCCTACGGAGTTCTACATCAGAAGCCGCCTCTACGCCTATCAAGACCCAGAATAGGCCTGCTTCCTTCATCAACCCTATTATATCCTTATCTCTCGCTATCAAATCGGCCCTCGCCTCTATGCCCCAGGCCACGTTGAGGCCCCGTTCTGTTATCTCCTTACAGATAGCCACGTTCCTCCCCCTATCTAAATTGAAGGTATCATCGCCAAACCATATCAAGTCCTTTCCATAGCGCTCTGCCACGAGCTCCATCTCATCTACCACACGCCTCGGGCCGTGCGGGCGCCATACGTTCCGCCAGAAGATGCGCTCGCTACAGAAAGAGCACTTGAAGGGGCAGCCCCTGCTGCTCACGAGCATGGTGGCCCTCTTCCCCCAGGCCACGAGCCTATAGCGCTCCATGGGCAACATGTCCCATGCCGGGAGGGGGAGGGCGTCTAAGTTCCTTATGAGCGGTCTCTCGCCAGTCTTCACCACACGGCCGGAGCTATCTCTGAATACGATGCCCCTTACGGAGCCGAGGGGCCTCCTCTCGCTGAACGCCCTCACGAGCTCATACATGGTTATCTCACCTTCCCCTACGACCACCACATCTAAGAAGGCGTTCTCGAGCAAGCTCTCCTCGGCCGTGAAGGTGAAGTGCGGCCCCCCGGCCACCGTGAGGACGTCTGGCCCGAGTTCCTCCTTAGGCTATCCTCAAGACATCGAGGGCCCTCTTGGCGTAGCACGTCGGCCCGCCGACGCCCACCACATCTGGCTCGAGCCTCGATATGGCCTCTCGCAAGCGCCTCCAATCCCATCGGAGAGCCGTGCAATCCAGTATGCGCACCCAAAGGCCCCTCGCCCTCAGGTAGCTGGCTATGTAGGCGAGACCTATCGGGGGCATCACCGTATCGGCGAGCAACCACCACCTGGGCTTAGGCGGGTCGACGAGGAGTATCCTCATCGCTTGGCAGAGGGGACGAGCCTATATGAGCTATCCCCCTCGAGCCCTCGTGATGCTCGCCCGAGGGAGGGCCTGGGCAGAGCTATCGGCTTGGATAGAAGCGCTTCAAGAGTCAGGAGAAGCACCGGCAAGGACCTTAGTAGAGTTCTACGCCATAGACGCTCAGAC
>Ga0180302_10000309_pt1 | contig 20334 bp, 19 predicted proteins | sample GuaBasSediGuay17_FD_121794 | JGI IMG/M metagenome (GOLD analysis project Ga0180302, IMG submission 121794) | Subseafloor sediment microbial communities from Guaymas Basin, Gulf of California, Mexico - Guay17, Core 4571-4, 12-15 cm | ecosystem: Environmental > Aquatic > Marine > Hydrothermal... | reverse complement strand
GCTGGTTTTTAATGATAGAAAAATCAGAAACGCCGCTTCCAAAAGCGGCGTTTTTGATTGAAAAAGAAAGATTTGAATGAGACGGAAGAAAAAGAAAGAAAATCCAGCTCTTTGACAATATCAAGTCAAAATTGGCCCAGGGTTTTCCTGGCGAGAGGCAGGGACTAAGGCCCATGGTGGATGCCTCGGGTGGCTGGGGCGATGAAGGGCGTGGCGTAGCTGCGATAAGCCCGGGGGAGCTGCGTAGCAAGCGTTGATCCCGGGATTCCCGAATGGGGAAACCCGACGCGGTAAACCCGCGTCATCCTGTACCTTTTTGGTACAGGAGGCATACCCGGGGAAGTGAAACATCTCAGTACCCGGAGGAAAAGAGACCAATAGGCATTCCCCGAGTAGCGGCGAGCGAAAGGGGAGGAGCCCAAACCTTGGATCAAAGGCGCATTTTTGCGCTTTTGGTTCAAGGGGTTGTAAGGGGATAGCGTCGGGTATTATTCCAAAGCCCTATGGCTTTGGAATAATATGTCCGAGGGAGGAAATCTGTGAAGTTGTTAGCCGAAGGACCCTGGAACGGGCCGCCAGAGAGGGTGAAAGCCCCGTAGGCGAAAACAACTTCACCCTCCTTGCTATCCTCCTTGAGTACCTCGAGGCACGACAACCTCGAGGGAAGCTGGGTGGACTATCACCCAAGGCTAAATACCCAGCCACACCGATAGTGAACATAGTACCGTGAGGGAAAGGTGAAAAGTAGGGCGGTGAGCCCGGTGAAATAGAACCTGAAACCATGGGCCGACAAAGACTCGGAGCCTCAAACCAAAGAGTTTCTCTTTGGTTTGGGGTGACGGGGTGCCTTTTGCAGAATGAGCCAGCGAGTTTATACAGCCTGCATGTCTAAGCCCGCTTTAGGGCGGAGGCATAGTGAAAGCGAGGGTGAATAGCCCGCCAAAATGCAGGCTGTGTAAGACCCGAAGCCAGGCGAGCTTCCCATGGCCAGGGTGAACCCGGTCGAAAGGCCGGGGGAGGCCCGAACCCGTCCGTGATGCAAAACGGTGGGATGAGCTGTGGGAAGCAGTGAAAAGCTAATCGAGCCTGGGAATAGCTGGTTCTCCTCGAAATAGCTTTGGGGCTAGCGTCCAGCGCTTCCCCTCGGGGGTAGAGCTCTGGATGGGATTGCACGGGCTTTTGCCTGGCTTTCCCAACCAAACTCCGAATACCGAGGGGTATGAGCTGGGCAGTTAGACCATGGGGGCTAAGCTCCATGGTCGAGAGGGGAACAGCCCAGACCGCCGCCTAAGGTCCCTAAGTCCCTGCTAAGTGGAAAAAGAGGTCCTCCTGCGAAGACAGGCAGGAGGTTGGCTTAGAGGTAGCCATCCTCTAAGGAGTGTGTAACAACTCACTGCTCGAGCAGGAGGGCACTGAAAATTTAACGGGGCTTAAGCAGGGCACCGAAGGCGCGGCTTCAGGCCAAGAGGATTTTTTCCTTTTGGCCTGGAGGGTAGAGGAGCGTTCCCTTCGCGTTGAAGGTCTGGCGTGAGCCAGGCTGGAGCGAAGGGAAGTGAGAATGCTGGCATGAGTAACCGCAAGCCAGGTGAGAACCCTGGCCACCGAAAGCCCAAGGTTTCCTTGGCAATGGAAATCAGCCAAGGGTTAGGCGGTCCTAACCCATGTGTCCGAAAGGACACTGGGGATGGGTAGCCGGTTAATATTCCGGCCCTCCGTTGAGGTCCGATGGGGTGACGCATCCCTGTAGGCAGGGCGCATTATTGGATTTGCGTTCCCTATCTGAGGAGGCCAGGGTAGGGAAATCCGCTCTGGCATCAACTCCAAGGATAGGGAAAAGGATAGGTTTTTGCCTATCCAATCCTGCCGAGCGGGGTGCCGAGAAAAACCTCTAAGGATAACCTCAACGGAACCGTACCGCAAACCGACACAGGTGGGCTGGTGGAATACTACCAAGGTGAACGGGTGAGTCCTCCTCAAGGAACTCGGCAAAAAAGCGGCCGTAACTTCGGGATAAGGCCTGCCTGGTGCTCTGCTGTCAATTTTTTGACAGTGGAGCAATCAGGCCGCAGCGAACGTCTCTCTGGCGACTGTTTACCAAAAACACAGGTCCCTGCTCAACTCGTAAGAGGATGTATAGGGGCCGACGCCTGACCAGTGCCAGAAGGTCAAGCCTGGCGGTCATTCTTTCAGGATGGCTTTCCATCCTGAAAAGGATGGCTGACCGGGTGAAGCCCTGGTGAACGTCGGCGGTAACTCTGACCGTCCTAAGGTACCGTAATCCCTTGTCACGTAAGTTGTGACCTGCAGGAAAGGCGTAACGACCAGAGAACTGTCTCGAGGAGGAGCCCGGTGAAAATGCAGTGGGGGTGAAGATGCCCCCTACCCGCGGCAGGACGGAAAGACCCCGGGAGCTTTACTGCAGGCTCTCATTGGATTATTTTCTCGGGTGCGCAGCATAGCGGGGAGGCTGTGAAGCCCTGTCTCCGGGCAGGGTGGAGCCGCCAGTGAGATACCCGCCTCTCGAGGAAATAATCCTAACCCCACCAAAGCGTGGGGGACAGTGAGTGCCGGGCAGTTTTAGTGGGGCGCTATTCTCCTAAAAAGTAACGGAGAAGTTCATTAAGGTCGGCTAGCTCCGGATGGAAACCGGAGTGGTCCTGCAAAGGGACAAGCCGGCCCTGCTGCAAGGCGGAAAAGCCGCGCAGTCGCGAAAGCGGGACTTAGTGAACCGACCCCTTTTCATAGAAAAGGGGAAGATCATCCGACAAAAGTTACCCCGGGGATAACAGGCTGGTAGGGCCCGAAAGTCCACATTGACGGCCCTGTTCGGCACCTCGATGTCGGCTCGCCCTATCCTGGGGCTGGAGAAGGTCCCAAGGGTTTGGCTGTTCGCCAATTAAAAGGGCACGCGAGCTGGGTTCAGACCGTCGTGAGACAGGTCGGTCCTCTATCCGCCGCGGGCGTTGAGCCCTGAGGGGAGCCCTGCCTAGTACGAGAGGACCGGCAGGGACCAACCTCTGGTGTACCAGTTGTCCCGCCAGGGGCACAGCTGGGTAGCTATGTTGGGACGGGATAAGGGCTGAAAGCATCTAAGCCCGAAGCCCACCCCAAGATCAGGGCTCGCTATCAGGTCCCTGGGAGACTACCAGGTTGATAGGCTGCAGGTGTAAGCCCGGTAACGGGCTGAGCCGAGCAGTACTAATCGACCGACCCTTGCCTCTCGTCGGGAATATCTTGGGCCAATTTTGAACTTAAATAAGGGGACTATACTGGGAGTGACCCACCTGATCCCATTCCGAACTCAGAAGTGAAATCTCCCAAGGCCGATGATAGTGGGGAAGCTCTTTCCCCGCGAAAGTAGGTAGTCCCCTTATTTAAGTTCAAAAAAAGCAACCTTTAAAAGGTTGCTTTTTTTATTTCAGGCTGTTATAATCTCTTTTCTTTTTTAATTTTTTCTTCTTGACAAAAATGTATTTTTTTCTAAAATTTCTATTTAGCAGTCAAAGGTCGAGAGTGCTAAAGCAAAGTTCTTTTATCCTATGAAGATAAGACCTCTTTCTGACCATGTTTTAATTGAGCCAATCGAGAAAGAAGAAAAAACAAAGACAGGAATTGTTTTGCCAGAAACCGCTGAGAAAGAATCTCAGCAAGGAAAGGTAGTGGCAGTTGGACCAGGAAAGAAACTTCCTTCAGGAAAGGTCCTTGAAATGAGTGTTAAAAAAGGTGATATTGTAATCTTTCGCAAATATGGACCTGATGAAATAAAGGTCGATGACAAAAAATATTTAATTGCCAAGGAAGAAGATATCTTGGCAGTAATTGAAGAGTAAAATAGCCCGCTTTTGCGGGAAAAATCTATGGCAAAACTTATTAAATATTCAGAAAAAGCCAGAGCCAAACTCCTTTCAGGAGTAGAAAAATTAGCCAAAGCTGTTACGGTAACTTTGGGCCCTAAAGGTCGAAATGTGGTTTTAGATAAAGGATTCGGAGCTCCAGAAATTACAAATGATGGAGTGAGTATTGCTAAAGAAATTGAGCTTGAAGATAAATTTGAAAATATGGGAGCAGAGATTGTGAAGGAAGTAGCTTCAAAGACTAATGATGTGGCAGGAGATGGAACGACAACTGCTACTCTTTTAACTTATGTTTTGATTAAAGAAGGATTCAAGAATGTAGCTGCTGGAGCAAATCCACTGGAACTCAAGCAAGGGATAGATAAAGGAGTAGCTAGAGTAGTGGAGGAACTAAAAAGAATCTCAAAGAAAGTTTCAACCCGAGAAGAAATGGCTCAAGTAGCTACAATTTCTGCTGAGGATGAGAAAGTTGGAAAATTAATTGCTGAAGTCTTTGATGAGGTTGGAAAGGATGGAGTAGTTACAGTTGAAGAATCAAAGACTTTTGGAGTGCAAAAAGAAGTGGTTGAAGGAATGCAGTTTGATCAAGGATATATTTCTCCCTACATGATTACCAATCCTGATCGAATGGAAGCAGTCTATGAAGATCCTTTAATCTTGATCACTGATAGAAAGATCTCCTCTATAAACGAAATTTTGCCTTTGCTGGAGAAATTAAGTTCTGCTGGTAAGAAAGATCTTGTAATTATTGCCGAAGATGTTGAGGGAGAAGCATTGGCAACTTTGGTGATAAATAAGCTAAGAGGAACTTTCAATACTTTAGCAGTAAAAGCTCCAGGCTATGGAGAGAGAAGGAAAGAAATGCTTCAAGACATTGCTATTTTAACTGGAGGGCAAGTGATTTCAGAGGATTTAGGGCTCAAGCTTGAAAATACCGAAATTTCTCAACTTGGAAGAGCAAGGAAAGTTGTAGCTCGAAAAGAAGATACTACCATAATTGAGGGAAAAGGTAAAAAAGAAGATATAAAGGCAAGAATTGAGCAAATCCGAAAAGAAATGGAGGCTACCGAGTCTGAATTTGATAGAGAAAAGCTTCAAGAAAGATTAGCTAAACTTTCTGGAGGAGTAGCGGTAATTAAGGTTGGGGCAGCAACTGAAGTAGAACAAAAACAAAAGCAACAAAAAATTGAAGATGCAGTGGCAGCTACAAGAGCTGCGATTGAGGAAGGTATTGTTCCTGGAGGAGGAGTAGCGTTAATGAGGTGTATTTCTGTTTTAGACGAAGTAAGAGCAGTTAGAGATCAAAAAGTTGGGATTTCTATTTTAAAGAAAGCTCTTGAAGCTCCAGTTCGGAAGATAGCTGAAAATGCAGGACTTGATGGAGGAGTAGTGGCTCAAAGAGTTAAAGAAGGAAAAGGAGGTTTTGGTTTTAATGCCAAAACTGGTAAATTTGAGGATCTTCTTGAGGCAGGAATTATTGATCCTACAAAAGTTGTAAGATGTGCTCTTGAAAATGCTGCCTCTGCTGCTGGAATTCTTCTTACCACAGAGTGTGTTGTGACTGAGAAGCCAGAAAAGAAAAAAGAGAGCTCTCCAGCGCCAGAGTACTAAAATATAGGAAAATGAAAGAGAAAAAGACTAGAGCTTCCGAGCTTGCTGGAAGATCTTGATTACTTGCCTGGCCACATTTGGCCAGGTAAATTTTTTTGAAAAAAGATAGGCTTTTTTTCTTGTCTTATCAAGAAGAGTTTGGTTTTCAATAAGATTTTTCAAAGTTTCTTCAATGGATTTTGAATCTTTGAAGTTAATGAAAAAACCTCTTTTTTCATCTAACATTTCTCTAGCATAAGGAAAGGGAGTGCTGACAACACAACATCCTGTTGTCATTGCATTGGCTAGAGTTCCACTTGAGATTTGTTCTTTTGTAAGATAAGGAAGAAGATAAATGTCGCAAAGTTTTAAGTATTCAATTATTTCTTTTTCTTCAAGAAATTTTGGAATGAATTTTACATGTTTTTCCAGTTTCCATTTTTTTACTTTCTCTTGAAGAGAAGAGTAGTAATCTTTTTCCATTGCTCTTATATGAATAGGATGAGCTTCTCCCAAGACAAGATAAAGAATTTGAGGATATTTTTCTTTCAAATTTTTTATTGCTTCAATTGCATAATCAATTCCTTTGTTTTTGACGATCAGGCCATAAGTTAAGATAACAAATCTTTTTTCCATTCCTTTCTTTTTTTTCAACTTTTCTTTTTCTTCTCTTTTAGGGAAAGGAATTTCCACTCCTCCATGATGAATAGTAATAATTTTTTTTCTGGGAAATCCCTTTTTGATTAAAAAGTTTCGAGCCAAGTTTGCAGTGACAATTACAAATTTACTGTGATTTGTAATCTTTTTTAAGATTTTAAGTCGAAACTCTCTTTTCTTCGCCTCCTTTACTACGGGAACCGAATGAAAGAAGGTTACAGTAGGAACATTAATTTTTTCAAGAAGTTTTAAGATAAAGATTCCATCAAATCCTCCAAAAAGACCATATTCATGTTGAAGACAAAAAACATCCGCTCCAGATTCATTTATGTATCTGGCTACTTTTTCATATGATTCAAGCTCTTCTGCTTCAAGGTGATATTTAACGATAGCAGGATAGTCTCTTTTTTCAGCTCTTATTTCATCTACTGCAATTACTTTTTGATCTATAAAGGAATTTATCTCATGGATATGATCAATATAGCTTTGAGTAAATGTAGCAATTCCGCACTCTCTTGGCGGAAAAGAAGAAAGATAAATCACTTTTAGGTCTCTTTCTTTCATAATTTCATTTTCTATTTTTTCTTTTTATCAATCTTTTATAAAGCTCAACTAATTTTTTTGCATTCTTTTTCCAAAGAAAAAGTTTTTTCACTCTTTTGTGCCCATTTTCTCCCATTTTCTTTGCTAAAGTTTTGTTCTGAAGAAGGCGAATACAAGCTCTGGCAAAACCTTTAATATCATCAGCTTTTTTAATTAATATCCCATCAATTCCATCTCGAACTACATCTGGTACTCCTCCAATTTTTGTAGCTACCACAGGACATTTAAAGTATAAAGCTTCAGCTAAAGCAATTCCAAAGGAATCATAAATAGTAGGGGAGATTAAAAGGTCCGCTCCAGAAAGAAAAGCTACTTTTTCAAAATCTGAAACCCAATCTGTGATGGTTACTTTTCCAGCTTTTGCAAGCTTATTTAAAAGTTGGGTCAATCTTTTAAGAGAAATACTTGTTTTAAGTCTACTTCCCCAAGGACCTACAATAATAAGATGGGTATCGGGAAGTTTAAGTCTTACTTCCCTGAAAGCCTGGACCGCTACAAAAGCTCCTTTTCTGGGGTTGGTTGGATCTCCGAGAAACATCATATAGTTTTGATTTTTTGGAATTTCATATTTCTCAAAAACTTTTTCAATATCTGATTTTTTTACTTTCGGGAGAGTTTCGTCAATCCCGTTTGGAATAATATAAATCTTATCGGTTTTTTTGACTTTTGTGTATTTGATAAGATCTTTTTTACCAAGAGAGGTAAAGACAATAGTTGCATCTGCATGTTCTACAATCATTCTTGTTTGAGTTTCTTGAAGAACTTTCCATATTTTTTGAGCATTCAATTTCTCATAAGCCCAATAGGGGTGAAAATGAGGAGTATAAACAAAAGGTACACCCTTAATCTGGGCTACATAAAAAGCTTCAAGAGCTACTTGTTCTCCCATTCCATGGGCATGGATAATATCATAATCATCGGATTTTAAAAGATAATCCATTAAATCTGGAATTTGAATTCTTCCTGGAGGGATATTAACAGGATAGCCTTTTAAAGTTTTAAGAAAAATTCCTTTTACTTTTCTGGCTTTATCTCCAATACTTTCTCTTCCTGTAGGGGTATAATCTGAAGTTACGATTGTAACTTCATGTCCCATTTCAGCTAGTCTTCTGCTTAACTGATAAATATGTTCCTCTCTTCCTCCACCGTCTAAAAACATATGATTAACTTGGACTATTTTCATAGGTAAATTTTAGCTCCTCCTATTGCTTTATCAGCTCCTCCAAAATAAAGGAGCCAATTTCTTTTAAACTTTAAAAATGCAGTAGCAAAGACTGTATTGTTGACCTTTCCATATTTTTCCCAATATTCTGTTGGTTCAACTAAAGGAGAAGAAAATCTTTTTAAAAGCCGACTTGGATCTTTTTTATCAAAAATGGCAAGACCAATTGAGAATTTTCCTTTATTGTTTTTTCCATTATAAAAAACATAAATTCCGTCATTTCTTACAACTGGAGGAGGACCTCCTTCAACTAAATGATTGTCAAAGAAATTTCCTTTCCTTGGAAGAAGAACGGGTTTTGGTTGGATTTCCCATCTTTTGAGATTTTTTGAAAAAGCAATTTTTACAATTTTTCCTCCAAAATACATCACAAATTTCCCTTTATATTTGTAATCTTGGACAATCGCTCCCGATTTTTCGTTTTTAATTAAAATTCCTATTTTTTTCCAAGAGAAAAGATCTTTTGAGATTGCTCCACAGAGATTGATTTTGTAATCTCCTTTTCTGTCTCTTCCTGCATAGGCAGTATAGGTTAGGAAATAAAAATCTTCTGTTTTTATTATTCTTGGATCTTCACATCCCATTTTTTCAATTTTTTTCTCAATATCAACAACAGGATTTTTTTTATATCTTTTAAAGGAAATCCCGTTCTCGCTTATAGCTAAGTTGATTCTTGAAGTAGCAAAATCTCCAAAACCTCTTTCGCTTCGATAAAACAAAAAAATTTTGCCGTTTTTCTCTATTGCGGCAGGATTGTAAACGCTTGCTTCTTTTTTCTCAAGATCTGGCAGAAGAATCGGGTTTTGAGGAAATTTTTGAGCTTTAATCATTTTTAGAGCTTTTTTTGTTTGATAGCCTCAAGAAGCTCTGATAAGCGACAACTAGCTACCCCGATTACAGTGTCAGCTCCACCATAATAAACAAAAAGTCTATCTTCGACCACTACTGCTCCACAGGAAAAAACCACATTTGGTACTACTCCTTCTTTTTCATAATCCATTTCAGGTTCTAAAATTGGATTTTTGCTTCTGTAAAGAATTTTTTCTGGATTTTCTTTGTCAATTAGCATTACCCCAAGCCTATAAGTAAAGCCATGTTTTTTCTTTTTTCCTGGAATTTCTCTCCTCAAAGGTCCTCTTTTGTCTACACCATGATAAATAAAAAGCCATCCAATTTCAGTTTCAATCGGAGGAGGACCTGCTCCTATTTTCCAATTATCCCAACTTCCCTCTCTTGGTCCAACAATTGCTTTGTGGCCAATCCATTGAGGATTTTCAATATCTTTACTGTAGGCTACATAAATGTGAGGATGAACTCGATAATAAAGAACATAATAGCCTTTAATTTTTTTTGGAAAAAGAACCCCGTTTTTTTCTGGCTGAATTACTTCTGGAAGCAAAAGCCCATATCGTTTCCAATTGAAAAAATCAGTAGTTGAGGCCATAGCGATGTTTGTAGTCTCTTCTTCAAAAAACGGAGGAGCTTTTTTGCCAAGATAGGCAGTATAAAGCATATAATATTTTCCATCAATTTCTGTAATTCTTGGATCTTCACATCCAGCTGGTTCATACCACTCTTTTGGCTCAAAAACAGGATATTCATATCTTTTTTCGATTGTCACTCCATCATCTTTTAAAATGGCATAGCCAAGTCGAGAGATTGGAATACCATCCAATTCTTCATCTCCAGTAGCTCGATAAATAAGATGTATCTTTCCATCTTTAAAAACAGCAGCGCAATTGAATACCATTCGCGATTCCCAAGAGTGTTCTTTAATTGGAGTTAAAATTGGATTTTTTTCGTAGCGCTCAAGAAAAGCCATATTTAGATATTGTAATAAATTTAATTTTTTTGTAAAGTAAAAATAGCCATTTTGGAGAGGTGCCGGAGTGGACGAACGGGCGGCACTGGAAATGCCGTGGGGCAATTTTTTGCCCCCGTGGGTTCGAATCCCACCCTCTCCGCTATTTTTCTTTGGCTACCACAACTCCCCAGATTTCTTTTGCCTTTCTTTTTTTCAATACTTTAGCTGCCTCTTCAAGGGTGGAAAGAGTAGTAGCTACATCGTCTAAAAGAATAATTTTTTTGCTTGGCAAAATTTTTAAATATTTTTCGTTAACCCTAAAAACTCCTTTTACATTCTTTTCTCTTTCATTTTTTTCAAGAACCACTTGAGGAGAATTATTTTTTATTTTTAAAAGAAGATCTCTTTTTTGAGGAATTTTTAAAAAAGATGAAAGATGTTTTCCTATTTCTTCGCTTTGGTTAAAACCTCGCCAGCGGAGCCTCTTTTTGTGAAGAGGGATGGGGACAATTAAAAAATCATAAGGGTTTTTAAAAAATTCGATTTCCGGATTTTCATTTAAAAATCGATATATTAAAAGAGCTAAAAAAACAGAAACTTCTTTTATAAAGTCATATTTGAATGAATAAATAAGTTTTTTGACTTGGGGTTGAGAAAAAGAAGAAGCTGAAATAAAACCTGAAAGATATTTTTTGCAATTTTTGCAGATTTTGCCATCAAAGGTTCGTTTTTTGCAATAAGGACAAAAGGGAGAAGAGAAAGTTTCGATTTTAAAAAAACAATCAAAGCAAAGATAAGATCCTGGCTTTCTGCAAAAAAGGCAAATTTTTGGATAAAAAAGATTAGAAAATAGATTGATGATCTTTTTTATCTTCAAAGCCACTTTTTTTGTTTAATATAAATAATCATTAAAGCTAAAAGTATTCCCATTAGAGAGAGAATAAACCAAAAAGCATTCGGATTTTCTTTTAAAGGAAGCCAGACATTCATTCCAAACACGCTGGCAACCAAAGTTAAGGGAGCCAAAATAACAGTAAAAATAGTCAATATTTTGATAATCTCGTTTGTTCTAATAGAAAGAAGATTTGAATTTGTTTCCTCAAGTTCATTTAAAGTTTGATGGTGAGTTTCTAAAATCTCTTTGATAGTGACAAAGAAATTGTAAAGTTCGTCAAAATAAGGATAAAAATGTCTACCAAAAAATTCTTCTGAAGCTCGCTTTAGTCCTTCAAATACTCTAGCTTGGGGTTGAATAATGCGTTGAAAATCGATTAAATCATGTTTTAAAGCTGAAATTTTTGCAATTGTTTCTTTTTGTCTTCCTTTAAAAATATTCTCTTCAATTTTTTCTATTTTTTCATCAATTCGATCAAGTTTTGGAAGGATTGACCTTACAATTTCATTTAAAAGCCGATAGAGAAGTTCTCCCACTCCTTCGTCTGTAAATTCTTGTCTTTGTTTTTCATATAAAGAGAGTTTGACAAAAAATGCGTGGAGGGGAAGGATGGTTTGATAATGAATAGTAATAATAGTATCTCTTGTTACAAGGATATCTAGCTCTCGAGGAGAGGTTTCTTTTTTTTCTTTATCATAAAAAGGATAATGAAAAACCAAAAATAAATAACTTCCATAATTTTCAAAACGAGGATGACGAATCGGAGGAACTACACTTTTTAAAATAAAAGGATGAAAAAGAAAATTTTCTTTTAAATACTCTACATCTTCTTTTTGAGGGGGCATTATATCAATCCAAGTTACTTTTTCGCTTTTTATTATTTTCATCATAGGCTTTCATTATAAAAAATTATTTTGGCTTTTGCCAACTGATGAAATCACATTTTGGAAAGAGGCTACAAGCATAAAAAGTTTTTCCGTTTTTTCCTTTTCTCTCAACAATTTCGCCTTTTTTGCACTTTGGACAAAGAATTCCTGTTTTTTTGTAAAAATTCTTAGTGAAACTGCATTTTGGAAAGTTTGAACAGGCAAAGAATTTTCCATATTTTCCAATTCGAATTACAAGAGGGCTTTTACATCGAGGACAAATCTGATCGGTTTTCTCTTCCATTATTTCTTTTTTTGAAATTTCTTTTTCTTTTTTCTTTAAGAGTTCAATAAAAGGAAAATAAAAAGTCTCAAGAGGCTTTTTCCAGTCAATCTCTCCTTTTGCAATTCGATCAAGATCTTCTTCCATTTTGGCTGTAAAATTTATATCAACAACTTCAGGAAAATGGGTTGTTAAAAGTTCACTTACAACTTTTCCAATTTCGGTGGGGTAGAGTCTTTTTTTATTGTCTTTTTTTACATATCCTCTCTCTTGGATCGTAGAGATGATTGGAGCATAAGTGGAAGGTCTTCCAATTCCGTTTTTCTCCAAAGTCTTAACCAAAGTAGCTTCTGTGTAGCGGGGAGGAGGTTTTGTTTCTTGGGACAAAAGTTTTATTTGAGAAAGTAAGACTTTTTCATTTTCTTGAAGATCAGGCAAAAGATTTTCTTTTATTTTAAGATAAGGATAGACTTTAAGATAGCCTTCAAATTTAATAATTTCTCCTCTTGTCCCAAAAATATATTTTTGTTCCTCTTTATCTTCTATTTCTACTTTTGTCTCTTCAATTTTTGAAGCCGTCATTTGAGTAGCGATAAATCTTTCCCAAATGAGTTTATAAAGTTTATATTCTTCTTTTTTTAGTTTTCCTTTTAGAGCTTGAGGTGTTCTTTTGGGGAAAGTAGGTCTTATAGCTTCATGAGCTTCTTGGGAAAGTTTTGATTTAGTTTTGTATTTTCTAAAAAATCCTGCCCAATATTCTTTTCCAAACATTTCTTCAATCACTTTTTTGGCAGAAAAAAGACTTTCCTGAGAAAGATTAAAAGAATCAGTTCGATGGTAGGTGATATATCCTTTTTCGTATAAAGCTTGGGCTATTTTCATTGTAAATTTAGCTGGAAAATAGAATCTTCTCCATGCTTCCTGTTGCAGAAGAGAAGTAGTGAAAGGAGGAGGAGGATTTTGGATTCTTTCTTTTCTTTGGATTTTTTTTACTCTCCAGGTTCTTTTTTCAAGATCTTTTTTGATTTTTTTAGCTTCTTTTTCATCTTTCAAACCTGGTTTTTTGATCTTTTTTCCTTCAATTTTTTCAAGCCTAGCTTTAAATTTATCTTTTTTCTTTTTAAATATTCCCTCAATTATAAAATATTTTTCTGGCTTAAAGTTTTCTCTTTCCTTTTCTCTTTCGCATATAAGCCTTAGAGCTACTGATTGAACTCTTCCCGCAGAAAGACCCGGAGCTACTTTTTCCCAAAGAAATGGTGAAAGTTTGTAACCCAAAAGTCTGTCCAGAATCCGTCTTGCTTTTTGAGCCTCAACTAGTCTCATGTCGATTTTTCGAGGAGTTTTAAGAGCCTCTTTTATTGCTTTTTTGGTAATTTCGTGAAAGACAATTCTTTCAACTTTAATCTTTTTTTCTTTTTCTAGCTTCTCAAGATCAAGGGCTTTAATTAAATGCCAAGCAATTGCTTCACCTTCTCTGTCTTCATCTGTGGCAAGGATTGTTTTTTGAGTTTCTTTTAAATATTTTTTTAGATTTGCTATTGTTTTTTTTGCTTTGGGCAAAATTACATATTTTGGCTTAAATCCTTCCTCTATATCTACTCCAAACTCATTTTCGGGCAAGTCTCTTATATGACCAAAACAAGGCCTAACAATATAAGTATCTTTAAGCCCAGAAAGAAACTTTTGAATTGTTTTGGCTTTGGTTGGAGATTCTACAATAACTAGGTTTTTGGCCATACTTTTTAAAAATTAAGATAATATTTTTCTCCTATTTTTTTAACTTTTCCTTCAATTTCCATCAAGATGAGTTTTGAAGTTACTTCCGAAATTTCAAGACCTGTTTTTTTGCTTATTTCTTCAAGGCTTGCTTCCTTTTCTTTTAAAATTTTAAAAATTTGCTTTTCGTTTTCATCTCTTAGTTCAATTTCTTTTTCTTTTTTCATTCCTTCTTCAAGATTAAATCGGATCAAGACATCACTAACTCTTTCAACCAAAAAAGCTCCTTCTTTTATCAATTTATTTGTTCCTTTCGAGGTTTTAGAAAAAATTGGTCCTGGGACTGAAAAAACATCTCTTCCTTCTTCAAGAGCTATGTTTGCAGTCAGCAAAGCTCCGCTTTTTTCTTTAGCTTCAATTACCAGGACTCCTTCTGACATTCCAGCAATGATTCTATTTCGCCAAGGAAAATTGAATTGAAAGGGTGGGGTAGAAAGAGGAAACTCAGAGATAATTGTACCTTTCTCTTCAATTTCTTTTTTTAATTTTTTATTTTCAGGAGGAAAAGTGATATCAAGTCCATTTCCCAAAACAGCTACTGTGAAATTATTCCTCAAGAGGGCGGCTTTGTGGCAAAAACTATCTATTCCTCTTGCCATTCCCGAGACTATAGAAAAATAGTAGGAAAGTTCTCCCACAAGCTCCAAAGCTACTCTTTTTCCATAGTCAGAGGGCCAACGAGTTCCTACACAAGCAAGAAACTTTTTGTCTTGAGAAAGGATCTTTCCTTTCAAATATAAAGCCAAAGGAGGTTTTTGAATCTTTTTTAAAAGAGGAGGATACTCTTTGTCCTCCTTTGTAATTAATCTAATCTTCATCCTTTCAAGCTTTTTCCATTCTTTTTCAGGATGGATTTTTTCTCTTTTTTGGAGAAATTTTAAAAGAGTTTCCTTTTTGAAATTTAAGCTAAGAAGTTTTTCTTTTGAGACAAAAAAAGCTTCTTTTGGAGAAGGGATTTGGCTTAAAATTTTAAAAACCCCCTCAATATAAGGGGAAAAAGCAAGATTTAGGGCATTAAGATAGATTTTTTCTTCTTCTGTCATAAAAAATTTTAACTTTTGGTGGCCAAAAACATTAAAGCCATAGCAGAAAGAGCAGATAAGCTTCCTGCCAGCATTAAAGGAAGCTCAAGTTTGGAGCCAGCAATATAATTAAGTCCTGAGGCAAGAAGTAAACAAAACATTCCTCCTCCAAGAAATATTGATCTTTTCTTTACTATTGGGTCAGTCGATTTAAGTCCTTTTTTGAAAAAGAGAAAGATTCCAGAAAGGGCTGAAATTCCAATGATAATTCCTATTTCAAAGCGAAGCCATTTTTTCTCTCTAAAGACCATCCAATGATAAAAATTTTTCTTTGTTACAAGAGAAGAATATTCAAAATCAACAATATTTGCTCCAATTAAAAGTAAAAGAGAAGCTAAAAGCAATAAAAAATATATGATTCTTAATTTTTGAAGATTGAACATTAAAAAAGGAACACTGATAAAAAAAGCGGCAGCAAAGTGAAGAAAAATTTGAGCGATTATTTGGGAAAAAGTGACAACTTTGGTGTTGTTTGAAATAAGACCTGGAACCGCCAAAAAGAGCATATAAAGAGTAAAAAAGAGAAGGAAGTAGAAAAAATCTCTGAAGTAAGGTTCTCTTCTTTTCCTGTAAATTGTCCCTGTTTTTATAGTCAAAAGAAGAGAAAAAACCCCAGCTATTGCATTGCTTATTGAAACTATGGGAATCATACTAATTAAATTTTAGACTTCCTTTTTTCTCAAGTCAAATTTTTTTACTTGACTTTTCTATTTTCTCTCTCTATAATCTCTTTATGAGGAAAGAAAAAATTGTTGGCTTTTTTAAGAAAATTCCCCAGTTTCTGCGGGAAGTGAAATTAGAGCTTAAAAAAGTTTCCTGGCCCACTGTAGAGGAAACATGGAAAAAAACTTTCCTTGTAATTTCGGTAAGTATCATTGTAGCTATCTTTCTTGGAGGTCTTGACGCTCTATTCACTTGGCTTATCAATTTTCTAGCCAGTCGTTAATTTAAGATTCATAAAAAACTATGCCCAAACAAAAGATAAAACAGGGAAGAAACTGGTATGCTATTCATACTTATGCTGGATATGAGGAGGCAGTAGCAAGAAACCTCAAGCAGAGGATTGAGTCAATGGGAATGGAGGATAAGATTTTCAATGTAATTGTGCCAAAGGAAAAAAAGATCAGAATAAGGCATGGTAAGAGAGAAGTTGTGGAGGAAAAGATATATCCTGGCTATATTTTGGTAGATATGATCGTTACCGATGATTCCTGGTATGTTGTAAGAAATACTCCTCGGGTGACCGGTTTCATTGGAGCCGGGACTACTCCTATTCCAATCAAAAAAGAAGAAATTGAAAGGTTGATGAAGAGAATGAAAAAAGAAGAGCCAGAGTACAAGATTGAAGTAAAAGAAGGAGATCTAGTAAAGATCATAGATGGACCATTTAAAGACTTTGATGGCAAGGTAGCCGAGGTAGATGAAGAAAGAGGGAAAGTGAAGGTAATGGTTAATATGTTTGGCAGAGATACGCCAGTAGAGCTTGATTACCTTCAGATTAAAAAATTGTAATTTTTATGCCCAAAAAAATTATTGCTACCCTAAAACTTCAAATTCCTGGGGGTCAAGCAAATCCTGCCCCTCCAATTGGTCCTGCTTTGGGCCAACATGGGATAAATATTTCAGAGTTTTGCCAAAAATTTAATGAAGCTACTAAAGATAAAGCCGGAGATTTAATCCCGGTGGAGATTTTTATTTATGAAGATAGATCTTTTGATTTCAAGCTAAAAACTCCTCCAGTTGCTTTTCTTTTAAAAAAAGCTGCCGGAATTGAAAAAGGATCAGGAAAGACAGGGAAAGAAAAAGTAGCTGAAGTGACAGAAGCTCAAATTGAAGAAATTGCAAAGAAAAAAATGGAAGATTTAAATACTGACGATCTTGAAAAAGCAAAAAAGATTGTTGAGGGTACAGCAAGAAGTATGGGAATAAAGATAGTAAAAAATAAGTAGTTTAAATATGAGAAGAATAACAAGAAAAGAAAAAATTGGTTTAAGTGGAGGAATTTTTTTATTTGTCTTTATTTTATTTTTCTTATCTCTTCATTTTTATTATCTTCAAAAAGAAAAAAATTACACTCTTTTGCATCAAAAGCTTTCTCTTAAAGCAAAGTCTCTTTTTTTAGAAAAAAAGAATAAAGTTTTATACATCATCGATAAAGGAGAAGGGGAAAGAAAAACATGGAGAGTTGTTCCCGAAAAAAATGAGACAGTTTGTTCTCTTCTTCAAAAGTTAGCCAAAAAGGAAAATATTTCTCTTTCAATTAAGTATTTTAAAGGAATGGGAGCTTTTGTTGAAAGTATTGAGGGCTTGAAAAATGGAAAAAATGGGAAATATTGGCTTTATTTTGTAAATGGCAAATTAGCAAATACAGCTTGCGACAAGATGAGAGTTAAAAAAGGAGATGTGGTAGAGTGGAAATTTGCTCCTTCACCTTTTTAAAGTAAAAAATTGAGCTTTTATGGAAGAAAAATTTAAAAAAATAAAGATTTCACTTTTTGTGATCCTTTTTGGGGTGTTTTTAAGAATTTTTTTAAATAAAGCTTTAAATTTTCCTAATTTTGAGCCCATAACTTCTCTTTCCTTGCTTTCTGGTTTTTATCTTGGAGGAAACTTTTCTTTTTTTGTTCCTTTAGCGATGATTTCTCTTTCTGATATTTATTTTGGCAATAATTTAATTTTTCTTTTTACTTGGTCAGGATTTGTTTTGATTGGAATTTTTGGAAGAATTTTTGCCAAAAGAAAAAATAGATCTTTTTTTCTTTTGACTTTTTTGGGAATAGGAAGTGTACTCTTTTTTTATCTTTGGACTAATTTTGGATGGTGGCTTTTGACAGATATGTACGAAAAGAATCTTTTGGGAATTTTAAAATGCTACTTTTATGCTTTGCCTTTCTTGAAAAACCAACTTCTCTCTGTTATCATTTTTACCCCTATTTTTTCCTACTTTTTTAAATGGAGTTTATTTTCAACAGCCAAAGAAAAAGTAATTTTTTTCAAAAAAGCTTATGATTCTTTCCGATCGTGATATCATAAAATATATTGAAATGGGAAAAATAAAAATAAATCCAAAACCAGATTTTGAAAAACAACTTGGTCCTTGTTCTCTCGATCTTCATTTGGGCAATGTTTTTAAGGCTTTCAAACCCAGCCAGTATCCTTATCTCGATCTCAAAAGAAAAATTGATTTTGAAGATTTAATGGAGGAAATAGTGGTGAAGGATGGAGCACCCTTTATTCTTCAACCAAAAGATTTTATTTTGGCGGTTACAAAAGAAGAGTTTTCTTTAAGCGATGATGTAATGGCCAGGCTTGATGGAAGAAGTTCTTTGGGAAGATTAGGAATTGTGGTTCATTCAACCGCTGCCCGTTTTGATCCAGGTTGGAAGGGAAGGGCAGTAATTGAGCTTGGAAATCTGGGAGTAATGCCAGTAGTTTTGTATGCTGGAATGAGAATTTGTGCTCTGACTTTTGAAACGCTTTCCAGTCCCTGCAAGACTCCTTATCTTAAAAAGAAAGACCAGAAATATGCTGGGCAGAAAGAGCCAAGAGCTAGCCGGATTTCAGAGGAATTTTAAAAAATTATGCAAAATAGCACTCTTTCAAATTGGCCTCCAATTGAAGGAAGATATAAAATAGGAGAAAAAACTTCGCCTATTGCAGTTTGCACTTTGGCTAGTATTGAAGAGATAAATTTGGATCTTTCAAAAATTGCTATAATTGGAAGTTGTGTAACAGAGAATATCGGAATTGAGCGAATTGTTCAAAATGTAGTTTCAAATCCCTATATCCGCTACCTTTTACTTTGTGGCCGGGAGTCAAAAGGACACTTTGTAGGGCAGGCTTTGATAGCTTTATTGGAAAATGGAGTAGATAAAAATGGAAAGATTATTGGGGCAAAGGGAAATATGCCCTATCTTAAAGGAATAGATAAAAAGATAATAGAAATATTTCGCAAAAAGATAGAGATTATAGATATGATTGGAGAAGAAGATGAGAAAAAGATAGAAGAGAAAATAGATGAACTTTTAAGAAAAGAGAAAAAAGGAGAAACTTTTTGGCTGAAGATTAAAAAAGTAAAGGAAATCAAAGCTAAACCTAAAATTAGCTGGATTCCAGATCCAAAAGGATACTTTATTATCAGTTTAGATCCTCAAAGAAAAAAGATAATAGTTGAACACCGATTTAAGGATGGAAGGTTGAATAAAAAAATAATAGGAGAGAAGGCAAAAGAAATTTGCGATACAGTGGTTTCCCTTTCACTTCTTGGAGATTTTGAAGAAAAGATTCATCACGCTATGTATCTTGCTCGAGAACTTCAAAAAGCTGAGATTGCCTTGGAAAATAATTTAGCCTATATTCAGGACAAAAAACTTTCTCTTTTAAAAACTAAAGATCAAAAAGGTGAATCAATAAAAGATGAATACGATTGGTACGATTAAAGATTTATTTAATAAAATTATGTACGAGCTTAAACTCATTGAAGCTGAAACTTTAGGGGAAGCTTGGGAAAAAGCCTGCGTTCTTTTAATGAAAGAAGGACATGATCGTTTTGTTGAAGCTCCAGAGTACAAAACAAATACAAAAGATCTTCCTCTTATTATCAAAGTGAAAGATCCCTTTAAAGAGCCAAGGATTAGCGAAAAAGCCAATATTAAACGAGAAGAAGCTGAAGAATACGCTAGGAAATTGATTTATGGTTCTGGAAAGGAAAATGAAAATAGTTTTGATTATACCTACTTTTCAAGGCTTAGATGCTACCCCGATTGCAAAGTTCGAGCTTTCCTGCCCAATTTTACTGAAAGCGAAGAGGAACTTTTTGAGGCAGTTGAGAAAATTTCTCCTCAAAGAAAATGTGTGGTCCAGCGCATTGATCAGGTAGAAAAAGCAATAAAAATTCTTAAAAAAGATCCTACAAGACGAACAGTAGTCCTTCATACTTGGATTCCCTTTCGAGACCTAATGAAGTTTGGTCCAAAAAGAGAAAAAACTTCTTCTCCCTGTCTTTTACTTTTTTATCCTCAAATTGTTGATGAAAAGCTTCATCTTTTTGTGGTGATGAAGACAAATGATCTTTACAATGCTTGGCCAGAAAATGCTTATGCCTTTACAATGCTTCAAAAATATATGGCAGAGGAAATAGGAGTTTCGGTGGGAAGTTATACTCATTTTTCAGTTAGTATGCATATCTATGAAGATATGTTTGAAGAAGTGAGAAAGAAATTTAATTTATAGAAAGGATTTAAGGTATGACAAAATCAAAGGGAAAATTTATTGTAATTGAAGGTATTGATGGAGCAGGAACAGAGACGCAGACAAAATTAATTTTTTCTTGGCTTAAAAAGAAAAAGAGAAAAGTTGAGCTTTTGTCTTATCCTGATTATAAAGGACCAATAGGAAGAGTAATTCACAGATATCTCCATCAAAAATATAATTTTTCAGTTGAAACTTTGTTTTTACTTTTTTTTCTCGATTTTTTAAAAGACAAAGAAAAGATTAAAAAATGGAAAAAAGAAGGAAAAATAATAATTGCAGATCGGTATTTTACCTCTTCTTTAGCTTATCAGGGAGTCCAAGGATTTTCTAAAAAAAAGGCTCTTTTTTTGGCAGAATTTTTTGATTTGCCAATTCCCGACCTTTCAATCTATCTTAAAATTTCACCAAAAACTTCTCTTGAAAGAAAAAAAAGAGAAAAAGAAAAG
>Ga0180302_10000308_pt1 | contig 20399 bp, 18 predicted proteins | sample GuaBasSediGuay17_FD_121794 | JGI IMG/M metagenome (GOLD analysis project Ga0180302, IMG submission 121794) | Subseafloor sediment microbial communities from Guaymas Basin, Gulf of California, Mexico - Guay17, Core 4571-4, 12-15 cm | ecosystem: Environmental > Aquatic > Marine > Hydrothermal... | reverse complement strand
TCTCCTGATGGAATCGAGCTAATCGACCTGTACACTGGAGAACCTCGCACAATAGAGTTTCTAACAACAAACCTGAGCCCGGAGGCGATAACCCGTGGGGGGTTCCCTCACTTCATGATGAAGGAAATCTTCGAACAAGTCGATTCGGTGCGACGCGCGTTACTTGTTCAGAAACCCTACTTACGAAAGATGGCTACAACCCTCCTTGAGGCAGATCATATCTTTCTCGTAGCCTGTGGAACCTCCTACCACGCCGCGCTTGCTATCTCCTACTACCTCGCAAAGCTCGCAGGTATCAAAGCTACAGCGGTAATCGCATCCGAGTTTCAAGACCACTATGGAGCAGTTGTCGATGAGCGAACGCTTCTGCTTGCTGTTTCTCAATCCGGAGAAACCGCTGACGTACTTCGGGCGGTCCGTTATGCTAAGGAGCGCAACGCTCGAATCGCTGCGATCGTCAACGTCATGGGGTCTTCCCTCACACGCCTCTCAGATATCTACATAGGGCAAAACTCGGGTCCTGAGATTGGCGTCGCAGCAACCAAAACCTACACCGCACAGCTAACCGTCGGTCTTCAGCTCGCTCTCGAAGCAGCTCGTATAGCCTCTAACAAAACATACAACCAGCTACGCGCACGTCTTCGGCGGATTCCTCAAGTCGTTCAAAGGGTCCTCGATACCACAAACGCACTTGCAAAGAAACTTGCCTCCATCCTCAAAGACAAGACTAGTGTCTGCTTTCTTGGACGAGGTCTCAGCCACGCTACTGCTCTGGAAGGGCGCCTCAAGTTCCTCGAAATCTGCTACATACCTGCTATCGCATACCCTGCTGGTGAAAGCAAGCATGGCTTCATCGCAGTAGTAGAATCTGGCTACCCCGTAATCTTCGTAGTTGATGATGAGGAACGCCCCTACCAACTAACATTGAGCAACATGGAGGAGATGGAGGCTCGTGGCGCCTTCATCGCCGCTGTCGTCACTAAGCACCGTGTAGAGGAGGTAAAACACCTCGCAAAGTTCCTCATCCCAGTACCCGACCCGGGACATCCACTTCTAACCCCCATCACACACATAATCCCCCTACAGCTTCTCGCCTATCACGCATCGGTTCTTTTAGGCTACAACCCCGATAAGCCTCGCAACCTGGCCAAGTCGGTTACCGTAGTTTAAGGTATATTACTCACACTCTTTACCCACGCTGTATGAGCCTCGAACCAGAGGCAAAAATACGGGTAGAAATAGAGTGGGGAGAGCAAAGGATAACCTTCACCGCTACTTCTGCCAAAGAAGCAATCGGGAAATTGTACACGCTCGCGGAGGGAATAATTCCCCACCTCGTCACGTCCTTCCGCCTCATCTATCACCCCGATCTCGCAGCCCTCGCGGAGCGACTATACCCCTTCCTAACTATCACTAGCGATGGCGCCATTGTTCTAAAAGACCCTGCACGAAACCTACCTGCCTTCGATAAAATCTTACTATGTCTCACCGCTGCGCTCATCCGTAACCGTGTAATGCCTGATAAACCTCCCCACCTCCTGGTTAAAGAACTACCCTTTGTCACCGGTGCTGCTGCTCGCACAGTTACCAATCAGATACCTAAGATCGTCCGAGAAGGATATGCAGACCGTTTACGCGGCGAACGACGCGAAACCTTCCTCCGTATAACCGACAAAGGTCTCTACTATGTCGAGCACCAAATCCTACCAGGTCTCGAACGCCGAGCTAGCCGGTAGAGCGCCGCCTATACACGAAACTACGAGGTCTCCCCTCGCGAACAAGAACCCCCTCCCGCACCAAATCGAGAAGTGCATGAGCAACCGCTGTCCGATCGTAAGTATACCCTTTAACACGCAACCGCTCCCAAACTTCTCCTAGGTTTCTCTCTTGATCGAAGAACCCCTCCTCGACGAGCTCAAGAATTAGATCCCTACACGTCCCTCTTCGGCGTCCTGCTACACGCGTACTCACCGTTGGTGGTGCCGGAGGTGTCGCCGCTACTGCTGACCGTGCTGCTGCAATAACCCGATGCACCGCCTTCTCCAGCATTTCAAGATCTGATGTAACAATCTCTACTTCAACGTCCCCAACCTTAAGACGCACTCGTACCTGCTGTTCAGGCGTCATTGCTCCCTGAGGATAATTTGTTGTTGAATTGCGCAAGATGAACACCAACATTTATTAACCCTCCACTGCATAGGCTTGATGGTGATGGTGATCAGTAAAAAATCTGTCGCACCCGATGCAACTCCTCTACTTAGAAACCTTACAGATATTTTCGCAGAAACTCTTACGATAGATAAACCTCGCTACATTGTTCCTATTGAACAAGAAGCACAAACCCTAGCAGAGATGCTACCTGATGCTGCTCCCCCTCAAGTATGCAATCTACGCCCTCGCCCCATCCCCCACGTAACGTGTAGCGGCATATGCGTTACAGCACTGGATGCTTCAGTAGTTCAGGTCGGTGAAACACCAAAGGGCTCTCTTGTTGCTCTTCGTGCTGTTCTCGTAACCCGCTTGTTTAAACCGCGACCTCGCTACCGCGTAATCCGCTGGGGGCCCTTTCTTGTGCATCTTACCGATACTACCTACCCATACCTGATTCGACGCATCAGTCGTTTAGCAGGTCTAAGCGAGCCTGATGCACGACAGCCTCCTCTTCTAACACTACTCAATGCCTTTGAGCGCGCTCTCTGGACTGCTGCCGCTTCGATCGTGCCTCCAAATAGCATCCTTCTCGTAGATGGTGCGCTTGCAGTACCCATTAGCAACCCCTCTATCCCTCATACGTTATCCGATATCGCTCGCAAACGCTGCTTGCGGATACTCGGCGTGTGCAAGTCTTCTCGCATCGCTCTACACCTCCTCCAAGAGGGTGCTACCCTCCCTCCTCTACACGCAGTAGTCGTAACCCATAGCCTTCACGTACTCGTAGCTGTCGTCTCAACTCACGTATTCCTCCATCCCTTTAGAATCGATGTAGTGAACCCTCTTCCCGAGCTACTGGACCTCGGTCTTTTCGTCGCCGCTACGGACCTTACCGATGGGTACCCCGAACCATTACGCCTTGCACACATTTACGCCATCTTTACAACTGGAGAAGTCCTCGCCATCCGCCGTGCGTTACTAAAAACCTACGGAATCCCAGTCACTAGAGAACACAAACTACGTCACAGGCTCTTCGGACCCTTCGCACACCACTCCCTAAGCTGGTCGGTGCATTGAGGCTACTAAAGAAGACAGGAACTCGCTACCTCCTTCTCACCCTAGAGCCACAGAGATACAGCCCCGGAGCTTACCTCCTCCTAAAAGATCGGTTAAGCGACCGCGGTCTTCTTCTACAGATAATCGATATAGAGTACGCAGACCTGCCGGGTCTCTTAGAGGACTACCTACGTGAAGAGCTAGAGAGCGAGCTTGTTGTAGAAGTAGAGGACCACGATCCGATGGGCATACTTAACGTACTAACGGAGGTTCGTGATGCCTCTCTTCTCGTATGTGAGGCTCGCGCTGCAATCGCTGGCGACCAGCTAGACGAGTTTGTAGGTTACGCACCTTCTCGTGCACAGTCGATAGTCCAGGTTCTCGAACACGAGCAGCTAGCCACCCTCCTAAACCCAGGGAAGGTTCACTACCCCATCTGCATCGGTAGCTTTTGGCGTAGCTCCGTAGATACCGAGTTCGTAATCGATGCCGAACGCCTCGACGGAACCGTTAGCGTCATTACCGGTATGAAGGGTATGGGCAAGTCTCACTTAGCAAAGCACCTCGTTCTAGGGCTTTTGAAGTACAACGTCCCTCTGCTAGTCCTCGACGTTAACGGAGAGTACACACGAATAGGGTATCTTCGTGATGGAACTCCTGCCCCCTGGCATAACCGCATCCACGTCCTACGCCCTTGCGAAAATTACCAGCTTTCCGTCGAAGCAATTGGTCTACGCAGCTTCATACGACTCCTCGCAAACGCGCTCCAACTACCCGCGCAGTCCCAGCGTGTTCTTAGGATAGCATGGCAGAACTTAGAGCAGCGCGGAATCACACCCACTCTTTCTGCGCTCATGCAAGAGGTAATGCGGCGCAATGGGGTATCCTATCAGGTGCGAGAAGCGATCTACTCCCGACTCGAATACCTCCGAAGTACGCAGTTATTCAACGACCAAGCAGCCCAACAAGACCCTGTCCCTGATTTGCTCGCAAAGGGAAACACGGTCATATTGGATCTGCACAGCCTCTCTCCTATGCTTCAACGCGTAATTGTCGAATACATTCTCAGCAAGCTAGCCGACCTCCTCGAGCAGCGTGCACTACCCCCCCTCTTTCTGGTTGCGGAGGAGGCGCACCTGTACCTCAGGGACACGCACTGGGAGGAGATTGTAACCAGGATGCGGCATCTTGGCATCTTCACTATATTCGTAACAAACCAACCATCTCGTATACCAGATCACGTTTACCGACAGCTAGACAACCTCTTTCTCTTCAGATTCGTAAACGAAAACGACCTTCGCTTCGTTGCTCGCGCTTCACGCATCGATGTAGACACCGTACGCTACCTTCTCCCTAATCTCCCTCGTGGCGTATGCCTCGTTGTTGGAGTCGTTACAAGGAACTTACCGGTTCTGGTGCGTGTATCTGGATTAGAGGCAGAAGCGCAAGGAGAAACCCGCCGCTTCTTTGCTACTCCTCGACTGTCTGCTGCTTCAGCTCTCGCGAGGGCAGCGTCCTAAACATGTTCCATCCCACCCATGCAACAAGCCCGAGAAATACCACCACTACCAAGTAGACGGGAACTGCCAACACCCAATACCGCTGCTCAATGGTCAGATCCGCGAGGAAAACGAGGTAGGTGTACACTCCTATCAGAACCATACAGAAAACAAAGAGGAGTACGCCGAACGTTGTAGTCCTCAACCAGTTTCTTCGTACTTCTTTCGCCGCTTTACCCTGAGTCCTTCAGGAATCGATATTACACGAAAGTCTCCTTTTAGCCTCTCCTTGTAGAGAAACTTCTTCAGAAGTAACCGTAAGTCGGTTTTTGTGATCTCTGCCTCAACAACGAGTGTATCTCCATCTAGACGCACCTCACTCCCCAACCGCTCTTCAAGGAACTCAACCAGCTTTTCGAGAGCCTCTCCCTTCTCCGCCACTAGATCGCTAACGTCGACGTTCACGATAGCGGGCTAAGCGCTTTAAGAAAGCCTTTGCTGCTGCAGCAGGGTCGCCCGCGCGGGTTATAGCTGCTCCAACAATAATGATCTTCGCCCCCGAGGTCAGAACTCGGTCCACCGTGTTTAGGCGAATCCCTCCTGCTACTGCAACCGGGATACGGACAGTTCTAACAACCCGACCAATTGCTTGCACCTTCCTATCGATTTCTTGTGCACGGTCTCGCTGCGCATCGATCCCACTGTGTACGCAGATGTAGTCAACGCCTAGTGCTTCGAGTTGCTTTGCACGCTTCGCTGGATCCGCAACCTCGATCAAATCTACCATTATCTTTACTCCATAGCGACGAGCACACCCTACTGCATCTCGAATTGTGTGGTCGCTCGCTAACCCAGCAATACTGACGATGTCCGCTCCTGCTTGTGCTGCTAGCTCGGTCTCTAACCACCCTGTATCGAGCGTCTTCAGATCTGCGATCACCACTGCGTGAGGGCACGCGCGTTTGATAGCACGCACCGCTTCCATCCCCGCGCTTTTTACAAGCGGCGTCCCCACTTCGATCCAGTCTACTCCAACTGCGTAACACGCCTTTGCAATACGCACCGCCTCAGTCAGGTTCCGCAAGTCTAGAGCAACCTGTAGCTTTGGCCAGCGAGGCTCGTGAATGATCCCCAACGCTATCAGCTTCCCATCCATAGGCACTCCCTGCGGATCCCACCCCCTCAGCCGGTAGTACTCATCCAACATCCTATCTAACAAAACTACCTGACCAGCAGCCGGACCCTCCGGTAGGGGAACCTCCAGGAAGCGGCGGGGTAGCGTGTCATGGCGGCGGTCAAATCCACGTTCTACGTTAATGAACCGCTCCAGATTGTATATGCGCTCTCCAATTAGGCGGAACTCCTCTTCGTCCACATAGAATCCAGTAGCGGTAGTAAGAAGGCGCGCATAGAAGCGTGGCTCATATTCTAGGGTGTCGAAGAGCGCTAGTGCGGTGTACTTGCATACGACCATGGAATCAAGTACGGCGAACACATCTTGGAGTAGTTTCACTAGCCGCGCCTTCCCCTCTATCGTAAGTGGGTCGAGGAAACGAGGAACACTCAGAACCTCGCTCATGACAAGGTAGGCGCGTAGGTGACATCCGCCTCGATTTGAGGTAGCGTAGGCTAATCCCATACCTTTAGCTCCTCGCGGATCGTAAGCTGGCAACTCCAGACCTTTCACGTGCATAGCTAAGTCGGGGCATCCGAGTTGCTCCGCAGCGCGCATTGATCCCTCCGCGAGTAGGTCGCCGAGTTCTCTTCGATATGCGATATCTTCTATCAGCTGTTGAATAGCATGTGCATCTCCCCACCGTGGACCTTCCTTCAGATAACCCTGTTCGCGAGCCTCCATAGCAAACGCAATCACCGCTCCTGTGGAAATCGTATCAAGACCGAGGCGGTTACACAGCTCGATAGCATTTACCACTTCATCCAGATCTGCTACAGCACAATCCACTCCAAGTGCCCACAAGCTTTCGTACTCAGGCGATCCAACTCGCTGACCCGCAAACCGTCCCTTTCTTGGCACGACTGTACGTCCACATCCTATGGGACATGCATAACACGCCTCAACAACTGGCTGTAGATGCTTAGTAACCTCCTCACCGCTTAGCGCTTCTGCCTCTTGCCAGAATCCTGTTCGAAAGTTACGGTGAGGCAGTATTCCCGCACGATTGATGACGTGCATTAGGGTTGCTGTACCATAGGTTCGCAGACTGAACCCTGTAATCGGGTTGCGTCCAAGAATCTCGCGAATCCGCTTTACCTCCTTTCTAAACGCGTAAGAATTGGCTACAGCGATAACCCCTCTTCCCCTTACTACAATCGCCTTCACACGCTTCGCTCCCAAAACTGCTCCAAGTCCTCCTCGCCCTGCAGCACGTCTTCCATCTACCATGATACAGGCAAATCGGACTCTGTTCTCCCCCGCTGGTCCTATCGCTGCTACACTACTGCCCGGATAGTGCTGCCGAAGATGGCGCGTAGCTTCCACAGTATCCTTCCCCCATATACCGCCCGCGTCCTCTATGTCTATACGCCCCCGGTAGATATTCAGGAAGACCGGTGTTTCAGCAACCCCCCTAATGACAACGATATCAAACCCCCCTCGCTTTAGCAGAGCGCCAAAAACACCCCCCACGTTTGAATCGAAAACGGTGTTTGTCAGAGGGCTTATCCCAGAAAACACCATTCGACCACTCGTAGGCGCTAAAGTCCCGGTAATAGGTCCCGTGGCAAGCACTACGATGTTCTTCTCCGATAGCGGGTCTGCAGATGCAGGAACGTGGTCGTAAACTAACCGAGCAGCGTACCCCCTTCCTCCAATGTAGCTCGCCGCGATATCCCAATCAACGTGATCGACAACCACCTTCTTCTCCTCTAAGTCGACGAATGCTACGCGCCCTACGTAGCCATTTGCCACCGTGCTTCTCCTCTCCTAAATCAAAGCTTAATTCAGCCTTACCAATATCGGGGGTGCGTCTCCTACCCCTCCTCCTCATCGCGCTACTCTCGATCCTACCCATCACTTGCTACGGTCAGGGACTATCCTTCAGAGTTACCATCTCCCTAGACGCTGTAGCGCGTACCCCACACTCCCGCCTTCTCTCCATAAGACCTGAAGTAATCCCCTTACCTCAAGCATTTAGCGAGCCCGGCCCTTCCATCGGCGAGCAACAGGTTTCCTTCACAGCGGGTGATGTTTATCAGGTAGAAGCGGACCCCATCCTCCCTCCGATACGGCTTGCAAACACTTCAAGCATTCCTTGGCTAGGAGCACCACTTAACAGCTCCCCCGTAAGCGCGTCTCTAGCTGCTGACATCTCTACATGCGAAAAGGACCTCAGCCGTATGAGAGCGCTTCTCTCTACTCCTGTCGAAAACGTGAGGCAAGCCGCTCTCACAGACTCTTCGCTGCATTCGCTGATCGACACCCGGAACCCCCCCTACCTACTAAACACCTCTGATCAGAAAATAGCGCAGGTGGTTCAAAGCCTGCTGAACAGCTCCGACGACCTCGAGGGCTTGCTCTGGAGTACTGTTTCCTGGCTTTTACGCTGTTACTCTGTTAGCGATACGCTTCTGTCCCCCAAGTATCCTGACGAGACCCTCGAACTACTCTTCTACATCGACTCTATGGTATTAGGGAATGCCTCAGGAAGCGCACTTGATCGAGCAGTGCTGATGACCGCCCTTCTTCGAGCTTGCGGAATTCCTTCCTTCACCGTCCTAGGGCTGGTGTGCAGCCCCTTTGAGCGCCAGTCCTTCGAGTACGCGGGAGCAGGAGTGGAAGCGACGTTAGCCATTGATGGTGCTCTCTTCTACGCGTGGGTTGCCGTACTCGTTCCACCTTCCTCGTGGATAGCCATTGACCCACTCTGGTGGGTTAACGAACCCCACGATCTAAGCGACCTCATCGACCTATGTCCCGTATACTCCGCACTCACGATCGTTACCCTTCCCTTAACCCCTAGAACGGACTTTGTGTCTGCATGGCGTGCACCGTTCAGTACAGAAGGTCGGATCCAGCTACACATAACCATCCGCGTTACCGTCGTAGCTTCAACCCTAAGCCGTAGTCTGATAAGAAACGACATTCTCGTATTAGGCACTATAATTGCAGTAACTCCCTTCTTTGCCGCTGTTGTCCTGCTGCGACGAAGCCGTAAAGTTCAGCATGAACGTCAGCGCGAACTAGAAGACTGGTTCGATACGCTGTTCGGGGTAGGGTCTAGCAAAAGGCACTTTAGCTAGTTCCCTCACCTATACTTAGATGTCTCTGCCCTACGCTAAGCTCGTCGAATACTATGCGAAGATCGAGGCGACCACTAAGAGGCTGGAAATGACCGACCTTCTCGTTTGCATGTTTAAAGAAACTCCTCCAGAGGACATTCGCGCAGTCTGCTATCTCACACTGGGGCGCATCGGTCCTGAGTACATGGGTCTTGAAACAGGGCTAGCTGATAGGAACATCATCAAAGCGATCTCCCTCGCCTACGCTGCAAGTGAACGGGATGTGGATCGCCTCTACAAGGAAAAAGGCGATTTGGGGGAGGTTGCTGCCGAGTTCTCCGCCAAAAAAGGACGCCGCGTATCCCTTGTAGGCTTCTTCGAGGAAGTAGAGCCGCTTACTGTTCGCGAAGTCTATGATCGACTTGTAATGATCTGTAGGTACTCGGGCGAGGGCGCTATCCAGCGCAAGATCAACACGTTTGCTGGACTCCTCTCTCGAGCCTCACCTAATGAAGCCCGCTACCTCGTACGTACGGTTCTCGGTAAGCTTCGACTAGGAGTTGCGGACATGACGCTTCTTGACGCGCTTGCCGAAGTCTTTGGTCTCGGGCGCGAACAGCGTAGCGTTATCGAACGCGCTTACAACTTGTGCTCCGACATCGGACTTGTTGCTGAGACTCTGGCGAAGGAAGGAGTGGAAGGGGTGAAGCGGATCAGCGTGCAAATTGGTGTACCGATCCGCGTAATGCTTGCTCAGCGTCTATCCTCAGTTGAGGAGATTTTCAAGAAGCTCGGCAAGCCTGTTGCTGCTGAGTACAAGTACGACGGCGAGCGTATGCAAATTCACAAGCATGGTGATGAAGTAACCATCTTCTCTCGGCGTCAGGAAAACATCACCTACCAGTACCCAGATGTCGTCAAATACGTCCGCAACTACGTTAAGGCAACAGACGCGATCGTCGAAGCTGAGTGCGTTGCGATAAACCCCGATACGGGAGAAATGCGACCTTTCCAGGAGCTAATGCACCGCCGACGAAAGTACGGTATTGAAGAAGCGATTCGCGAGTATCCTGTGAAGCTGTTCTTCTTCGATGCTATTTTCATCGACGGGCAGTTGCTTATCGATAAGCCCTATCCTGAGCGACGTAAGGTGCTTGAACAGATTATCGAGGAGAGCGAGCACACCTGCCTCGCTCAGGCCATAGTCACCGATGATCCTAAAGAACTCGAAGCATTCTTCGAACAAGCTGTTAGTGAAGGCTGCGAAGGGCTTGTTGTCAAAAGTGTGCGTCCCGACTCTGTATACCAAGCTGGTGCGCGCGGCTGGCTGTGGATCAAATACAAGCGTGACTACAAGAGCGAGCTCCAAGACACGATCGATGTTGTTGTTGTCGGTGCCTTCTATGGAATGGGGCGGCGCGCTGGAACCTACGGTGCTCTGCTTGTTGCAACCTACAATCCGGACAAGGAGATGTTCGAAACTTTGTGCAAGGTTGGAACCGGCTTTACCGACGAAGACCTGAAACGGCTTCCAGAGTGGCTGGACCCCTATAAGATACCTCATCGCCATGCACGCGTTTTCTCCAAGATGAATGCTGATGTTTGGTTCGAACCAGCTCGCGTTATCGAAATCACTGGAGCAGAGATAACCCTCAGTCCTGTTCATACATGTGCATACGGTGTCGTCCGTGAAGGGGTGGGGCTCGCCGTTCGCTTCCCTAGGTTTACTGGACGCTATAGAGAAGATAAAGGACCACAGGATGCGACTACGAGTCAGGAGATCGTAGAAATGTACCGCCGCCAGTTAAAGAAGATCGCGTAACCCGCCTCTAGTAGCGCCTATAACTAAACCCAACCAGCCCCTCGTGCGACTCGCCACCCTCGCTCTAGCCCTCGTACTACTATCCGTACTCCGTACCCCCCTTCCCACTACAGTAGCTACTTCGCAGAACGTACTACACGAAGCGCCCACCTACCGCATTACGCACCTCTATCTACATGTTAACCAAAGCGTCCAACTACCTAACGGATCTTATGTCCCTAACGCGCTCTCCCCTTGTCTTCCTGAAGAAGGACGTGTACAGGTATCTCCAGAGGGAGTCTGCTTTCTAGCAGAAATTCACGCCAACCTCACGCTGAGCTTTGGGATGCTTACCAATCTAACTATCTGGCTCACTAATCAAACTTCCTCTACAGTCACCTTGTTCTTCGACCTCTTCACAGTAACTCCCCAAGAGCAACAACGCGTCGCTACCTCCGAGTGTACAGTTCTGGTAAACGCAACCCCCGGTCCTCTAACAGTTCGCTTGGAACACGATTCGCTAGAACTTAACGCAACCCGACACCTGCTACTCGTTATATCCACGTGGGAAGGACAGATTGAGCTGCTCTCTTCGCCAACCCAACCCTCCTTTCTCTCCGTTTTCTCAAGCGGGTTGATCGAGTCCGTTTCTGTACGTACATACGACGCAAACAGCTACCGCATACTGTTCTACCCCAACTTAATTGGTCAACAGACTCTCTATATTCGTACTCAAGCAACTACTGCGTTTAGAGCAGATGAAGTTATCGCAGAAGGTCATTTTCGCGTATACGGGCTTCACACCGGTACGTTGATTGAAGGCAGCCTTGACACAGCGTCGCTTGAAGCCTCTGTACCTATCTCAAACCTACCCGCTGACCAATATGCGGTAGAAGTAGCTCTCATCGACTATCAGGGCTACGTGTATCAAGGATCATCCCACTTCTTCATCGACTGCTACCACGCACTCCTCAAGCTTATGGATCGATCAAACCACTCGAAACCCCTCTCAGGCGCGTATGTTGAGATAGTTGAAGCCCGCTCTGGCTACACGTATACTGCTGTAAGCAACGCTAGCGGTTACGCGCATCTCTATGCTCCAAACGGAACCTACATGCTACGCATAACCTTCCTAAACAAATCCGTGTGGGAAGACCCCTACTTCGTTGTCGCTGGCAACCAAACAGCGGAACGCCTAATCTCCTGCAAAGTTGCACTATTCCTTCTAGTCATTACTGATGCGGTCAAGAACCCCCTCACCCACCCCTATTGTCGCATCGAAGCAGTAGATGGCTCTCTGCGTATCGAAGTTGAAGGAGACAGATATGGTGTTTGCCGCATCGAGCAGCTTCCTTATGGAAACTACCTAGTATCTGTGTGGTGGGCTAGTCTTCCCGTAGCCGGACCCGCGCTAATCCAGCATCCCTACTGGAACATACCCCTTCAAGCTCCCCACCAATCAAACGAAACCACCGCTATTTTCCTCTGCAACGTATACCCCCTATTTATCCGAGTAGTGGATGAAAACGACCGCCCACTCGATGGCGCGAGTCTCGTACTCGCTGCACCAAATCGTTCACAATGTGGACCCTTCCTCCTAAACGCAACAGGTTACTCACCATCCCTCCAACTACCCAACGGTTCCTACACGGTTAGTGTTCTATGGAAAGCCTCCTGGCTAAATCTAAGCAACCCACTTATCGTCAATCAATCTGTCTTCGAAAATCAACCTGTTACCCTACACGCTCCCGTGTACGACCTACAAGTTCGCGTCATCGACCAGTATTGGCATCCCGTTTCTAACGCGCAGGTTCGAATCCTAAACATAGAGAGCAGCTGGGAAGTAACCGCCTCAACCAACACTACCGGACTAGTTGCGTTTAGGCAACTTCCTCTTGGAAACTACACGGTTTTCATCGAGTATTGGTGCGAATATGGTTGGTCCGCTGTTTTGCTAAAGAACAACGCAACGCTACGGCTCACCGGCAACCGTTTGCTCACCGTTACGCTACCTGCCTATCCCGACATATGGCGAACACGCGCGTTCTCCCTTCTTCTTGCTACTCTGCTGATTGTTGCGGCTCTTGCCTCTGTCCTGTACTGGCGCGCTAGGGTTCGACGCGCGTAGGTGTTCTGGGAAATAGCGCTACCATCCGAACATGATCCAGTTTGAACATCCACCGAAGTGTGCGCTCCACACCGATACCGAATCCAGCGTGGCGAGGAAGCCCGTAACGGCGAATCTCAATGTACCACTCGTACTGCTCAAGAGGAAGCCCTAACTCGATGATTCGTCGCCTAAGCACTTCAGGATCGGCAATACGCTCTCCACCTGTTGCTATCTCCCCGAATCCCTCAGGAGCCCATAGATCGCAAGAGAGCGCTATCTCAGGTCTATCCTCGCGCCATGCGCAGTAGAAGCTACGCGCTACCAGTGGATAGTCGTAGATGAAGAAAGGCACTTCGAATTCTTCAGCGATCGCACGCTCCGCTTCCGCTCCAAAATCCTCTCCCCACGACACATCGTATCCCTTTCGTTGCGCAATTTCGACAGCTTCATCATAAGTGATCTTCGGGAAGGGCGGCTTCACTCTGATTTTATCAGCGCGTTCTCCCAGCACATCGCCAAACCTCTGCGCGATGTGATTGCAGAGATGGCTTAGAAGATCTTCCTGAAGTCGCATGATATCCTCCATAGTAGCATAGGCAACCTCCGCTTCAATTTGCCAAAACTCGGTAAGGTGTTTTCGCGTCCGTGACTTCTCTGCTCTAAAGCTCGGTCCGATAGTGTAGACTTTCTCAAATGCAGCGATCGCCGCTTCCTCGTAGAGCTGTGCGCTCTGTGTCAGATACGCTTCTCGATCAAAGTATTCAACGGGAAAGAGCGTTGCACCCCCCTCGCAAGCAGTTGTGATGAGGATAGGTGCATGTATCTCAACAAAACCCCGCGCTTCGAAAAACTCTCGTGCCGCCTTGCAGAACTCTGCACGCGCTCTCAGCACCGTCTGAACACGTAAGCTTCTCAGCCAAAGGTGTCGTTTATCGTAGAGGAACCCAACAGACTTAGCCGCATCCTCTGTAAGCGGCCAAGGTTCTGCAGGAACTAGCTCGCGGAACCGCGTTGTTCGAACCTCTAACCCTCCTGGTGCGCGAGGGTCCTCTGCAACAACCCCTTGCACCCATACTGCAGCTTCGATCAGTGTCTTCTCAGCCTGCTTGAAGTCCTCTGGTGGCACTCTATCTCGGTGTATCGTACACTGTATTGTCGCACTACTTCCATCTCGTAGGATAATAAACACGAGACCACCGTGTACGCGCTTTCTATATACCCACCCCACCAACGAAACTTCTCGACCAACAAGCTCCCGTGAGATCTCTGCAATGTGATGCGATCGAGGTACCGGTAGAGCACTCTGGTACATCGTTACGCGAACGGCTACCAGCTGTGTTAAGACCTTACGCGGCTAGAGGTGGATTTCTATCTTACCTGGTCGAATGTTCCACATAGGAGAGTCTGCAAAGTCTATACTAACACACTCTTGACGCAACCACTCCACAAGCTCGTTAGATACTGGTGTTGGCGGTGGGTGTCTGGGAAGGTACCGCCTATACCTGATGGCAATTACTCCATCAAATCGCCGCTTAAGCTCCACCACGCTCCGCCGAACGCTCTCTTCATCCACTCCTTGCATACCAAACAGAACGTAAGTGTAGAAGAGAACACGCCCTCCCCACTCCCGTCGGCACATTCTCCGTACCTCAACCAGGCGATCGATCTGGTGCTGGCTTATACCCTTGTTAAGGACCTGATTGCGTATGCTTTCATCAAAGCTGTCAATCCCTACTCTCACGTAGAGACGCCAAGGGCGGAAGAGCTGAACGATATCGCGAATGCTCTCAAAGGTAACAAATTCGGGACGACTTTCGATGTCAAGCTGAAGACCGCGAACACTATCTCGTAGCGCCTGAATCGTTGCGAGAGGAAGTTCAAAGAACGAGCCTCCGTTGTAGACCGAAACCCGCCGTACCGCATAACGACGAACTGCCCAATCAACGGCGGTGATAATCTGCCGATTTGTTCGATCGAGTTCCACATAGTCTTTAGCAGCTTCAAGCCAGAAAGGACAGAATGTACAGCGGTTCCAGCTACAGGGAAAGTTCTGGAGTATTACATAGAGTCGACGCGCCTTCTTGTCTAGGAAGGCTCCAAGCAACCGCTTACCAGTTGCTGTATCCCCATCATTAAAGACTTGAGCGCCGTATCTGTAACGAGCACAAGATCTGCTTCTTCAGGATACAACTTCTGCAGCATTTCAAGCTCAGACATCGGAACCTTCTGTGGTGCTAGGTTCGTCACCTCGATACCGAGGTCTTCAGCGGCAAGACGTACCGCACACCAGCTCTCTGAATCCCATCTGAGGAATGCTGCAAAGCATTCATAGAAGCCCTGAAAAGCGCGCATGTATCGCGCAACCCGCCTCCTAAGAACTCGCACGTACTCTCTCTTAACTTCCGGCGTCTCGTACTTAGGGTTCCAATCGTAACAACAGTAGGGATAGTACTCCTCCAGTTCTCGTGGTATGACCCCTGCGTTAGAAACAATCACCTCGTGCACATACTCGCTGCACCCGCTCTCCCAGATGACCTTCCTTATGAAGAAGTGAATAAACGAATGACTGTATGGTTTTCCGTACGAACAAGGGAGAAACAGGCAGAGAAGGTAATGTTTACGAGGTCTATAGTGCTGGAGGATACGCTTGAAACCTTCTTCAAACGCAGAGTGGGTAAGGTATCGGACCCCCACTCCTCTTAGAAATGTCTGCCCGTCACCAGACCAGATCAGGTCCTCACCGGACCAGACTACATCAGGGCATCTTTCCAAGGCTCTGAAACGCTTCGATCAACTCCTTTACACTACCAACTTTGGACAAGATGAGTGGAACGCGCTCCGCTTCGGCGATCCTTATTGCTACCCTATCTACATGCTCAGGTCCGTGAAGCACTACGACCGGGTGTGCCTTAATCGGGAAAACTCGAATTGCTACAAGAGGCGATCTTCCCGATCCAACTTTGGTGAACGCAACTACTCGGTTTAGGCTCCTTCCAAACAGTAGAAGGTAGTCGTAACCCGACATCGTAAGAATCGCCTGAATGCTATCAATTACCGTGAATCCATACACAGGAACGTCCGCCCTATCTTCACTAGCGACAAACTCTCCCTTTACCGCATCGCAGACGTCCTGCGCCGTAACCGGGTACACGTACTCACCGATGGCTAGAACGGCGCGAGTCAGTCCCAATACTCCCACGAGCTCTCTCACATGCCTACCGCGGTACTTTTCGAGATCTAATGCAATCAGAGCCTCCGCAAACCTACGAACAAACTGTACCCCAGGCGATCTTCGCCGTCCCCTTTCGTAGTCGGTTAAAACCGAGGGTGAGACATCCATCCACTCCGCTACCTCAGATGTCTGTAGGTCGAACCGCTCTCGCCAGGCCCGCATAGCACGACCTGGTTGATTTGCAATACAGATACGTCCCGCTATCCAGCTCGCCGCCTCCCTAAGCCTCGGATCCTCTAGTGGGGATCGAGAAACGTGTCGCTTTCCGGAACGTCGCACGTCCTAGCTACGTTGTAGCTAATAATAACCTCTCTGACATATAGGGAGTTGAGCGAAACATCCATCGATAGACGCCTCATCAATAGGCTCAAACACACGCTTAGCCGATGGGTGGCTGAACGAGAGCAGAAGCTGCGCGAGCTTGAGGAAGAACGTGCGCGCTTAGAGTCCCGAATCAACGAGCTGTCTCAGGAGATTAAGACCCTACAAGAACTATTGAAGTCTCTTGGAAGACTCGGCGAGCTTCTCTCCCAGCTTCAGGCTGTACGACCTATGCGGGCAAGTCAAGTCGAACACCGTCCTCCCGAAAGACCTCCTAGCGAGCCTCAGGAAATACCTCGGGAGGGTAGCATATACGCTGGAAGCAAGGAGATTGCTCGATACGAGATTAAGGACCGCGTACTCATCGTAATACCACGACGAGGCGTACGCATCCTTCTCTCCAGCGATACCGCTGGCTTCTTAAAAACTAGTCTTCGTATTCTTCAACAACGGAACCCTCGGCTCCAATTCTCTGTTAGCTACAACGATAGAACAGAGGAATTTCGTGGACTAGAGGTCTCAGGCTGGTCGTCCGATGAGGAGCTAAACGATGTCATGAACCTCATCAGGGTCGTTCTAGGCGAAGCGGTGCCTGTTCCCTAGCCACTAAACCTGCTCTGCATGAGCTCTGGAAGTGAGGCGATGCTTGGTATGATGTAGTCCGCACCCGCATAAGCTAGGTTTGTACTTCGTCCAAGACCTGTCTTTACACCCACGGCTACACATCCTGCGCGCTTCGCGGCTTCAACGTCGTAAGGGTGGTCACCGACTACAATCGCCTCCTCAGGCTTTACGTTAAGGATGGCAAGTGCGACTTTTATCGGCTCTGGCGACGGTTTTACCTCATTTACCTCATTTCTCGTAACAACCACGTCGATCAGTTGCTCAATTCCAAGCTTTCGAAGTGCGTATTCCACCGCTTGACGACATGTAGAGGAGACGATCGCGATCTTCAATCCAAGTGCTTTCAACTCCTTAAGCGCGTTAACCGCCCCCCCAACTGCACGCGCTTCCTCTACCGCCTTCATTTCAAACCGATCCATAGCTGACCAAACTGCTCCCCACACCTTAGGGAACAAATTCTCCTGCTGGCGATTCCGTAAGTAGGTGCGCGCTTTACTAAGCATCTCAACAATCGTATCGCGTACCGAAAACAGTGTACGGGGGAGACCGAAGCTCTCCAACACGTTCATCGCTTCCGCGCGCGCCTCTCTAACAGGAATTCCAAACTCAACTAGGGTACCGTCCAAGTCTACGAGGACTGCACGGATGCGCGGCAACCCGCAAGGCTTTAGCGGAACGTGATTTAAAACACGTGCCTTACCGACTATCGCTTCAGGAGGCTATCAACGACCCACTTTGGCCTATCCTTGTAGAGACCGCTAAGTCGCACCCGTTGTTTAAGTACCGTCTTGCTTATGCACGCGATCATATCTTCCCACAAAACCCAACCATCTCCCCTAACGAACTCGCTATACGGCTTGGATGTTCGTACGGAGAGGCGCTTGTGATCCTATACGAGCTACAAAAGGAGGCGGGGAAGGGTGCGCATCATAGCCGCTGACTCCGGTACTGCGCTTCTGGACAAAGCTTATCGACCAAAGGTTGTTTTAACCGCTGCAGCAGTTCTTGTAGAAGAACCGTTTACCCAACCTACCGCACAGCATTTCCGCTTAATTGAGGAAGAGTATGGAAAGCCAACGCTGCTCCTTCACGAACTTCAGGTGATTGCTGAGCTCTGCGCTCGGCACTCTTGCGACGTCATTCACGTAGACGCTAGCCTCGGCGGAGCTGCTCTTGAGACGCTATCGCTTGTAGACATTCTCGGTCTTCGCATAACGCCTCAAGCTAAGCAAGCCTTTCGCACCATCTACCCCAAGCTTCGTAAGATGGTTGATCGATTATACCATCAGCACGGTGTTAGCATTCTAGCAATAGGCAAAGACAGCGTCGCTGTTCGGATAGCTGAACTAGCTACCGCTGCCTACAGCGTTGTCGCAATGGCCACTCGCGCTGCAGCGAAAGCTGAGTTGCTCATACTTGGACTTCCCCGTATGTGCACCATTCAGGTTCAAGGTAGTGCCGTACGCGCTGCATCGCTCGAACCCGGTGAGCACGAGCTTATCGCCTCAGTAGAAGACCGCGGGAACGCGGTGGAGCGCGTACGCTTACGCGAGTTCCCCAACCCCTTTCTCCGCGGGTATCGTATCTTAGTTATCGAACCGCAAGGAGGCTAAATTCGGCGCACGCGGAGCCGCATACCTAGAGGCTTCGCCTCCTCCGTTAACGCGCCTAGGCTTATGATATCCGCACCAGCTCTTGCGTACGCAACCGCATTCTCCAGCGTTATACTCCCACTACACTCGATGCAGACGCGTTCCCTTAACCCTTGCTGTTTGAGCACGGTGATTACACGCTCTACCTCCTCTGGGGACATGTTATCAAGCATCACGATATCTGCTCCTGCACGTGCTGCAGCAACCGCCTCCTCAAGGGATCGAACCTCTACCTCGATTCGCTTCGAAAAGCTACTGCGTCGACGCGCTCGCTTTACAGCTTCAGCAACCGATCCTACGAGGTCCACATGATTCTTCTTGATAAGCACCATATCCTCCAAATGAAACCGATGGGTATCTCCCCCTCCGATTTCAACACCCCGTTTCGCGAAGTAGGCAAAGCCAGGCGGTGTTTTCCGCGTAGCTGCAACGTGACACCCGTACTCTCGGACTCGATCGACGACAGCGGCAGTTAGCGTAGCGATTCCACTCATTCGCATAATCACATTTAGCAAAACACGCTCGACCATGAGTACCGCGGATGCACGGCCTCGCATTCTGAGAACATAATCGCCAGGAGCTACACGAGATCCGTCCTCTCGCAGCTCGACAACCCGAAGTCCAACCATTTCCGCGAGGGTTCTCGCCTCCACCGCTCCTGCAAAAATACCCTCTTCTTCAACCTCAACCCATGCCTCTACCTCAGGATCTTCTTCGCCTAAAACAGCGTGAGTTGTTACATCACCCCAGCCTAAGTCCTCTTCAAGAAACTGCCGCAGTCGTTCGCGAAGCACGACTTCCGGTAGCTTCAACTCAGCGTAGAATCCCGTTCACTATTGTGCTTTGGTGGTAAATCCCATTAAGACCGCCTGTGTTACATCATAGTGCGGGCGCTACTACCCATCATCATCCTTCTACTTGCATCGACGGTTCCCTACCTACCCATTAAAGCTCAGAATCAACGCGTTCCTCTCTACGTAGCTTTCGTCTGGCATATGCATCAGCCTGTTTATTTCCCTGGTCATACGATTTCAGAGTACCTTGATTGGGACGTAGGTGGTGGAACCACGGTCCGTAGCATCTTTGAGCAGGTCCTCTACTGCTACTCAATAGCCCCCGATATCATCAGACAGTATCCCCATGCACGTGCGACAGTTCACTTTACGGGCTCACTAATGTGGCAGCTCGATGGACTTGCGCAACTTAACTTCGAAGCCCACTACGGCGACCGTGTTTTCTCCGCCCAAGGTCTGTGGAACAAGTACCGTGATGTAGTTGCTAGCGGTCAGCTTGAAGTCGTTGTTGGTGGCTTCTACCACCCCATTTTCCCCTTAATCGACTCCATCGATCTGGCAAACCAGATCAGCAAGGCACGACTATGGGTAAGCCAACACTTCGGATACGAACCCTCCGGCTGCTGGCCCTCAGAGTTGGCGTTTAGCGTCGAGTGCGTTCCTACTTTAGCTCAGCTCGGCATCGACTGTGTAATCGTAGACAGCTCTCACATACAGGGTATTGGTAGCTGGGGATCTGCCGACTACTTCCGGCTCGCATGCCGCCCTCACCTCCTTAAGTACGGTGATTACGAGATCGTTGTTGTTCCGAGGGAGCGTTCGCTTAGTGAGGCGCAGATGAGCGGGTTTAGTGCTGATTGGCTGATACAGCGATTGGAGGAAATCGAGCAGTACAACACCGATCCGTCAAAGCCCTTCCT
>Ga0180302_10000307_pt1 | contig 20462 bp, 22 predicted proteins | sample GuaBasSediGuay17_FD_121794 | JGI IMG/M metagenome (GOLD analysis project Ga0180302, IMG submission 121794) | Subseafloor sediment microbial communities from Guaymas Basin, Gulf of California, Mexico - Guay17, Core 4571-4, 12-15 cm | ecosystem: Environmental > Aquatic > Marine > Hydrothermal... | reverse complement strand
CTAACGTTAAGATAAAGCCTGCTAGGAAGTGCCTGAAGGTTAAGGGGAAGGTTACCGTAACGAAGGTCCTGAAGAGGCGAGCCCCCAATGTTCTGGCCACGTTTTCCAACTCCACATCTATGGAGTCGAAACCGGCTTTAACCGTGGAGACGAAGATGGGGGCTGAGACGAAGGCCATGACGAAGACGATTCCCCAATAATTGTCCTCCACAGCCAGTCCGACCCTCGCTAATATGGACCCTATGGGGCTTTTAGGGTTATACGTTAGCAGCACCATCATGCCCGCCACGCTGTGAGGTAAGGCCAAGGGTGCCTCTATTAGGCTCTCTAGGAGTCCCTTAATAGTACTAGGCCACTTGGACCTTGAGAGGAAGTAGGCCAAAGGGGTCCCTAGACATGCCACAAGCATGCTGGCTATCGAGCCAGCGTGAAAACTTAAGCATATAGCTCTCAATGCCTCCTCGTCTCCAGCTAGCGAGGGAAGGCCGGGGGCGCCAAGCGCGAGGCAGACGATTATTGGGACTGTCAGGAATATTATCAATAGAGAGCCTATGATCGAGAAGGTTAAAAGCCCCCTCTCCACCCCTACCCCCTTAGCTCTGCCGGTACATTACCCATGGGCTCTAAAGCCACTAGCTTGAAACCATGGTCCGCGAGAATACGCTTGCCCTGCCCGCGGAGGAGCCACCTCAAGAACTTCACGGCCTCCTCGAAGTTCTTGCTGTCCTTAAGCACGGTTACCCCGTACCTTATCCCCTCGATGCGGATGACCTTCTCGCCCTCTCCCTCCTGCCTGAGGACGATGAAGACCTTGACAGGAGGGTCCTCGGCTAGATTTAAGCTTGACGGCAGCTCCACATACCTTAGGCCGTGCTCCTTCGCGACGCTCTTATACTCGAAGGCGTAATCTAGCATCCCTCCCTCTAAAAGCCCTATTAAGTCCACGCTCTTACTTCTTAACACTAGTTTGCCTCCGGGCACATGTGTGAGCTCCCTTGGGAGATAGATGTAATGGCCGGTTGAGTTAGCCTTCACCTCTAGGTTGCCGAGGCACCCTTTAACGAGCTTATCCCATATCCCGCTACAGTTATACGCCAGCGAGGATAGGTGTAAGATCGAAAGCGCCCTGTAGCCGCAAGGGTCTAAGGTGGGGTTGGAGAACCCTACCTTCACCCCCGGCATTAGCAGCACTTTACACCAATTATCCCCGTTAATTATATCGCTATATCTGCTGTTATTGGTATAGCACAGGACTATCTCGTTCGAGCAGAACGCTAAACACCAATCAGCATATTTAGGGATTAAGTATTTCCTTATCAGTTTGTAATCAGCCACCATTATCACGTCACAGCTCCTCCCCAAGTCCGTGATCTTCCTGACGGCTTGGACGCTCCCTGACCCCTCAGCGATGATCCTCACACCGTGGCTCAGCGCCTCGTAGGCCTCTGTAGCGTCCTTTAGGGCTAACGTTAAGCTGCCGGCGTGGAAGATCTTTAATGTGATCCCTCTCCTTCGAAGAAGGTGGGGATAACCTAGGATCAAGGAGACAGCTATCAGTATTGCTAGCGCCGTGATGATCCTCCTCAGCCGCCCTCACCTCTTCTCCATTAGAAGGTAGCTTGAATAAAAATTTTGTCAATTATTGAATAATTGATAATACTTTTATACTTTAATTACTTAAATATGGAGTTGATGAACGCAGATCTGCCTCTCCGCCTCAAGCCCAAGGTCGAGCTATTCCTAGAATATGGGGGCAAGCGACTCGTGGACAGTGAGTTAATAAGCATATTGAAGGCCGTGAGGTCTACCGGTTCGCTCTTGAAGGCTTCCAAGGTGCTTAGCCTACCTTACTCGAGGGTGTGGGAAAGGGTAACGAGGGCAGAGCGCGAACTGCAAATAAAGCTCCTCGAAGCGAGGAGGGGTGGGCGGGGGGGGGCCAGGCTTACGGATTCGGGAGCCTCATTAATTAAGCTTTACGAGGAGATGGAGAGAGAGCTGGGATGGAAGTGTGGGATGCTAGGAGCCTCCTACCAGCGGGGTTTAGTAATCATGGGTAGTCATGACCCCTTATTAGAGTTAGTGGCGGCCAGGTTAAGGCATCGAGGCGAGGTTATGAGGGTTTCGTGGATTGGATCGGCTGGTGGGCTAGCCGCCCTGATGATCAAAAGTGCAGACGTGGCCGGTGTGCACCTTTACGATAAGAAGACGGGAAAATATAATGAACCCTACTTTGAGCGGTACTGGCTTAAGGGAAGGGTTGTTAGAATCGCTGGTTACTATAGGGAGCTAGGGTTAGCCTACCGCAAGGACAAACCCTTGAAGGGGCTCAGAGATCTTCTGACCGGCAAGTATCGCTTGGCCAACAGGAACGTAGGTTCCGGGACTAGGGTCATGCTAGAGGCCCTCCTGAGCGAGGAAGGGGTAAGCGCAGATGAGGCGAGTAAGCGCATTCCTGGCTTCGAGACGGAATACACGACGCACACCGAGGTCGTAGAGGCCGTGGCCTCAGGCTCAGCCGATGCAGGATTGACCGTGAGGGCTGCTGCTGAGGCCAAGGGGTTGGGGTTCTTAAGCCTCAAATGGGAACTCTACGAGATAGTGGCTTTAAAGGAGAGTTTGAGAAAGGATAGGGTGAGGAGATTGCTCAAGGCACTTTCCTCATGTGAGGTCGGGGAGTTGATGGCGTTCCTTCCCGGTTATAGGCCCCTGTGAAGCCATGCCGGCTCAGCCTTTGATCGTAAAGGAGACCAGGGCCTCCCCCATGTACTTGGCCAGGAAGTAGTATAAGATTATGACGGGTAGGCTGTAGAGTACCGAGAAGGCCGCCAAGTGCCCGAAGTTCACATAACCTCGCTCGTTGAAGAGGGAGAACAGCCTCGTGGAAGCCGGCATCTTCTCAACGCTCGAGATGAGGACGAGCGGTATTAGGAAGTTCCCCCAAGCCCCTGTGAACGAGAGGACACATATCACAAGCAAACCTACCTTCATCAGTGGGAAGATAACTTTAAGGAACGCCTGGAATGTCGAGGCGCCGTCTACCATCGCCGCCTCCTCATAGGCCTTGAGTATGCCGTCTACGAATCCCTTAACGAGGACCAAGGTGAAGGGCAGGCCTAGGCCAGTTATAACCAATGTGACCCCTAAGAGCGTGTCTTGCAAGTTAAGCATTAAGACCTCACTATATATGGGGACTATTATCACGGTGAGCGGCATCGTGGAGAATAGGACTATTAAGAATAGTAACTCGTCTTTGAACCTAATCTTGGCCCTAGATAACACGTAGCCGGCGGGCGCCGCAACGAAAACCACTAGGGCCGTGTGGGCGAGTGATATTATCAGGCTGTTGATGAATGAGATGCCTATGTCCCACCTCTTGAAGAGCACGTAGATGTAATTCTCCAAGGTTACTTTGCCCATCTTAACCTGAAAGGTGGGGTTCTCGGTGATCGAGGCTGTTAAAAGCCATACGAAGGGCGGGGCAAAGAAGAGTATCACTAGGACCATGGTGAGGAAGTAGAGCAAGTCTTTAAGCTTAGTGGACCTCATGCCTACTCACCTCTTATCAATTTAAGGTACGCTATCGTCACGAAGAGGTTTATGAGGAATACCACTATGGCTATCGCGGCTCCTGGCCCTAGTTCTAGGTATTTGAAGGCCCTTAGGTAGGCGTAGATGGTTATTAGAAGGGTGCGGAACGCCGGTCCGCCGCCGGTCATGGCGTATACCCAGCCGAACTGGTTGAAGGTCCACAGGGTTATTAATATCAGGTCAGTCACTATATGCCTCTTTATTAAGGGGATCGTTATGTATCTGGCCTTCTGCCATAGCGACACCCCGTCCACGTCGGCTACATCGAATATCTCCTTAGGGACGGACTTGAGCGCTGAGGAGAAAAGCATCCAGGACCATGCGGTCCCCCTCCATATGTTGGCCACTATTATAGATTGGAGCGGATACTCCACCAGCCAAGGGATGGGGCCTACTCCTACCAGCCTGAGCAGCTGGTTTAGGAGCCCGTCCCTCCCCAAATAGGCCAACCATATGTAAGCGAAGACCGTCTCAGGCAATATCCATGATGTTATCATCAGCCCTGTTGCTATCTTAAATAGTAGGTCGCCCTTACCATAGGTGATTATCGCTATGAACAGCCCTAAGAGGAACTGCCCTATTATGGCCGAGCCTATGACAAACCATACTGTAAGGGTCAGCGAGTGATAAAAGAGTGGGTCGGATAGTAAATTGATGTAATTGAGTAGGCCCACGAACTTAGGGTGCCTGGCCGAAGGACCCAGTAGGGAGAGGTCGGTTAATGAGATGATGACCCCCCAAAAGGTGGGGAATAGCAGAAATAAGGACATAAGCATTAGGGCTGGCAATACCATTATAATATAAAAAAATATGTTTTTATCCTTCTTACTCATTTCCTTCACGGCAGTACTTCCACGTTCTCGGGTCCCACTAGCTTCTTAAGCTGGGCGACGAAGGAGTCGAGCGCTGCCTCTGGACCCGCAGCGCCTGTAGCCACCTTCTCCACGAGTTGCTGGATGAGGGTTGAAACCTTCGGGTACTCAGGCCTGGCCGGCCTGTAAGTGGTGTAGGGCATTATGGCCTTGGCCATTTCGTCGTTTAGCTTCACGGCCGAGGGGTCCTTCGGGAAGAGCTTGGGGTTCAGCGTAGCGTCCTCCCTAGTTGGTATGTGTACGGAGACACTGCACCAGTAGCTGATTACGTCGGCGCTGCCTAAGACCTTCAGGAACTCCCAGGCCAGCAAGGGGTGTTTAGTGAAGGCATTTATAGCGTAGGTCCAGCCACCTGAGACACATACTATCTTCATGGTATCGGGCTTGCCGCTGCCAGGCATGGGAGCCCAGCCTAATTCCTTATCCCTTGCAGGCCATGGGAACACTCCTATGGGCGACCAGCCACAAACTACCCAGGAGCCGTCTATTAACATGGCTACCTTCCTATCCCTAACGCCGCTCTGTAGGGGCTGCCATGCGGTCCCTCCCTTCTCCAGCTGGATGCTTATGTCGCCTAACTTCTCATCCACGAACACTAATTTGTAAATCTTCAAGGTGTCGAGCCAGGCGCTCTTATAGATTACCCATTTGCCTCTCTTGAAGTCATAAAGCCAGTTGCCGCTCGTTACTGCCTCCTTAGGTAGGGCGCCTAGTAGCCACATGTAGAAGCTCTGCATGGAAGTGGCCTCTCCCTGGGCAGTGATGGCGTAGAACTGTATCGGGGTCACGTCTGGCAACTTCTTCTTAATGATCCTAGCGGCCTCTATTATATCACTCCAGCTCCTGGGCCTCCAGTCCTCAGGTAGGCCGACCTTCTTGAAGAGGACCTTGTTATAGTATATCAGCCTTACATCTGTGTCGAACATGAGGGCGTAAGCCTTACCTTTGTAAGTGACCATCCCCCTCATCGCGGGATAGAACTTCCCCCAACCGGTCCAGTCCTGGACCGGTAACGGCAACAGGTACCCTGCTTCCACGAACTCTGGGACCCAGAAGCTGTCGACGAAGATTATGTCGGCCGCCCTGCCCGCCTTAATGTCCAGCACGAGCTTGGCTTTGTAATCCTCATCGACCGTTATAGGTAGTTCTATTACCTTCACGTCTACATCTAGGCCTAGCTCCTTCATCTTACTCTTAAATATGGCTATGGCCCTGTCCACGGTCTCCCGCATTATCTTGGCCCAGGGCTCACCGGCGTGGTGATAGCATATACTTATCGTGACCTTCTCAGGAGCGGCGAGGGAGGGCGCTACCAAGGCCATGGAAAGGACTAAAGGTAACAATATAAACAACAAGCGACGCCTCAAGTTTTACACCTCGTTGTATATTGTTAATGTGTAAGGCTATATAAACCTTAAATCCTTTAAAATAAACAGTTCTTATGTATAAACTGATTCGCGGATAAGGGAACTGGCTTTAAGTTATTTAAATAGTTTGACAAATAAAACTAAACCATATCGTAGAGGTTGGAAGGGGAAGAATTTTTACCTAGTTAAGGCAGAAAATAAGCTATATTAGAGGGGAGCCCATAAAGGAAAAATAACAAGGTGAAGATAAGTGAAAAAGTCCTGGTCTTTAACGATGTTGATCCTAGCTCTGGCGCCCCTAGTCGTATGGGCTGCGCCAGCGGTCAATAAGACCGTGGAGATTCCCAGCTTTACAGATCTCCTCTCCGATATAGTTAAGAATCCGAAATCCCTAATAACCTTCATAATTCAATTCCTCTTAGGGCTGGGACTGGGCTACTACTCATTGAAGGCCATTAAACACATAGCAGCCCTCATAGCCATATTCGTTATAGGTGGGATCCTCAACGTATGGAGTCTCGGGGGTCAGAAAGGGATAGATTGGAACCAGCTCTATACGCTACTTAAACCCCTTATAGCCGCGTTCAGCATCAGGCTCACCCTGCCGATATTGCTGGGATTACTAGTAGGCTTGATAATAGCTAGTAGGTGAACTTAGCTGACCTAACCGCCAAAACGCCTTTTATTTGTCTATATAATGTTCAAATGGGCGTACCCGGGAGGGCCCTTGAGCGTGGAGGAGGCCTTATCTAAGCTACCTTCCTACCCTGAGGAGCTGGGCTTAGATCTCAGGAAGGCCGAGGATAGGTTTAAGTGGTTCGTGGCGGCTATTCTCTTCGCCAAGAGGATCTCAGCTAGTATAGCCAAAAGGACCTTTAGAAAGTTCTTGGAGGAGGGACTAACAAGTCCCGGGGCTATTCTTGAAGCCGGTTGGGACAGGTTAGTGGAGGTACTCGACTCCGGTGGGTACGTTAGGTACGATTATTCCACGGCCACCAACCTGCTTGAGGCGGTTAAGCTGCTTAAAGAGCGTTACGGAGGCGACATAGATAGGTTGCATAGGGAGGCGAAGGATCCCAAGGACCTGGAGAGAAGGCTTAGAGAGTTTAAAGGCGTAGGGCCGGCCGCTGTGAACATATTCCTCAGGGAACTGAGGGGGGTATGGGACAAGGCCAGACCCGCCCCCTCTAGGGCGGCCCTAGAGGTGGCCGGTAAACTCAAGCTGAGCGACGAGAAGGTTAGGGAGTTAGAGGGTAAGCTCGTAAAACTATATATAGAATATTGCAAAAAGGGCAGGTGCCCCTCATGTCCAGTTAAGGACCATTGCTCGCGTAGCTTCAGGCAGGTATGAAGGCTTAATTTTATTTTAATTTTCTCACTTAGAGTTCACGTCTATTACCCTGGCAGAGCTCACGACCTCTTTCACTATCTCAGACTTATCGTGAACACGCTAACCTTGCCGTCAGGGTGTCGCTTAACCACTACCTCTATCCTCCTCTCCACGGGGTTGAATAAGAGCAAACCCACGATCACCTTCGTCAACTTGGTAACAGCAGGATTAGCTTAAGTTGCCGCCCCCTCGGGCACTCTATAACTTCGTCGAGCACGTCTTTTACTACGCCCTTGTCACCCCTCTTCAACGCTCTAGGAAAGCAGTGCTCCCTATATCGACAGTCCCTCAAGTCACAGCTTGGGGGCTGATACGAGATGACCGCCCCCTTTATGGCCTTCCTAGGGCTCACAGCGAGCTTGAGGGGTAGCTCCTCCACGACCACTACCCTCATCGGAGAGCCAGTTAAAGGACACTTATGGACGATCCTCCTCACCTCCTCCACTCTGTAGCTGGCGTAAGGCCTTAAGTTGCCCACACATACCTTGAATAGCTTGCACTTCCTACAGAGGGGGGAGGGCCTCACTATGAAGATGACTCCCTTTCTTGCCTGTACCTCAGTGGCTAGCGTCACTCTCTTCACACTTCAAAATAGTCCCTAACCCTAAGATAAAATCGCTGTCAGAAAGGTAGACCCAACATATAGCGACGTAAAACTTTATTGGGAGCTTATAAGCTTATTTAGTATCGGGCAGGGCCCCTAGGCCTTAGCGCATGCTTAAGCCTAGGCGGCGGCCTGCTCCCGCCCTAACAGCCCGGTAATGACCCCAAGGTCCACCTTGGGGGTTATCGGATTAGGAAAAAGGTGAGAGATCTGGTGGAGGGCAATTGAAGGGTATGAAGCTGAGCGATAGGTACTTTAAGGGGACGACGACGGTAGGCCTTAGGTGTGAAGACGGTGTGATATTGGCCACGGACAGGAGGGTGACTAGCGGATACTTCGTGGCCCATAAGAGAGGCAAAAAAATAGATGTGATAGATGAGCATGCCGCCGTAACGATAGCGGGCGCTGTGGCTGACGCGCAAAGGCTCGTTGACAGGCTCAAGGCTGAGGCCAGGCTATATAAGGTATCTACGGGCAGGTCCATGAGCGTGAAGTCCATAGCGTCTTTGGCCTCCTTACTCTTGTTTAACGTAAGGCCTAACCTACTCATAGTTCATATAATAGTTGGGGGCGTGGACGAGGATGGCGCATCGCTCTACAATGTGGACTGGTTTGGCACCCTCACAGAGGAGAAGTATATAGCCACAGGGTCGGGATTCCAACTAGCAATGGGTGTCATAGAGGCCATGTTTAAAGAGGGTATGAAAGTAAAGGAGGCCTTGCCAATAGCTATAAAGGCGGTAAAGTCGGCCATGATGTTGGACCCTGGAAGCGGCGAAGGTATAGATGTTGTCACCGTAACTAAGGATGGCGTGAGGAGCTTGTCTGACGAGGAGGTAAAGAAAATTTTATATGCGTAATTTTACGTATTTCATACGGTCTTCTAAACCATTCGTTATAAGGGGGTACGGGACTTAGGTTGTCTGCGATAGTGGCGAAGGGGGATGCCTGTAGATAAGGTCCTTGAGAACATAAGGAACACAATATTAGGCAACCTGCCTAGAGAGAGCCTGGTGACGAGGATAGAGTTTGAGGGCCCCAAGATAGTCATCTACAGCGAGAACCCCTTACTCCTTCTGACCAAGAATGAGGAGCTAATAAAGGCCATGGTTAAGAGCATTAAGAAGAGGATAGTGGTGAGAGCGGATCCTAAAGTGAGGGTCCCGATAGAGGTCGCTAGGAGGCTAATAATGGAGCTCGTCCCGCCGGAGGCCGAGGTGAAGAACATCTTCTTCAATGAGCTCACGGGGGAGGTAGAGATAGAGGCCTTGAGGCCAGGTTACGCGATAGGAAGGAACGGGTCCGTGCTTCACATGATCTTAGAGAAGACGCTCTGGCGGCCGAAGGTCATCAGGTATCCTCCTCAAGACTCCAGGGTGATAAGGCAGGTCAGGCAGATCTATAGGAGCAGGAACGATGAAAGATACAGGTTCCTCAACGAATTGGGCCAGAGGATCCATAGGTCGTTGTTCTTTAAAGACAGCAAGGTGAGGGTGGTAGCGCTCGGAGGGTTCGGTGAGGTCGGAAGGAGCGCGATACTGGTCCAGACTCAGGAGAGCAATGTGCTTCTGGACGCGGGCATCAAGCCCACCGACAGTGGCGAGGAATACCCCTACTTAGAGCTAATGGGCATAAGCCCTGAGGACCTTGATGCGGTAGTTATAACCCACGCTCACCTCGATCACTGCGGCCTAGTGCCCTTCTTATATAAATACGGTTATAGGGGCCCCGTCTATAGCACAGAGCCAACCATCTATCTAATGAAGCTGCTCCAGGAGGATTACGTTAATATAAATATAAGAGAAGGAAGGATACCGCTTTATAACGACAAAGACATAGCCGAAGCGTTGGTCCACGCAATACCCCTCAAATACGGGGAAGTAACTGATATAACGCCCGACATAAGGCTGACGCTCCATGAGGCCGGGCATATATTAGGCTCTGCCATGGTGCATCTGCACATAGGTAACGGGCTATGCAATATAGTTTACACCGGTGACTTCAAGTTCGAAAGGACGAGGTTGCTCGAGCCCGCCAACTACAAGTTCCCCAGGCTCGAGGTGTTGATAATGGAAAGTACCTACGGCGGCATGAACGACGTTATGCCCTCTAGAGATGAGACCGAGAGGACACTGATTTCCATAGTTAAGAACACGATAGAGAGGGGGGGCAAGGTCCTCATACCGGTTTTAGCCGTTGGTAGGGCTCAAGAGATAATGTTGGTGCTGGCCGACGCCTTCGAGCAGGGCCTCCTACCGGAGGTCCCTATATTTCTCGAGGGTATGTTAACCGAGGCCACGGCGATCCACACAGCGTTTCCTGAGCACCTTTCCCAATACCTTAGGGAGAGGGTATATAAGGACGAAACTCCATTCTCCAAGGTCTTCTCCAGCGACATCTTTCAGACGGTGAAGGATCCGGGTAAAAGGGTGGAAATAGTAGAAGGGGGACACTGCATAATTATGGCCACCTCAGGCATGCTTAACGGGGGCCCGGTTATGGATTACCTCCGTCTCTTGGCCGAGGACAAGAGGAACAGCCTCGTCTTCGTCAGTTACCAGATAGAAGGCACGTTAGGCAGGAGGATACTGCAGGGATTAAGAGAGGTACAATTACCCTCCAGAGGAGGCAAGGTCGAGGTAGTCAAGATAAACATGGAAGTATATAACGTTGAAGGCTTCTCTGGTCACAGCGATAGGAGGCAGCTCGTGAAGTTCGTACAGAGGGTCACCCCTAAGCCTGAGGTGGTGCTCCTAAACCACGGCGAGAGGAGGAAGATAAAGGAGCTAGCTAACTACCTCAGGAATAGGATGAGGATGAAGGTGCTAGAGCTCTCGAACGCCGACGCAGTCAGAGTTAAGTGAGGTCACTCCGACCGGAACAGCCTGGATACCTTGAGGGCTACGTCCCATATATCGTCTTCTAAGTGATGTAAGTTCTTAATGACCCTTCCCCTTTTCATCTTCGCCAGGTCCTCGGAGCTCGCTAGGGCGGTCCCTAACGCTATGGGTTTGCCGTACTTGCACTCTTTGACCGCAACTACATCCCCCTCCCCGAACTTCCCCTCTACCTTAACAATGCCTGGTCTCATGACGTCCGCCCCCCTCTTTATGTGGGGGATCGCCCCCTCATCAACGGTTACGCTGGGGATTACCTCGCCCTTATGAAGCAGTAAGGCTATAAGAGTGGGGTATAGCCTCTCATCGCTCTTGAGCCTGAAGAAGAGCGCGTTACCGTCCGTTAAGTAAAGCTCAAAGCCCATCCTAGTCTTAACCACCTCTAGGGCCTCGGCACTCCTTACCTCGTCGACAAGATCAGGGTAAAGGCGCTCTACCTCGGTAAGGAGCCTCTTACGCTCCTTACCACTTAAGTTGTGCCTCGAATGAAGCGCGCTCATGAAGGTGCATTCCTCACACTATCATGGAAGCTATATTGGCTACTTTGGGCCACTTCTCCGCCGCCTCCTTAGCTACGGGCCCTCTGACCTCGCTTCCCTTAGGCTCCCCCTCGGGAGTTATTATAACCAGTGCATTATCCTCAAACTGGACCCAGACCCCCTCGGGCCTCCTATAGGGCTTGCGCTGCCTGATCACAACTGCGTGCATTATCTGTCTCCTCAACTCCGGCTTCCCCTCTCTTACTGAGACCACTACCACGTCTCCCACGGCGGCCCCTGGTATCCTGCGCCTAACAGTCTTTTTATTCAATACTCCTATGACCTTGGCCAGCTGCGCCCCGGAGTTGTCAGCTACCTTAACTAGCGAGCCAGCGAAGACTGATGGAGGTATATGTGGTATCGAGAAAGCCCCTACGGCCCTCCTAGCCCCTCTCTTAGCCATGACCTCACACCCTTTTAAACCCTTAAGCTCTAATGTAGTAGAAGAGGGGGGATTAATAAGCTTTCCATCTAGAGACTCTTAAACGGCCTGGAAATAGCATGTGAGAAAAGTCTACCGATCAGCGGGTGGCCTTCTTACCCAGCACGACGAACGCCACAGTCTTAGAGAGGGGTCTACACTCGCCTATAATCACCCTATCCCCCACCTTAACCTCTATGCAAGGGGGTAGGTGGGCGTGTATTTTTCTCCTCCTCCTCTCGTACCTCATGTACTTTGGCACGTAATGTAGATATTCGTGAAGGACCGTGACGGTATTGTCCATCCTCGTGCTGACCACGGTTCCTTCAAGTAGTATCCCCCGCACCGGCAACTTACCGTGGAAGGGGCAGTTTGGGTCCTCGCAGGTCTTCTCGGGAGGCTTTATACCGGGTATACCTATGTTCCTAACTTTGGGTTTAGCCACCGAGTCACCACCTCCTAACCTTACGTTTCAACCTATCCTCGGGCCTACCCACCAAATAAATTCCCTCCACTACCACAAGGGTACCGTCTGGCAACCTGAATTTGAACTTGGAGGGGGCCTTAGGTAGGCGCTTATAGCCCTTATCGGTCAATACGAGGAGCGTGTTCATGGTCTCATCCACCACTAATCCCTTTATCCCCCTAAACCCTTCATGTCTGCTCTCCACAACCTTCACCTCTAAGCCTATTAGCTCGTGCCTCAAGATATTATAGGGAGTTATCTTCACTTGTTGGCACCCCTGAGCTCCTCCTCCCTCATGACCGTCAGGATCCTCGCTATGGCCTTCCTGACCTCCCGAATTCTGGACGGATTCTCCACGATCCCTCCGGCCGAGAGCTGGCCCCTCAACCTCATAAGCTCTATCCTCAACTCCCTTAACTTCCTTAACCTCTCCTCAGGGCTCATCTTGCGTATATCCTCTGCCCTGAGCCTAGGCAACCCCTCCTCCCTCCGCCTCCACGGCCCTGGCCTCTACCTCTTTAGCCTCCTTTATTTCCTTAACTTCTATCTGGCCTGGTAAGATCGGCATGGGAGCCATTATCTTTACCTTTATCCCGTAAACGCCAGGCTTCAAGAGGACCTCCACCATGGCCTCATCGACGTAGAGCTCGCGAGGCTTACCGGACTTGAGTATCACCCCGAACCTATACTTCTCGAACCTGGCCCTCTCACTAGTCAACTTACCACTTATCACTATCTCGGCGCCGATGGCCCCGGCCTCCTTTATCTGCCTGAGGGCTATGAAGGCCGCCCTCCTAAACCTAACTCCCCTGGCCATGGCCCTAGCGATGCGATAGGCCATGATCTTCGCGTTAAGTTCAGGGTTTTGGATCTGGATGACATCTATCTGGGGGTTCTCTATCCCGAACCTCTTCTCCAGGATCCTAGCGACCTCCCTTATCCTAGACCCCCTCCTCCCTATTACTAGGCTGGGCCTTTCGGCGTAGATCACGATCCTAGTACCGATGGGGGTCTTAAGCAACTCCGACCTTACATAGCCCGCCCTAGAGAGCTCCCTATTAAGAAACTCCTCGACCTCCATCCTCTTTAGCCCTTCGCTGATTATTCTTTTCTCTAAGTCCAAGGAACCCCCTCCTTACGGACTACTTCTTTTACTACCCCCTGCGCTTTTAAATTTACCTCTCCTCCAGCGCTACCTCAACGTGCACGAGGTGTTGGAAGTAAGGCGTCCTTCTCCCGAAAGCCCTATAGATGTACTTCTCTATTTTCCCTCCCTTGTGGGCTGCGGCGTGCACAACCCACAGTCTCTCAGTATCGAGCCCCTTATACTCCGCGTTGGCCTCCGCGTTCTCCAACACTTCAAGTATTGCCTTGGCCGCTTTTACCGGCCATCTGGCGTAAGGCCACTTGCCACCTCCCTTATGATGCGGCACTTTCTTGTGAAAGCGCCTGAAGGGGATGGGCCTCTTCATATCTATAACGTCCTCGAGGAGCTCCTTGGCCTTCTTGAGCGGTAGCCCCCTTATGCTGTTGCACACCTCAACGGCGTGTTTAAAAGATATCCTTAAGTCCCTACCGCTGGCTATGGCTGTGGTTAAGGGGTCTAGGTTCTTGGCCGAGAAGTGCCACCTTCCCACTTCCGTCACCTTAAGCCTTAGCTATTCTTATAAAAAGGGAATATAAGGTTTTCCACCCACCTAGCGGGAGGCTACTAGCGGCTCAGCTGGCTCTAGGCCCCTTGCGTGCTTAACCCACCTCTTCTCCTCGCGGTAAGGCGTGAAGGGATATCCCGTACCCTTATAGAACTTCATAAACCACTCGACCCAATGTAACCTTACGTCATGCATGAACACTATGAGGCTCTCTAACGTCAAGACGAGTAGGTTTCCGCAAGCTTCGACTAGCAGAGCTAGGATTGGGCTGGAGAGGTACAATGGCGCCGCTATGCTTATGAAGGCCGTCATTAACGCCTCGTGGGCCATACTCAGGGCCCAGAGCCTTAGGTAAGAGATCGTATGGCTCAAGGACTCCAATGCGGTCTCGAACGCGTAGACTAGTAGTTCCATGAGCTCCCTACTTTTACCCCCCTCCCGGCTAGGGTAAAAGTAACCGCCTATAATTATCATGAGCAGAGGCGCGGCCAGCGCCGCTAACATATAAGGATTAGCATAGATGGAGAAGATGTCTAACTTCCATGAAGGATTAAAGAACTTGTAGACTATGGGGTAGGAGAAGAAAATGTAAAAGATGAGTTGGGGTAATGACATGGTTAAAAGGTCGGGGTACCTGCGAGCTAGATAATCGTTAACGACGGCTATGGCTAACCCTAAGCTTATGTGAAAGGCTCCCACGGTTAGTGAAAATATCATCATGTAATTGGTGCCATGGGGGTATTCGAGCGGATGGATGAAGCCTATCCCCCTTAACCTCTCTGGTCCGAAGAAGTCTCCGTAAACGAAGCCGAAGGCTATAGAGAAGAGTGAGCATATCAGGAGGAGCTCCCCTCCCTCAGCTATTAGCCCTAAGAGGCCTCCCCGGCCCCCGACCCTCTTGCGAAGGTAAAATATGGAGAAGAGGGCGAAGGCTAATAGCACTAGGCCCTGCCCTACGTCCCCGAACATGATGCCGAAGAAGAGTGGGAATGTCAACCACGCTACTATTGCTGGATTGATCTCGCCGTACTCTGGCAGCCCATATGCGTTCACTATTTTCTGCACAGGGGCGAAGAACCTTGGCGGCTTGATCAATGTTGGGGGCTTCTCCTCAGCCTCCAGCGACTCTATTACCACGAAGTCCCCGAACTCCTTCTCCACATCCTTTAGGAACTCGCTAAGCTCCTCCTTTGGAACCCAACCGGTTATGGAATGGAAGGAGGAGAAGTAGGATCCGCCTAATATTATGCCCAATTTCACTTTGAGCGACGTCAGTGCCTCCTTAAGGGATACTATCTCCGGCCCGTACCTTTTCCTGAGCGTCTCTATGTCCCTCTCAAGCTCCTTCTCCCTTCTCAATAGCTCCTTCTCCCTTTCCTTTAACCTCCTTAAGGCCTCGTCGAAGTTCGTCAGCGGCACTGTCTTAATCCCCACACCCTCGCTTCTTGCGACTTCGGCCACGGGGCGCGAGAGGGAGGTAGGGTACATGACTAGATAGGCGTTAGTGCCCTCCTTAAAGGTCCCCACCTTTATTATTATGGCCTTGCCACCGGTCGCCTCTAGGAGCTTAGTAATGAAGACATCTTCTCGCGCCGCCTCAAGCTCTACTAGCTCGGCCTTAAAGGCGTAAAGCGACGAGGTCACCCCGGCCTCGGAGAATATTTTCTTCACCCCATTCATCAGGTGTATTTCCTGCCTCACCTCCCTGAGCTTCTCCTCGACCTCGTCCTTGGACCTCGCCTCCTCGATAACCCTGTATGCCTCTTCATATATCTCATCTACCTTCCTGATAACTGAATCTATCGCCGCTTCGAGGAGCGGCTCGAGCTCTATTTCCTTACCGTGAGGCAAGGGCTTAAGTACCTCGATTAACCTGTCTAACTTATTTTCGGCCTCCAGGCACGCCTCCCTGAGCTTTACGCAGTGGTGGGGCCTCCCTCCCCTCTTATCGCGGACTATGTGTATGATGGACCTCTCGGAAAGGAAGTCCAGAAACGAGCCTAATATAGATCTATGGCACCAGATGTTTATCTTAATCAGCTCTTTAGCCCTTAAAAAGCCCACCGCCTCCACCTGTCAGCCCTTTGAGGAAGAGGGGCCTCAATTCCCTCTTCACCCTCTCGAACCTGCCCTCTAAGGTGGCCTCCACGTAGACCCTGCCGTCGGATGCGTAAATTATGGCCCCTAGCCCTCTCTCCGAGACCTTTACCTCTGCCCTCCCTCCGAGAAGTTCGTTTATCTTCTTTTTGACCTCTCCCCTCCTCCCTGCGAGCCCTTCGTTCAGTAGGACTTCGACCAGGCCAACGTCCTCCTCTAGCTCCTTTACCCCTTGAACTATTAGATCCTCGAGGATCCTTAAGCTGAGCTCAGGGTCCTTCTTTAACGAGCTCACTATGAGGTTCCAGGCCCTTGAGAATGCCCCTTCCACGAGCTCCGCCTTAACCTTAGAGAGCATGAGCTTGGCCTCCCTTAATGCTCTACTCTCTATCCTCCTAGCTTCCTCTATTCCATCCCTCTCTGCCTTAGCTATGATCTCCTTGGCCTCCCTCCCCGCCTCTACCCTTACCTTATTTATTATCTCCTCGGCCTCTTTCCGCGCGGAGGAAATGATAGCCTCCGCCTTCCTTCTAGCCTCCTCTAGGGCCGCCTCCTTAATTTTAGAGACGTCCCCTAACAATAGCCTCTGCATCCTCCTCACCCACCCCCAAGGTCCTCATGACCATCAGCTTGACGAGGTCAACCTGCCTCCTGTAGGCCTCCCTCCTCAGCTCTTCGGCTTTCCTTCTTGCCTCCTCTAGGATCTCCTTAGCCTTCTTTTCAGCCTCGGTCACCAAAGCCTCTCTGATCCTCTTAGCCTCCTCCTCAGCGCCCTCAAGGAGGCGCCTCCTCTCGTCCTCTGCCCTTCTCCTCGCTACCTCCAGGACCCTCCTCGCCTCCTCCTCAGCGTCTTTGGTCATCTTCTTTATTATCTCATCGACCTCTTTCAACTCCTTAAGCACGCCGCTCAACAAATTACACCTATTTTAACCGATGCCCACTCATATTCCGTTTAAACGGCTTTTTAAAGGTTTCCTCTCCTGAAGCTCGCCCTAGGGTGCGGACCGTTAAGCACCTTATGGAAAGATATATATCGGCGTTTTCACTTAAAGTCTAGCGTTAAGACCCCAGGGGCAGGGTTTACGTATAAGTGGCTTGTTTGAAGTTATATGAGATAAATTTATATAGGGTAGGCTAATTAAATCATGGTTTAAAATTATGGTGGTGTAGAGATGGGTAAATTTAACGTATTTGAACACGAGTTGGTACCCGAGCATATATTGCTCTCTAAGGAGGAAGCCAAGAAGATACTTAAAAGGCTGGGCCTGACGCCCTATCAGCTGCCGTGGATGCTAGCCTCCGATCCCGCGGCTAGGGCTTTAGGGGCCAAGCCTGGGGACATCGTCCTGATAGTCAGGAAAAGCCCCACCGCCGGTAGATCTCTGGCGTTAAGGCTAGTTATACCAGGTTGAGGTGATGATTATGAAAGGTTCTCCCCTTAAAGCGGAAGACAGATGGGTCCTAGTAGAGGCTTTCATAAGGGAGAAGGGACTCGTCAGACAGCACTTGGACTCTTACAACGATTTCATAGAGCGCAGGCTCCAAGAGATAGTCAACGAGCAGGGCATCATAGAGACCAGCATACTTGGGTTCTACGTGAGGTTAGGTAAAATAGAGGTGGGCGAGCCTAGGGTCAGGGAAGCCGACGGCTCGGAGACCGAGATATATCCTCACGAGGCTAGGTTGAGGAACCTGACTTACGCCGCCCCAATCTACCTCACCATGTCGTTGGTCGTCGATGACGTGGAGCAGGAGCCGGTTAGGGCGTACATAGGGCAGATGCCTATCATGGTCAAGTCCTCTAAATGCTACCTCTCGAGGATGAGGGAGGAGGAGCTCATAGCCCACGGCGAGGACCCGAGGGACCCAGGCGGCTACTTCATCATCAACGGGTCCGAAAGGGTGCTCGTCATCCAGGAGGATCTAGCGGTAAACAGGGTGCTTGTAGATTACGGCAAGGCTGGCTCGTCCGTCACCCACGTGGCCAAGGTCTTCTCCGCGACCACGGGCTACAGGGTCCCAGTTACTTTAGAGAGGAGGAAGGACGGTTGCCTCTACGTGTCGTTCCCATCGGTCTCAGGCAGGATACCCATAGCGATACTGATGAGGGCTTTAGGCCTAGAGACTGACAAGCAGATAATGGAGGCCGTCTCAGACGACGAGGAGATACAAAAGGAGTTCATGCCTTCGTTGCAACAGGCGTCCTCCATAGCCACGGTGGACGACGCCCTAGACTACATAGGCTCTAGGGTCATCATAGGTCAAGTTAGGGAAACTAGAATAGAGAGGGCCAAGAACGTCCTCGACAACTACTTCCTCCCGCACTTGGGCTTCAGGCCCGAGGACAGAAAGGCTAAGGCGTACTTCCTAGGTCAAATGGCCGAGAAACTGCTCGAGCTAGTTTTAGGTAGAAGGAAGCCGGACGACAAGGACCATTACGCTAACAAGAGGCTTAAGCTTGATGGGGATCTGTTAGCCCTCCTCTTCAGGTCCGCGTTCAAGCAGTTCGTAAGGGACGTGAGGTATCAATTGGAAAGGATAAGGAGCCGGAATAGGGAAGTCAACCTGATCACCTTGGTTAGGGCGGACATAATTTCCAACAAGTTGATCCACGCCATTGCGACTGGCAATTGGATAGGCGGCAGGACGGGGGTGAGCCAGCTCCTAGACAGAACCAACTTCCTCTCCACCTTAAGCCACCTGAGGAGGGTGGTTTCCCCCTTGAGCAGGACGCAGCCCCACTTCGAGGCTAGGGAGCTCCACGCTACCCAATGGGGTAGGCTCTGTCCTAACGAGAGCCCGGAAGGGCAGAACTGTGGCCTGGTCAAGAACCTGGCGCTGTTGGCGAGCATATCGATAGGCGTCGACGAGAGGGAGGTGGAGGACCTGCTCCACGACCTAGGCGTGATACCCATAGACATCGCGAGGGAGGAGGGGATCAAGGGGAGCAAGGTGTTCCTCAACGGTAGGTTGATAGGTGTCCATAAGAGGGGCGAGGAGCTGGTGAACAAGCTTAGGAGGATGAGGCGTGAAGGGAAGGTCTCCGACGAGGTGAACGTGGCCCACTACAAAACGGGGTACCTAGACGAGATATATGTGAACTGTGACGGGGGCAGGGTGAGGAGGCCTCTGATAGTCGTCGAGAAAGGGGAGATCAAGCTGAAGCCGGAGCACATAGAGCTTTTGAGGAGCGGTAAATGGAGATGGAGCGATCTAGTGAGACACGGGATAGTGGAGTACCTAGACGCCGAGGAGGAGGAGGACGCGCTAATAGCCGTCAACCCAGAGGAGGTGACTCAGAGGCACACACACCTCGAGATAGTCCCAGGCGCCATATTAGGCGTAGTAACCTCGATAATACCCTTCGTTGAACACAACCAGTCGCCAAGGAACTCCTATGAGGCAGCCATGGCTAAGCAAGCCCTTGGCATCCCTAGCGCGAACTTCAGATTAAGGCTAGACTCGCGTATGCACCTCTTACATTATCCTCAGAAGCCCTTAGTCAAGACCAGGGTGTCCGACCTCATAGGGTATGACGAGAGGCCGGCGGGACAGAACCTAATAGTGGCCATAGCGTCCTACACCGGTTACAATATACAGGATGCGATAATAATAAATAAGGCATCCATTGAGAGGGGGCTGGCTAGGTCCACTTTCTTTAGGACGTACGAGGCGGAGGAGAAGAGGTATCCGGGCGGGCTCGAGGACAGGATAGAGATACCGAGCGAGGAGGTAGTAGGTTACCGTTCCGCGGACGCCTATGTGCACCTTGAGGAAGACGGGATAGCCGCCCCGGAGGCTGAGGTTAGGGAGGAGGAGGTCATAATCGGCAAGACCAGCCCGCCCAGGTTCTACGGCGTGTACGCCACGCAGCTGGCCGAGAGGAGGAAGGACACCTCAGTCAGCGTGAGGCACGGCGAGAAGGCTGTGGTCGATACGGTCATCATGAGCGAGACCGTCGAGGGCAATAAACTAGTCAAGGTTAAGGTGAGAGACCTGAGGATACCCGAGATCGGGGATAAGTTCGCCTCCAGGCACGGGCAGAAGGGTGTCATCGGGATGATAATACCCCAGGAGGACATGCCCTTCACCGAGGACGGCATCGTTCCTGACCTGATAATCAACCCCCACGCCATACCGTCCAGGATGACCATAGGACAGCTTCTAGAGTCCATAGCCGGTAAGATAGCGGCCCTCAGCGGGAAGCCTATAGACGCCACGGCCTTCGAGGGACCAAGCGAGGAGGCTTTAAAGGAGGCCCTACTCCGGCTGGGGTTCAGGAGCGACGGAAAGGAGGTCATGTATAACGGGATTACCGGGGAGATCTTCGAGGCCGAGATCTTCGTAGGCGTGGTCTATTACCAGAAGCTCCACCACATGATAGCCGACAAGATGCATGCTAGGGCTAGAGGGCCTGTACAGATATTGACTAGGCAACCCACCGAGGGGAGGGCGAGGGAGGGAGGCTTAAGGTTCGGGGAGATGGAGAGGGACTGCCTCATAGGGCATGGAGCCACGCTCTTGTTAAGGGAGAGGTTACTAGAGTCCTCGGACAAGACGATAATTTAT
>Ga0180302_10000306_pt1 | contig 20542 bp, 22 predicted proteins | sample GuaBasSediGuay17_FD_121794 | JGI IMG/M metagenome (GOLD analysis project Ga0180302, IMG submission 121794) | Subseafloor sediment microbial communities from Guaymas Basin, Gulf of California, Mexico - Guay17, Core 4571-4, 12-15 cm | ecosystem: Environmental > Aquatic > Marine > Hydrothermal... | reverse complement strand
TATTTGCATAATGCCATAGGCTTTAAAAAATGTGCAAAAGAGTCGTCATGAGCGTTTATGAAAAAATGCGTACAATACATTTGATAATCAAATTCTTCAATTTGCGGGAATAATGGGCCCGGCGGGATTTGAACCCGCGACCATCGGGTCTCTCTCCTTGTTTTTTTCTCCAGGGCACCCAATTTGGTGGTTAAAAGCCCGACGCGCTACCTGGCTGCGCCACGGGCCCAAGTCAATATCCATTAATGATTTAATGATAATCATTTTTAAAATTTGAAATTCTATACTGTATATGCTTTAGCATTGTTTCATATGAAATAGGATACTTTAAAGTTCATACTTAAACGTGATGATCCTTAGGTTACTATCCTTTTCAATTCAGTTATCACTTGTTTTGTATGCTTCCTGTCTTTTCCAACACAGCACAAAATTTCCTCTCCGATCTCCTCATAATCAACATTGTGTTGTTCTGCGACGTATTTTGGAATTATCGCTACATCTGCTCTGCCATTCATCACCGCATTCAATGCTGCTGAATCAGTTCCAACAGGAAGAATTTTGGATGCGTATTTTCTCGCAATTTTTATTAATGCTGAATCTCTTCTCGCGGCTACTGTTTGAATTTTTTCTCTAGCTTTAGTGCATACAATTTTTCGCCTTATTTTTACCTCACAATTTATTTCATCTTCGGGAAGACAACTAATGCTTACGATATCTGCTTCTCCTGTTTTGAGCATTGTCTTAGCAATTGAGTTTCCTGTCTTAATGAAATATGCTCTTATTCCTCTTTTCCACAAGGCTTTTATTACAGTTTCAAATTTTTTGTCCCACGATCCTGCAATGATTATATCTGCCCATTTTCTCGTGAAATAAGATGCTTCGATTTCACTGTTTTCTTCGATTTTCTCTTGTAATTCGCCTATGGAGAAAATTACATTTGCTCTTCCAAATGTAAGAACTGATGACGATCTTGCGGGGAGGGGTATTAGAATGCTTCTTCCTTTCTCTTTTTTTAGAATTGCTGTCTTGAAAGTTCTTCTTCCACGTGTTCCATAAACGGACCGCAGTAAAATGCCGGTAATTTTCTCTTCGTAATGTATTGCTCCAAGCATTTTTTTGAGAGAGGGAATAAGTAGATTTCTTGTTGCAATTACCGCTGATGTGGGGTGTCCAGGTAGTCCTAAGATAATTTTATCTTGAATTTTTCCAATTAGAACTGGTTTTCCTGGTTTAACTTGAATTCCATGAACTAAAATTGCTGAATCTGGAAATGATTTTATTGCATCTCTCAATAAATCTGAATATCCTACCGAGGATCCACCCGTGCAAATTATAAGATCCGCAGTTCCAAGAGCCTTCTCTAATGCTTCTTGAATACACTCTAAAGAATCTGGAAGCTTTTTGCAAAATACTACCTCTCCACCATGTTTTCTTATGAGGCAACTCACAGTATAAGTGTTTACATCATAGATCTTTCCCTTTGATAATTCCTCCCCCGGTTCGATAAGTTCATTTCCAGTAACAAATAATGCAATTCTCGGCTTTCTTTTTACACGTACTCTTTTTATTCCAATTGAAGCAAGAAGCCCCAATGCTTGAAAATCGAGAATTTCTCCTTTCATTAAAACTAATTCACCTTTTTCAATATCGGAACCAGCAAATTGCACATTTTCTCCTGGGAAAACACTTTTATATACAAAAATGCAATCGCCTTCCTTCTCGGTAAATTCTAAAGGAACAACTGCATTAGCACCAGATGGAATCATTGCTCCAGTATCGATGGCAACGGCTTGTTTTTCATTAATTCTTATTCTAGCAGATTCTCCAATTCTTACATATCCAATCAATTTTAACTTCACTGGATTATTCTCAGAGGCTCCAAATGTATCTTCTGCACGAACAGCATATCCATCCATTTCCGCTCTATCAAATGGTGGTACATCTATTGGTGAATATATATCTTCAGCGAGAATTCTATCGCCAGCATTTAAAAGATCAACCTCCTCTGAGTCTTGGATTTCCTTTATATTACTCAGTAGTATATTTAGGGCCTCATCTAGGCTTATTAATCGCTTAAATAGTTTGCTTGCATGCACTTTTTATCACTACTACGGAAAAATTCTATTTCTAGTCTTCAATAATAACTATTTCTACCAGATCCCCGTCCCGCAGATTTAAGGCCTTGCGTAGATAAATGGGAGATACAAGCTCAATAACATTTGGAGGATGCCTTGAGAGCTCCGGCCTTACTATCACACATGGGAAAATTTTTTCCCCTTTTTTGATAAAACCATACGAAAAACGAATTGCTCCCCCCACCCGTGGTCTGAAAAGCCTTGATAACTTTAGACTCACCCCATCTGCATCATTTAAAATCACATTCAAGGTTCCTGGAAAAGGCTTCTCTTGAAATATCCTCGAAAAGAAAGAGAAGTAAGGTTCTTTGGATACGTAATAGCCTCCTTTTCCTAGCCCGCTTGTGACAACTCCTTTAACAATGATTTTTTTCATTTTTAAACCACTTTCATACATGTTGTTCCGTCGCTTCGGCCTTCGAAACTCCTCCAGATAAAACATCTAATGCTGCTTTTCTTACTCTTTCGCGATATTCCTCTAAAGTGTAAATCCTAATGATGTATAAAAACGCACGTAATGTTTCCGCTATATCAGAAATCTCTGTGAGCGATTTTATCTCACCATTTTTCATTAAGATGGAAATACGCATAGGATCCTCTGATAGAAAAGAATATGGTATCGTCGGAAGCGTAGGCGCATCAATTATTACAAAACGAGAATCTACGTTTGCTTCCTCTGCAATCATTTGCCGTAATGTTTCTCGAGTTTTTCTACTCTTCATTATACCAAGCAAATCTGCTGCAGGGAGACCAACCTTAACTAAAGCAGAAAACTCATAAGCAACTTTATATAACCTTCTATTCGCCAACCGCTCTATATACTCCCGTGATTTGTTCGCATGCAAGAGCTTTGTCCACATAACGTAATCATCATACTTAACATATTCGTTCAAATCATCGATTGCTTGACCAAGATTAAGTTCATCATTCGCTGCTTTCAGTGCTTGGTCAATTAAGATTTGCGCTGCACGAGATGTTTTATGGAAATATATCGCTTGAAAACAAAGCGCCCTACCAAGTAACATCATCTCTAATGCTTGTTTTGCTTTCTCATGAATTACAATGTGATTATTCTCAACATTCATAAAGAGAATAATACGCTCACTATCAATTAAACCATAAGGAACACCAGTATGATACGAATCTCTCGGAAGCCAATCAAGTTTATCAGCATCAATAGCAGAACCAACAATCTCCTTCAAGAAAGGCCTGTCTCTAACCTTTCTAATCTCCTTACCCGCAGCACACTCTGCAACGATTTCCGGATCACATCCAGCTTTTTCGATTTCAGATGAAAGCAACTCTAGAATTATCCGCCGCGTAAAATCTTCATGGTTTTTCCCATATAAATCAAGCAAACCTTCAGCAGCATGTGAAAATGCGAAATGACCTACATCATGTAGAAGTCCCGCGAGATAAACAGTTCTTTTGTCCTCCTCTGTTAGTCCATCTTCTCCCCTTTCTCTTAGTCGCTTATCTACAACATTAGATATTTTCAATGCTAAATGTGCAACACCTAATGAATGTTCAAACCGCGTGTGATTCGCAGCCGGATAAACTACTTCTGCTCCAGCTAATTGGCGTATTCTTCGTAATCTTTGAAAAGCAGGATGATCTATTATGGGTAAGGCCCAATCTTCGATCTCATAAAAGCCCCAGATTGGGTCTTTAATAATTACTGGCATCTGAATCCCACAGAAAAAGAAGTAAGAAGTTTATATTGAATATACTTTTTGAAACTATCGAAATGATAAGGAAAAATGTATACATCGATTTTATTTTACTCTCTTTTGGCTTTTGAAATAGTTTTCTACATCTTCGCGATATTTCTTGATAAATGCTTTTTCGAGATCTATTTCTAGTAAATTTGCTACAGATACTAGCCATGCTAGAACATCAGCAAGCTCTTCTTCAATTTGTTCCCGTGGTTTTTCTTTATTAATTACTGATACAAGCTCCCCTAACTCTTCAACCAACCAAAGTAAGGTTCTCCACAAGCCTCTTGCATAGTCACGGTGAAAATACGCATTTCTTATTACCTCTTGGATCTCTCTTAAAGTTAAACTCATTTTGCACACCTTATCTTAATGATAATAAGAGTAATTAAATGTTCAATATGTTGAACTTTTTATACAAATTTCTACACATTCTATTAGGGGAACTCGATGACATCAAGAGACAATTTTGATGAGTTTATAAAAAAGCTAGAGAAAATCATCGAAGAGAAAGTGGAGAAAGCGGTAAAACGTGCTCTTGAAAAAGCGGAAATTGAGATCGAAAGAAAAGAGATGAAGAAAATTGAGTATCCTCCTATTTATTTTGATATAAATAAAATTGTTTCCCGAGTAATGGAAACTGTCTCTAAAACGATGGATGAAGTTGCTAAAAGGTTATCTGAAATAGGCAAGGAAATTCGCCAACAGGAACATAGAATTACTAAAATCATTCAAACACCGCTTACTAAAGTTATTAAAATCGTTGAAACACCGTCTGGTTCACTGCCATCAAAGCCAAAAGAAAAAGTCAAAATTATACGTTTTGATGAGGAACGCACCATTGATACGCAGAAGATTATGTCTGAAATTCGTCAAGAAATTGAGAATGCATTGAAAAAAGAACTTAAAAAATCGCTAGAGGAAGTTACTACACATGTGTCCGAAGGAAAACCAAGTTCAGAAACGCTAGATTATGCTGCGGAAATTTTTGATGTTCTTGCAAATAGGGAAAGATTAAGACTTCTCTTTCTCTTGGAAGAAAGGGATCGATATTTTGTTGAATTAAAGGAACTGCTTAAATTAAGTCCATCATCTCTTAGACTTCATTTAACAAAACTAATGTCACTTGGACTTGTTTCGCAAGAAAAGGCTCGTGGGAAATATTATATAACTGAGAAAGGTAAGCATTTGCTGGCATTTCTGAAACAATTCCTCACTGATTTCAAGAGGTATATGGAGGAAGAAGGGGGTGAAGCATGAGAGATCTTTTAATGTTTATCATTGGTTCATTGTTAATCTTCTTCGGATTAATAATTACATCTTTTGGATACCTGTTAATCAGCCTTGGTGTGTTATTAATTATGTTTGTTGGCATTGTTCCTAATGAATTTGTGGCTATTGTAGGAAAACACTCAAAACTCGGTTGTATTGTAAGTAGATTTGGCATGTTTCTGATGATCTTATATGCTCTTTCATGGTATATAATTTCACCAATTGTACCCGCGATTCTTTATGCTGGAATTTTACTCATCTTCATTGGGTACATCATTGGAAACATTCGTCTATCATCCACTTCATTCGCACTTGCAGGAGCATTTAATGGATTATCTATGGCAAGTTTAATCTCAATTTCAGCATTAATGCTTTTCAAACTAACCAACTATTTCGATTTGTTACCAATGCTTTTAATAATTCTATTCTTTGGATTAATTGTAGGTCTAATTCTTTCCATCACTGCGACAATTAATCCATTTACTTCATCGGAAATCAAACTGCGAAAAATGTACGTTACAATGACAAATGTTGCGATAAGGTTGAACAAATTTGTTCAAATTGGCATTGCCCCTAGTTCTATCATATACTCTGCAAACATCGATTCTATATTATTCCTCGGAATAATCGGTCAAACGTCCATCATAATTAATCACAAAAGATTTCAAATTAAGAGAGAATTACCAGAGAATGTTATACTCTTTTTATCAAGAACATTACTTAACGAATTCAAAGAAACCTTAGCTAGTGCTGTAATTCCCGCGGACGTATATTCACCTAGTGGCAGAGTTATTGAGGGGTATGAAGTAATCAGAAAAACATTTGATATTCTCAAGGGCGGCATAACTCACATAATATTCCCGTTCTTTGAAATATTCCGGTCACCACATTTAGAATATATGTGCATTGGGCCGTTTATAATCGTGCGAACACCATTGCAGAAAACATTCAGATTACTTCCATTTATTCCCTCAACAATGACCATTTACGCTGCTGATGGAAAAATAATTCTAAAGAACAGCACAATTGCAATTACAGAAAATAAGGTAATCTTTAGAAAACATAATGCTTTAATTTCATTAACTCCCGAAAAAACATATGTAAGACTACCATACCATAATCCACAGATTTTATTAAGCATATCCCCAACAGGATCCTGGATTAGAATAAACTCTATTAGGACGCGTATAAAAACACCAAATTACATAGAATACATCGGATTAAACAATAAATTGATTATTCACAGAAACAAAGTTATGTGGAATGGTCACGTTTTCTTCTCTCAAACACTTTCAAAGGAACTAATCTCATCATTTAATAGATTATCATCAGAAATAGAGCGCACAGTCGTAACAGAAGCTCTTAAGGAATTTCTTTGAAAACATCTTTGCAATTTTTGAACTAATCGGGAAAAAACATGGACGTCGCTTTTATAATTGGTCCTGCCGGATCTGGAAAATCAATGCTGACATCAGCTTTGGCTTATTATCTAGACCAGCGAAGAATCTTTTACGCTACTCTGAATTTAGATCCTGCCGTTGAAGATCCTAGTCTTCATTACAATCCTACAATTGATGCCAGAGACTGGGTTAAAACGTCAGAAATCATGAAGAAATTTAAATTAGGCCCCAATGGTGCGATCATAGCTTCTTGCGATATCTTGGCTGCACATGCAGATAAAATCAAAAAAGCTATTAGTGAGTTGCGAGCTGACATATTAATTGTTGACACTCCGGGGCAGCTCGAAGTATTTGCTTTTCGTCCATCTGGTTATGAAATTTTTAGAACAATTAATGAAATTGAGGGAACTCGTAGTTTGATTTTGTTCTTGATCGATCCTTTTCTTTGTAAGAGTGGTTTGAATGCGATTCTTAGTGTCCTTCTACTTTCATCATCCATTTTCTGGCGGTTCCAGCTACCAGTTATCGATGTCGTAACAAAGAGGGATCTTCTTCCCAGTGAAGAATTAGATAAAATCTTGTACTTCCTCGAGAACCCCTCTGCAATATTTGATGAACTTAAAGAATTTCCTGTAAGGGATATAGCTTTAGAGTGGGAGGCAATGGTAGCCGAATTTGAGGAGATATTCGCTAGAAAGGAGATAATCGCCGTTTCGTCAGAAACTGGTGAAGGTATTGCAGATTTATTCGCAAAAATGCAAGAGGTCTGGTCAAAATCTGGGGGAGTCGAAACTTAATTAAATATTTATAATCTCAAAAATTCAATGAACAAAAATTATCAATGTTCACTAAGAAAAACCACTTTAGCCTCTATTTCTTCATTTTCAGCATACTTGATAAATCTGACTAAAACATCCCGTGCTTTTGCAATTTCGTTAAGAGAAATATATTCACGATGAGTATGAGCGACGGATAAATCACCTGGGCCAAAAATAATTGCTGGAATATTCTTCTCAGCAAGTCTTGTCGCATCAGTCCATGCAGGGTAAGTCTCGAGAATTGGTAGTATTCCTGCTTTTTGCATACAATCCATGAATGCATCAACAAGTTTACCAGTGGTTTTCCACCCATTTGAAAAATCAACTATTTCAAATCTTGCGTTGTATTTAGCAAGAATTTCATTAAGTTCATTATATGTTTTTTTCCAATCATTTGTGGTAATATCAATTAGTACTCGACATGTACTTGGGGTAACGTAAAGGTCTTCCCTTCCAGCATGAACTGATATGATCCTAAATGAAAATCTCTGTTTTAGAGAGCTTAGAAATTCCATGAATTTTGAAAAAGCATCGGATTCGTTCGGTATTGCTCCATGTTTTTCCTCTCCAATAAATTCAATGAGAACTTCTAAATTTCCTTTTGCGCTATCTGCTAATTTGAGAGAAGTTGGTTCTAATATAAGAGCATTTTGGGGATAGTACTGATTTACATATGCCAAAGACCCACTCCCCTCTTCTTCTTCGTCTCCTACAAAAACGATGCTAACATTATTTAATTCCTTAACCTCGCTTAAAGCCCAAATTAATGTGACAATTTGTCCTTTTGCATCGCAGGCTCCTCGACCATAGATTTTTTCGCCTTCGACACGTACTGGTATTTCGCCCGGGACAGTATCTAGATGCGTCATAATTGCGACTATTGGTGATTTTCTCGGATTAACAATTAGATTGCAAGATGATTCGCTTAAAAATTGAATTTTTACTTCGAAGCCTAGTTCTTCTAGAATTTCAGTTAACATGCAGGCAAATTGAAACTCTTGGCGTGAGTAGGATTTAATCCTCAAAAATTTGAGCAAAAGTTCTTTTGGGTTAATTTTCAAAATTAACACCAATTACAGGCGTATTTCTTCTGCACCAGAGTATTCGCTCATGAATATGCTCTTAATTAGGAAAGCCCATGGCTCAGAAAGGACAACGATACAGTCCAATTCGCTTGGGGGAACTCCTGGAATCAGCATTGTAATAGCACCTTCCTTATCATCAATTTCTGTAGCAAAGAAACGAGGTTGTCTAATTTCTCTAATGTGTGTGAAAGGACGCTTCAAGAGCCGTTGAATTATTGAGCGATGTTCAGGATGACCTCTATTAAAGCACGTCAGAATGTAAACTCTGCAACGCTCTGGGAGCTCTAATATTTTTTTCCATGGCAAATCAGTAGGGTCTCTAACTGCTATGTAAACAACTCTTTTTGCTCTTGTTAACATGTCTCTGATGTGTGCTTTTATGCTTTCCAAGCCCTTAACTTGGAAGAACGTTGGAACTTCTACCGGAGTTTCTTTCTTGCGTATTTCCTCATATAATTCGCTGAAGATGTTCTTCGTGTCTTCAAGTGCTTGTCTCATTTGTTGCAATGATTTGCTGATGTTTTCTATTAGGGTCTTCTCAATTTGGATTTTCAATTTATTCGCACTATCCTCAACCTCTTTCATTAAACTTGATACGGTGTTCTTCATTTTCTCACTTAGTTTATTAGCAAAGTCTTCGGCTCTTTGAGAAATTCTATTAGATAATCCCGTAATACTTTCTTGCATAGTATTCATTGATTGTGTCTTTACTTCTTCAATTCTTTTGCTTGTTTCTTCTATTTTGGAATTCAACGATGAAATCATGCTTTCCATTGTTTCATTCATTTCATTTACGAATTTACTTCCAGTTTCTTGCATTCTAGATTTTGTGCTTTGCTCCATGCTTTCGAGGGATTTTTTGAATGTGTCTAGGGAAGTCTTTACCTGTGCTTGGAAATCATCAAATGTTTTCCTTAGCATAGCACTTATTTGCTCTATTAAAGTTGCTAATGCATCAGAAAGGACTTTCATTGATGATTCAAATTGTTTCATTATTCCTTCTCTCATTTCACTGAGACTTGCACCTATTTGCTCTATTACACTTTGCATCATTTTCTGTGTTTCAGAAGACAGTTTTTGCATTCCTTCTGAAATGGATTTTGCTACTGACCTAATTGATTCCATTGACGTTGCCGTAGCTTCCGTTAAACTCTCCAAAATATTTTTGCTCGTTTCTTCTATTGCATCAACTGTAGATTTTGTGAAATCTTTCGCTAGGCTTGTAATCGATTCTCTCATTCCTTTTAAGCTCACTTCAGTTGCTTCAGATATTTTTGACTGAAACTCTGCTATAGCGTTTGCTGTTTCTTTCGTAGATACTTCAACAGTTTTTCTAATATTTTCCATAAAAGCATCAAACGATTTTCCGAAATTCTCTAATTGCGTAACGAAAAGTGCATATGGGGCGATCATTTGATAACGAACCGGAACTGTTTTTAATTCAACTACCAAATTGTGTTTTTTCAATTCCTCAATTGCTTTATCAACCTCTTCTGCGGCAATTTGAACAACACTTGCAATTTCTGATTTAGATATTGGTCCAAGTCCAAGACAATTCAAATAAACCTTGATGGCAGTATCAGACAATCCAATATTTTTAAGTATGATACTAATACTTGACATGTTTTTTAACCTTTGTCCTTAATAAAAAATATATGTCACTTGTGCGTCAAAATTGTTTCGATTTCATATCTTCAAAGAAATCTTCAATAGAGATTTCTTTCACATAATCATACCTATGACAACGAATCTCTCGTTCTCCACAAACATATTGATCTGGTAGCTCTTGAAAACATTGTGAAGTAGCGTATGGGCATGATGTAGAAAACGGATAACCAGATCCTGAAACTGAAAATTTGAATGAATTTTAAGGGATTCCGCGGATGTAAATTAGTAACTTAGAAAAAGGATGCCAAGGATTTCAAAAATTTCATTCGTAGGCGCACACTCAAGAGAAACACCACTGAGGAGAACAACTATTCTATCTGCAAATTCAAGCGCCCACCTAATATCGTCTAAAAGCATTAACAAGGAGAACTTATATCCTCCTGAACCTTTCAAAAAGATCCATTATCTGAGTTGCCAACGCATAGTCTATGTTTGCTATCGGATTATCAGCTATGATAAGATCCGGTTTTAGAAGAACCGCCATTGCAATTAAAACCCTACGCTTCATTCCCTCACTAAGTTCACTAGGACCCTTTAATGCATCATACTTAGACGAACCTACTTCTCGTAGAACATCTAAAATCATTTCAACAGCATGTTCCCTTAGTATTTTTGGAATAACTTTGGACTACCTCAAGTAATTGCTCCAATACAGTCATTCCTGGATACAGATAGGAACCACTTTCAAAAACTACAGCAATTCTCTTCCAAAGATACCATCTGAACTCTTCATATGACAGTTTTAAGATATTTTCTCCCTCAAACAATATTTCGCCATCAACTATAGTGTTATTTGGCAACGCACGAATAATACTTTTCATGAGAGTAGTCTTCCCTGATTTTGTTGGTCCAACAACAGAAACAGTTTCTCCTTCACCAACCTTTAGAGACACACCTCGCAATGCTGTTGTGTAGACCTTTTCCCATGAACAGACGTAACATACGTCACTCTTAAATTCCTTATTTCGAGCAAGCAGGTCGCCCCTACGAAGTTTTCATAAGTTTACCAGCATAATGCTCCGAAATCAATTCGAAACCAATACAGTTAGCCATTATTGGATCTGGTGGAATTAATATCTGAGATGCACTTCGAACTAATTTTCTTTCAAGCATTACATCACGAATATATTTGCCAAATACATATGAACCTCCTCCAGTTAGGATGTAGTATGAGATTATTGCGTCTGGAGGAAGTCGATCTAGTAGAGCTTCAAGTCTATCAACGATGATTCCTGCTATAAATCGTGATATTTCTTCAATTTGCTTAGAAATATCATAAACCATTCCACTTATGCTTACTAGCTTCTTAGGTGATTCAATAACTTGAATTAAGCTTTCGGGCTCTATAAATCTTCCAGTTTGCTCCGCTAACCAATCTGCGAGTCTTGATGCTAATGTATCCACTGCTTCTCTAATTGAACCACTTGCAGTTCCAAGAATCCTTCCTTTGTAAATTGTGAGAAAGTCTGTTGATCCAAATCCTATGTCAATAATTATAGAATCCCTAGCTTTCTTTTCACCAATACTTCGAAGAAGAAAATACCAAGTTCCATATGGTTCTGGCAAAATTGGCGCAGCAACAATGTGAACTGTAATTGTTCGTTTTTCTCCAGTTGCATCATTTTTTACAGTAATTGTGTGCGTACCCTTTAATGCATTTCCAAGTTCTTCCATCTTCTTTGAACCAGTACCGACTGGAACTCCAGTTGTTACAACAACGTAATTTTCTTTTTGTGTTAAAACTAGAGCTAAAGCTGCTTTTACAGCAATAATTGCATCTTCTACGCTCTTTACAAGTCCCTCTCTTGCAAGCCATCTTTTTGTAGTGGACTGTAAGCGTGCTAATTCTCCTACATACCATTCTCGGCCTTTATGTTCGATTACTAAATTTGAAAGCAAAGACTTATCTTCTATTAAACCTCGAAATCCGGGTCTTGGTTCACCAATTACGCTTGGGAACCTTAGTTTTCTCGTTCCAAAAGATATTTTAATTGTTGATGTACCCAAATCAATGCCTATTGCTTGTAATCTACCCACGACTCCCATTTAAGGTCACCTTTCACAGAAGAATCATAACCAAACTACTTAATATGTTATTTATTGTTTAACTAACTATTCTGCATTAAATACGCTTTCGTATTAAGAATAGTATGGTTGTATTCCTCATTTTTCTAGTATACAATAGCATTATTCCTGAACCTATTTTATTTTTTCTCTCGTTTTATGGGTGTTACAATGTATGATGATTTTCTAAGTAAGTTCATTAATTGCATCAAGCAGGAATACAAAACTCAACCAATGATTGTCTCACTCGCACCGGGTCGAGCTGATTTCCTAAATACACACCAAGATTACAAAGGATTACCTGTCGTTCCAGCTGCATTAAATTTATATGTAGGTATCGGAATTCTGCGTTTTTCTGATAAGATTATAGTAGACTCCTTGAATTTGAAAGAAAAGGGAGAAGAATTTCGTGATGAATTCCCAATAGAAAAATTGGAATTAGTAGAGAATAGATGGTTTGGGAATTATCTAAGAGCTTGTATAATTGAATTTACAAGACGCGGATTTCAATTAAAGAAGGGATTTCATGCTGTCATTTGGGGAACAATTCCGATTGGCGCAGGATTAGGAAGTAGTGGTGCATTAGAAGTAGCGTTTGTTAAACTCTTGGCTGAATTAGCAGACATAAGGTTATCACCTACTGAGATTGCAGAAATTGCATATATAGCAGAACATGACATTATGAAAATTCCATGTGGACGTCTTGATCAGTATGCGTCTAGTTTTGGTAACATAATTGTTCTCTATCCCAAACCGCCTGTAAGGGCAGAAAAGATATCAGCTGATCTTTCTTTGGCGGTAATTGATTCTGGAATTAAGCATGCTACTGCGCAAATACATCCAGTTAGACAAAGAGAGTTAGATTTAGCTTTGGAAATGTTGAGAAATCTTCCTAATTTGCCAGAGAAATTGAGGAGTAAACTTCGTGGACGATACTATGAAGTTGCTTGGGATCAAATTAAACTTGAGGAAATACAAAGATTTCTGGATCAAATAGAAGATACGTTAGAAAAGCGAATTGAATTCACGTTACGTATGAATGACTTAACCATTGTTGCGATAAGAATTCTTAAGAAAGAACCCTTGACCAAGCGAGATATTGAAATTCTTCAACGAGAGAGAATAGAAATCACAAAGAATTACTTTAAAATACTCGCGGAAATAATAAACAAACAACATGAATTACTTCGAGATTTGTATGATGTAAGCTTGCCTGAATTAGAGAAAATAAGAAATATTGCTCTCGATGCAGGAGCACACGCAGTAAAAATATCTGGAGCGGGACTTGGAGGTTGTTTGATTGCTCTCGTTGATAAAGAGAAGTTCCCTAATGTAAGAGATGCATGCATTAATGCTGGAGCTAAAAGAGTTTGGTTTTGTCGTATATCAGATGGCGTAAGGCTTATTTACTTGTGATTATTCGTCGTATTTTAACCAATAATCGCTAGATACAAGATTTTCAAAATTGGATTAAGAGTGACATGAGCAGCAGTTGGTAGTCATAAATAGATTACGGTTTTTTCGAAGCATGATTAATCAGCATTAGACTAACAGTATGATAGTTTAAAATCCTAATCAACCCAATATTCTGGTTGAACACTATTTCTAACTTTTTCCTCTCCTCTGAATCTCCATTGACCTGTTTTAGGTTTAATAATTTCAATTTCTAAGGCCTCCGTTGTTGCATCACTAAGCAGAACCTCATATTCCCCAGGAACCATAACAGCGCGTACTTCTATTTCTGGTGATTCTTTATCTTCAGTAATCACACTTATTTTTACAGTACCAAGAATATAAGCACTAACATCGCTTCCAACAACCCTATATCTTTCACTAACTACGCCTTCGAGCCCTAATCCCAATCTTCTTGCAAGTGCTAGTGGTACATGAATCTCAGGAACATCACTTTCGTAGCCACTATTAACAAGTGCTGCTGTGATTATGGACTTATTATTACTACGTATTCTCAACTTTACTCTTACTCCCAATTTTCGTCCCCTTTTGTACTCTAATAAATTTTCCAAATCTCTTTTTGGCACGTCTTAGTAGTTCTATTTTTAAAGGAACAAATTTTCCAAATCTTTTTGTAGTCATTTCTTTTACCCAAAGTATAAGAGAATCAAATCTACATTTATTTGCAATAATTCATTCAACTTGACGAATCCACATTACTTTGAAACCATTCGTATAAGATAACTCATTAATTCTAGATAGGCTATTGTTTAAAATAATCCAATTTTTATTGCATCTTTCTTTGGTCACCATGGCACATTAATTGCGGAAACATCCATTATTCTTGATTTTACTTTTAAAACTTTTCTGCTTTAAAATAAAACTTGTGATTTATGATGAGACCAGTCACCATCAAAGGCAAAAGAGTTGCACTTGGATTACTTATTGAAGAAGATCTTGAAAGACTTTGGAAGTGGGTTAATGACAAAGAAGTAACACAGTTCCTTGCGATGTTTCCTAGAGTTATTTCAAAAGAAGAAGAACAAAAATGGTTGCAAAGAGTTTTACAGGGAGACTCAAACATAATCTTTGCGATCTTGTTGCTCCCTAATCTAGAGCACATTGGAAATCTTGGATTACACAAAATTGATCTAATTGATCGAAACGCTGAACTTGGGATTTTCATAGGAGAAAAGAAGTACTGGGGACAAGGATTGGGCGAAGAAGCCATCATTTTGGCACTTGATTATGCGTTTAATGTATTAAATCTAAAGAAAGTTTACCTGAAGGTTTATGAATTTAATAAAAGAGCCATTAGGTGCTACGAAAAAGTCGGATTCAAGCTCGTTGGAAGACTTAGACAACACCTCTTTCGTGGAGGTCGATGGTGGGACGTTCTAATCATGGATATTCTTGATGAGGAATTTAGAAGAAAGCATAGAAGCATAATAGCTCAAATGTGTAAGGATGTATTTAAATCTTGAATTTCATACACAACTAATTCACATTCTCTGGAACTAGAAAACTTCTGCTAAATCCTCATGTAAATTTGATCTCAAATTATCAGTCGTAAATAAATGTAAGCTTGTGTATTTTTATGGGGAACATAGCATGCGTGTGAGACGATCGGTAATTCTCAAATTCAAAGGAAAAGAAGCTAAAGTGGATGCGTTATTTGACACTGGCTCAAGTTTCACAGTAATGAGTACGAGAAGATTCGTTGAATTATTTAAGTGCGAGGATTGGGTTACTCTTGCAAGACCATATTATGCGTACCTCTTAAATGGCAATAAAATAAAATTGGATAAGTATGTTATCATAAGCATTATTATTGACGATTATGAGATAGTAGATCTTGTGCACCTAAGTGATGATATTGTTACTCACATCAGAAAAAATGACAAGTTGGTCAAATTACCAGATATTATAATTGGTGCAGGAACCATGGATAAATATGGCATAGAAATTTCCGCTGAAAAAGGAGTAATCTTTCGAGAGTTATTGCTAATTTAGGTAGCTAACACTACTAGATTTGATAAATCCTAACAGAAAAACCCTTGTTTTCATAAGGCGTCGATTCAAACTAAAAAAATGAACCGTTAAAAAGTATGAGACACATTACCAAACTTTGGATACTCTTGAATATAACTAAATTTCAAAATTGATGAAATTCAAAGAAAAATAATTCAAAAATACAGAATGATTCTAAAATTAAATGTTATTGGTTACTAAAGGTCTAAGAACTTCCTTTTAGCTTCTCGAGAAATCTTCCATATTGTCTAAGAATTGCCATTGCACGAACAGCCCTGTACGGCTCGGGATAACAGGGAATTCCGTGCTCTTTTAACCATGCCGAAGCTTTTTCGCATTCAATTCCTCCAATAAATGATACTGTTAATGGTTTCCCAAGATGCTTATTGCGTTCCCAAACTTCATATAATGCCTTCGCCACCTCCATCGGACTAGTGATCGCGGTGTGACAATAAAGTACAATAACGCCATCAACCTTGGAATTCTGAAGCGCGAGCTCCGTCGCACGAGCATACCACTCATCAGTTGCCATTCCTGTCATATCGATCGGGTTTTTCGTCGAAGCGAACCAAGGTACGAATTTTCTTATCTCCTTTTGTAGGTCTTCTGGAGTATCCCTTAATGGTATACCAAATTTCTCTGCCGAATCTGTCGCCAAAACGCCCGCACCGCCACCGTTTGTTATTACAATTAAATTATCGCCTTTCATTGGTGGCATCAGAGATAATGCTAGTGCACCATCAAATAATTCATCTAAGCTCTCTACTCTTATTACTCCTGCTTTCTTAAAGGCTGCATCGTAAATTCTTGCGGAGCCAGCCATTGATCCAGTGTGTGACATTGTAGCTAATGCTCCACGTTCACTCATCCCCGCTTTACATGCGATTATCGGTTTTATTGGTGTTGTTTTCCTGCACGCTTCAACAAATTCGGGTCCTGCGTCAACGCCTTCAATATACATTGCAATACAGTTTGTGTCTGGATCGTCTTTGAAATACAAGATAAATTCTGAGAAATCTACATCTGCTTTGTTTCCAACAGAAACTATTGTTGACATTCCAATCTTGTGCTCATGCGTCCATCCAATGAGACCAATTATAAGAGCGCCAGATTGGGAAATGAATGCTATTTTTCCTGGATATGGAAGAGAAAATGCAAAGGATGCATTCATTTTGTTTGGTGCATCGATAACACCGACAATGTTTGGCCCGATAAGTGGAATTCCTGCTTTTCTTACCATTGTTACGATTTCATCTTCTAGTTTCTTCCCTTCTGGGCCTACTTCTGAGAATCCCGCTGTTATCATTGCTATTGCTCCTACTTTTTTCTCAATGCAGTCTTGAACAACTGGTTTCACTATTTGTGCTGGAACGCATATTACTGCAAGATCAATATCATCTGGGATTTCCTTAACACTCTTGTAGCATTTTAATGGAATTTTTTTGCCATTAACCTCGACTTCTATCTTATTGGCTTTGGGATTAACTGGAAATATTTTTCCTTGATAACCGCCTTCAAGTAATCGCTTGACTACTTGATGACCAATCTTATTTGGATTTCGCGATGCACCAATGATTGCAACTGTTTTAGCTTTAAATGCACGATGTAATTTTTTAACATAGTCATAGCGGATGTGCGGTATTCTCATTCTTATCATCTACATTTATCCAATTATTGTTAAAATTGAGAGTAAGATATTGATGTGCATGAATACTTTCAAATGCTTTTTCATGAAACATTAATACATTTTCCTTTTTGAATTTATTCCAAAAATTAGTCACGGAGCTTATCAGCAAGTTCTATAAAACCTTGTCCATACGAAAAGCTAGTTAGTGCGGACAGGAGTAAGATGAGAAGAAAGATGTATTGAAGCATTTGATATGAGTGTACATTTGAGATACTGAATGTAAGATACAATGTTAATAATACTAACAGACTTGCCGTACATATGATCAATATGATGCTACCTGCAACTAACGACATTATGTCCTTCTTTCTACCAATAACCAAAAATTCTTTAGCGAGTAAAAAGAAAGAGAAGCCTAGTAAAATGAGTAGTACCAAAGAAACGATATTGTAATAGATAATTAATTCATGCATATGAGGAATCATTAGTAGTACTACTAAAATGAAGAATACACTGATTGATATTTCGTAGAATTTTATCGCTAAAGCGAACTTTGTATTTGGAAATATTTCAGTCAATTTTCTTGCAACATAGATCAATAACACTCCAAGAAAAAGTGCATACAAGATAATTGCTAGAAGAATCCATGGAATGTATTCGGAGCTAATTGGTATGTAAAAGATTCCTTCTGTAGAAAGGGAGTCTAAGAAAGACAGAAGATCGAAGATTGCTGATAAAACTAAGAACTTACCACAATATGAAATTTTTTTTAACTACATTTTGTTTCATTCTTTTCACATAATTCGTTTACATAAAATTAATGATATAAAACTCACTATTATGATATAAAAGCTTCTGTTTTATTAATATAAAAAATATTTGACTCGGATTGGTCAACTAGAGTTCGCATGTATTGTATCATGAATTTGAGTACTATTTACTAAGATTTGTCATCGCGCTGACCAAAAAATGAATAATTGTTAGTAATTTATCAATTTAGGAACGAAAGCTCTTAAATGTTCCAAAAAATGCTAAGCTTTGAGTATTTGCAAATTGTAGGAAATCAATACTCATAAGTGTGAAAACATCAGAAAGGGGATTACTCATCATGTCTCAGCTCATGGCTGTGTCATCATCAAAAATAAAAAGCGAAAATTTTTGTTTATTTTTCAGAATGATGACAACAGCGGTCGCTGAATAATGATGAAAGGGAGCTTCGCTGACTTGGTTAAATATTATCCTAATCCTGGATACAATATTGAATTTGGGGATGTATTTTGAATTTTGAAAATGGAATTCCTAGAATGTTTTCTCGTTTAGTTTTAGCTGGAATTAACCCTGTGAAGCTTCAGAATAAAACTGTTGCAATACTTGGTGTTGGTGGAATTGGCACGGTTATCGCAGAAACTCTAACGCGTGTGGGTGTTGGAAAATTAGTTTTAGTTGACAAGGATTTAGTTGGCCCTGAAAATTTAAATCGGCTTGGGTTCTCACCGAGCGATATAGGTCTTCCCAAAGCAGAAGCTTTTGCTAAGAAACTTCTTGAATTTAACAAGACTAGAAAACACCTTAGATTAGATGTTGAATGGTATCATGTTAATATAATCAATTGGCCAAAACTGGATATGATCATTAAATCTGCTGATATTATTGTGACTAGTTTTGATAATTTAGACGCTAGATTAGAAGTAAATGAGCGCGTTGTTAAAAACAGAAAAATACTTGTTGATTGTGGAACAAGCTTAGATGGCTGGTCTGGCCGTATTAATGTTGTAATTCCTGGGAAAACTCCATGTTTGGCTTGCTATTACGATCCAAGTATGATTTACGGCGAGAGAGAAAGTTGGTGGACTGCACCATGTGGTGCGAGCCTTCCGACAACGATGACGATCGTGGCTACTTTAGCTTCAGACCAAGTTTTGAGAATTCTTCTTAATCTAAAAGGAGTTTATTCTAGAATACTGGTCTCTCTTAGAAACGATATCATTATACGGCCATTCCATATGAAAAGAAGAAAAAATTGTGAGATTTGTGGTGAGATAAATGAGTGAAGAAAAAGAAGAAATAAAGCTTGTTGTAATTGATACTCCTCGAGGAAAAGTTCCTCTTGCGGATTCTCTTGAAAATATTTTACGTGCATTCAATAAAATTCTTCTTAGGACAAATGATAATTTGGACAAATTAGCTGAAATTCTGAATAATTTTGGGAATAAGCTTCAAGATTTATTAAGAATACTGAAACACGTTGAAAGCACACAGGAAAAAATACTTGAGCTTTTGCTAGAAATAAATGCAAAAATTGAGTCAGTAAAAGAAGAGAAAATAATTAGCGTAAAGAAGACAGAGGAAGAAAAAATACCTCTAATAGAAATAAAAAAGACGACGAATATATCCCCAACATTCTTGCTTAAATTATCAGAAATCCTCCGTGAAAATGGTTTTGCCGTGGTTGTTGGTAATATAGATAAAGCTCGCGCACTTATTCGCACATATGCTGATAAGGTTGGACGAAAAGCTGCGGAAATAGATGGTACCAGAATCAAATTACTTGAAAATTACTTTGAAAAGCTTGAGGAAATCTTGTCAGAAAAAATCGTAGTTCTTATAAAAAATGCTGATAAAGTGTGGGGAAGAAATGCAAGCATGAGCGAACTTTCACATTTAACACTATTTCTTAAGAACTCCATCAAAAGAATAGGTCTTTTAATAATGCATTACGACAATAAAGAAAACGTACCAGAAATAATTAGCAATAAGGCAATAATTACACTAACATGAATTTTGTGTAGGTGTCATAAATGAAGCAACAATATAAATGAAACAAATAGGAAGAAGATTTTTCAGAGCTTATGACCAATACAGCCCAAAACAAGGCAGAACATCGTCACTCAATTTGCACACAATGCTTAGTTGTGCCTAAATGCTTGCTTGCATATCACATCATTTCATCCCAAGTTTTTATTCCTCTTGATCATTGGTGCAACGAATTCATGAATTTTTCACTGCAGTGAAACATGATCGATTTGATGCAATTTAAGCTAAAGTATATATTTTTAGCTCAGTACATAACATTTTTCGTTAAATGTGGGATCTTGTTTCATCATTAATTGAGCTAAGATTAGTCGTATTTTCTCTCATGGTGATGTCCACTGGACTATGTCCACTATGTTCGATTCACTCAACTTTGTTTCAGTTTTAACACAGTTCGCGATCAACAACAATGAGAGCAACCATCATAAGTTCATCACAATCCGAATAATTTGAATATCAAATCC
>Ga0180302_10000304_pt1 | contig 20551 bp, 9 predicted proteins | sample GuaBasSediGuay17_FD_121794 | JGI IMG/M metagenome (GOLD analysis project Ga0180302, IMG submission 121794) | Subseafloor sediment microbial communities from Guaymas Basin, Gulf of California, Mexico - Guay17, Core 4571-4, 12-15 cm | ecosystem: Environmental > Aquatic > Marine > Hydrothermal... | reverse complement strand
AGTACCAACTATGTAGCCAGCTACTGCAGGTACTCCATACTCTTCATACCATCTAGCTCCGCCTATCTTTATCGTTAGATACTTTAGTACGAACGCTATTATAGCACTTCCAACGAACCATGAGTGCCACGCGAAGAACACTCCAACTAAGTTTAAGAAGAACCATGGGAACATCGTTCTTAACTTGATTAGTACTAATGCTAATATTATTCCTCCAATAAACCAACCCGCTCTCCAATCAGTAGCTGTAGGTCCTTTTGCGTCCCAGAACCATCTCCACCTAGTCGGACCCCAAAGCTGTGATCTAGTGACTACAGTATCTCTGTACCACCTACCAGTAGATAGGCCTAAGTAATAGGAGAGGAATACATACATGGTTAAGCAGGTTATTGAGCCAATTACTATAGCTATGATGCTCGCTATAAAGGCGTCTCTACGACTTAACTTCAAATCAGTAGCCATTTTGAAGTACCTTAACATTCCCCATGGATACAGAGCTCCCTGACTCCAGAAGTTGTCAGTCATGCCTATCATGAAAGCAGTCGCAAATTGCGGAGTGTTGAGATCCGGGTTAGTGGTGAAAGCCCCTGCGGCTTTGCCTACAGGCCACAACATAAAACTTAGGCTGTGGAAGTACCTGTGTGGGAATGGATAAGCTTCAGCTACAGCTCTCATGTTGAATGTCTGTACTAACAACCAGATTATTAGCCACACTATTACTACTGGAGCAGGTGCTCCAGCTGCTGAGAATATCGCTATGAACAGTATTGCTGAGATTACGAAGGTTATCAAGGTCCAACTGAACGGAACTTCACCTGGTTTTACTTCGCTAGATCCACCAAGAGCTCCCCTTATTCTACTGGTGAAGTACTTCCAGTTAAATAGTATGGGAGCTATGCCTAAGGCTATTGGGATGCTCCACATTTGCCACAGCCTATAAGGAAATATAGTCGGTGGATCCCATCCTGGAACGGCCCCTCTCGCACGAGCTCCTGGTGGTAGGAAGCCTGTCTTTATACCAACAGCTGGATAGATCCAGTAGAATATGAAGAAGAATATTATGATGCTAGCTAAGAGGTCCATAGACATCAAATAGGCGTATCCTATGAAGCTGAACGAGAATGCTGGCCACCAGTACAAATATGCGCCTGGTAGTATTGCACTCAAGTACGGTCTTAAGTCTACAGGCCACTGGTCGCCCCAAGGCATCGGAGGTGCTTTAGAGAAGTACGATACATTAATCACTACCCCTACTACTGCGCCTACTATGAACATCAACCAAAAAGCTTTATTTCTCTTTATATCATACCAACGAGGTCTAGTGTCAGTATACTCTGTCGCTATTGAGACCATGTAGATATAGGGCATTATACTTGGGAATGGTAACTTCTCGATATCTATGAATAGCTCTGACCAGAAGGCTGCCATGGATAAACCTAATATTAGTATGATTATGTCCATGAGTATGAAGTAAGCTAACGGTGTAGCCCAGACATGCCAAGGTACAGAAGATAAACCTGGTACAACAGCCTCTAGGTATTCCCTAGGAACTACCATGAAGGAAGGAACAACTTTGCTAACTTTGTCCCATAGAGCGGGCTTTAGGAACTTAGGTGAATAGGCTATAGCTAACCTCCAGTTATGAATGTAAGGGAAGTAAGCAGCTGTGTAGAAGGTGATGAAGAATAAGGCAGCATCGGCTGAGCTCCACTTTATCTTAAGTAACGGTGAAATCAGTAGTATAAAGAAGAGTATTGCTGGTATGTCAACCCATCTCAGAGGACCCCTCTGGTTAGCTGCTGTTATCAGACAGGTAAGCACTACCATTAAGATGATCTTCTTGGAGGTCAAAATGGTAGGCCTAACCTCCTCGACTTTTACTGCCGTTTCTCCGCTCATAATAGCTCGTTGTTTTTAATTGTCTTTAAGTTAATAAGTTTTTAGCAGAACACTTATATAGTGAAGCTAAGGAAGCCTTAATAGCTAGATTTCCTTAAGATAATACTGAATAAAGTTGGAGATGGTTCCTATGGAAGAAGTTAGGAAGTTTTATCTGTACTTAACTACACTAGCATTGCTTTGCGTTATTGTCTCTCAATCAGTAGCTAGTTTGCCCTTAGAGAACTCGACTATACAGTATAGAGAAGCAATAGAGGAGCTTAGTTTTGAAAACATCAAGAAGCACGTCGAAGCGCTTTCAAGTTTTGGGACTAGAGTGACTGGTTATGAAGGTTACTACAAAGCCACTAATTACATAGTAGAATACTTGAAAAAGTATGTTAAAGTGCATCTGCACGAGTATGAAATCGTCATCCCAGTGGATAAGGGCTCTTACCTCAGGGTTGAGGGTTATGGTAAAGTCATAAGAATATACCCACTCTGGCCGAACTTAGTCGAAACATGCCCAGTCCCTGAAGGAGAGATCGAAGGGTTAAAATTAGTCTATGTAGGCGATGGAGACCTAAGTCGACTGACAGTTAACGTAAATAACACCGTTGTCTTAATAGACTTCAATTCTGGCTATAACTGGATCAAGTTAGCGACTCTAGGTGCTAAGGCATTCATATTCATTCAACCCTACGAAACCACGAGTTATGAGGCTCTATCGAAACAGGTACTAATCCCATTAAAGATTCCAAGATTCTACATATCAAGGGAGGATGCCATATACTTGAGGAGATTATTGTTACAAGGCGAAGTTAGAGTCTCACTTAAATCCTCATTTAAGTTTGAAACAAAGAAGGTCTACAATATTTTGGGCGTGTTAAAGGGTACTGAAGGAGCTAATGAGACCATAGTGCTAGGCGCACACTATGACACATGGTCCATAGTCCCCTCTGTGGCTCCAGGAGCTGAAGATGCAATAGGAGCTGCCTTCCTTCTAGAGTTAGCCAGGGTGTTAAGTAAAGTCGGCACTTACAGGAGTGTTTGTTTTCTCTTTGTCTCAGGTCACTGGGAGGGGCTTGCAGGTTCTAGGGAGTTCGTTGAGTCACTCTTCTTCAAGAATGAAACCTTTGGCTTAAGACCATATTTAGTCATGTTCTTTGACATATCCTCTGGAAGTGACAACCTTGGAATCTTCTATGGTGGTAACTTTTATGGTAGGAGTGTTTGGAGAACTGGAGCCTACGGTGGTGGTGGCATTGAGAGTGAAATAACTGGTTGGCTCGATTCATTTGTTAAAAACATCACGAAGTTAACGGGTATAGACGTAGAGAAGAAGTTTGACATGACATCTCTATCAGAGACTAGCTACCTTGACACTATACCCTATAGGGTATTCTTTGATGTAGAGCCATTCACTATGGCTACATTCGGTCTCACATTTCAAATTCATACAATTTATGACATAAGACCGCGCATGTTAACACCCTTAGATCTACCTAAGTTCATAGAGTGGGGCAATGTAAAAGAGCAGTTGATAATAGCTACTTCGTTGAGTTATGGACTAGTGATAGACAGAAGTCTCCCAAAGACTTTCTCCCGGTGGGAACCTCTGGAGTCAGAGAGGAGGGAGAGAGTATTCTATGTAGCTAGAGGCTTCGTGAAGTTAATAGGCCAAGTAGTGAAACACAACTTCACCGCACCTGGTTTCTATGATCCAGTACCTAACGCGCTAGTGTTAATAGTTAAGCCAGAGAATATGTATTTGCCTTTCTTATATATTGTAACTAGAGCAAATAGTAGCGGAATATTTGTGGTTAATGGATTAATGCCTAGTCTAGAAGCAGCCCGAGGGACATATTTAGTGAAAGCGTATGTCATGGATGAAGAGAAAGGAGGAGTGATTTATGCTCCCGACATGGGACCATACGGAGTTGGTAAGTACCCGAATATAATAGTCACTAATGAACCCGTTAAGGGATTACTAAAACCCGTTCCAACAATCGTCTTTAAGACCTCACAAGTAGTGCTATACAACGTCAAGTTTCCTCTTGCATCGACTCCTACAGCCTACTTTAACGTAATGTTTGAACCGACTGAGGTATTACATCCTCCTGGAGCTCTCGGACCCTATACTGCTTTAGGAGGACCAGTTGGGATGGCAGTTGGAGGAGCAGCGACGATAATGTTCATTAGGTGTAATGTCTACGAATCTGGAATAGGAACTGAACCATGGTACTATGGGTGGGATTACGATGTCTTGAGCAATATAATGATAGTCTATATTCAGGAGAATAAGTCTTATGACATAGTCTTAAGAGGACAGACTCCACTTGGTACTGAAGAGACTTTCTTAGTTCTTCAAAATGTATTATCTAAGAGAGCTGGAGAGGTAAGAGTAGTTCCATTCACTGAGCTAAGGATAGTAGAGAATTTATACAAATTGAACAGAGAGAGATTAAATATATTGAGTAACTATCGAGTAGCTCTCCCAATAATAACGAAAGAGTTTTCCAAGGGAGAAGAGTATTTAAAGAGAGCCAAGAAAGCTCTTTCAGAAGGTAAGTATAATGAGTACTTAGGTTATATTTACCTATCATGGGCTTATATGACTAAAACATATAGTAAACTAATCAGTAATTTCTATTCCGCAGGGACCTCAGCTGTATTCTTAATGGCACTAATAATACCATTTGCTTTCTTAGCTGAGAGACTAATCTTTGAGGAGAGAAGAGTAAGAAGAAGGCTTACTATAATATTAGTGATAACTATCTTAGCGTATGCAATAATGTACACTTTACATCCCGGATTCTATATCGTGGCTAACGCAGTTATCACAGTTTTGGGATACTCCGTACTGATACTCTCGTTGCCTATAGTCTTCCTAATCATTACAAGCGGCTTAGAGATAGCTAAGATAATTCAGCTCAAGGAGAAAGGTATGCACATATTCGAGAGGACTAGGGTTGAGACATTAATAACTACCTTCACATTAGGAGCTTCAAACATGAGAAGAAGAAGACTTAGGACAATACTCTCACTAGTATCAATAATCTTAGTGGTCTTCGCCCTAACTAGCTTGACATCACTTACCTACATAGTAAGGCCGACTTGGCAAGAATATGGAGGAGTTCCAACTTATACTGGAATATTGTTGAAGTCACCAATACTCTCTCCTATCTCAGAAACAACCCTAAGAGTCATAGAAACACTCACTAAGGGAAAAGCTATAGTCTCGAGGAGGATATTCTACTACCCTGCGAGTATGATACCCGGAGTTAGTGAGCCAGCTACTTTGGCTTTCTATGGGAACAAGTCATATGAAGTTTATGCTATACTGGCCCTATCACCGGAGGAGGAAAAAGTCTCTAAAATCACTTCTTACTTTATATATCCTGGTAGCTTCTTTACTGGAGAAAGTAAGTTTGCTGTTATAATTAGTGACAAGATGGCTAGAGAACTTCTTGGAGTCGAGGACTTAAGCGATGCTCTTGGAAAAAGGATTAATATCATGGGATGGAACCTCACAGTCGTTAATGTCTTTCGCGAAGAGGACTTAATAGAGCAATTTAGAGATCTTGACAATACTCCAGTAGTTCCCATAGACACAATGTCATATGTAGAGTATAGTAAAATGGTTCCCTTGAATAAAATAGTAATAGTTCCAACTAGTCTATTAGAAGGGATGCCTGGTGCAAATGTTAGGAGCCTAGCTGTGAAAATTGAGGATAAGGACTTAATTCGAAAAGTGACTGAGGAGCTTGTTAGAATGTATTCAGACACTGTAGTATATGCATCAGTTAAGGATAAAGTATACATGATGACTAGAATTGAACTTGAAGTAGTCATGGGGCTTGAAAGTGCTTTAGTCCCCTTAGTGCTAGCCTCCTTAATATTACTCAATGCCATGCTAGGGTCGATATATGAGAGAACTAGAGAGATTGGAATCTACAGCTCTTTAGGACTTTCACCAGCTTTTGTCTCTTTCATGTTCTTAGCCGAGTTATTAATATACGCTATAGTTGGTAGCTTAGTAGGATACCTTATTGGAATAGTTTGGGGGGGGACACTGACGTTGCTTAACTTAATGCCAGAGGGAGTTGTATTAAACTACTCTTCGTCCTTCATAATAGTATCTATGGGTCTGCTTATACTTGCCACATTGAGCGCTTCTATATACCCCCTGTCTAAGTCAGCCAAGTTAGTAACACCATCTATCGAGAGGAGGTGGAAAATAAAGACTAAACCTGTTGGAACTAAGTGGAGCATTCCATTGCCTATCAAGGTAGACCCTAATGAGATATATGGAGTGATGTTATACATTAAAGAGTTTTTCGACATGAATAGAGTGCCAGCCACCGGTAACTTCTACGTCGATAGACTAGCTGACATAAGGGAAGGAACGACTAAGGACTTAGAAATCAAGGAAGTGATAACTCAAGCCTTCTTACCACCTTGGGGCTCAGGGTTGAAGCAAGAAGTAAGAGTTCAGTTTGTGAGAAAGCGTGGAGTTAAGAAAGCCCAGTACAATGTGCTAGTCCAATTGAGCTTACTACGAGGAGCTAGGGAGACTTGGATAAGGTCTAACTACAAATTCGTTGATGAATTAAGGAAACAGTTAATATTGTGGAGGAGCTTAAGGACTGAAGACAGACTAGTCTATCTTAAGAGGGGAAGAGAGCTCATGGGAGGGAAGTCGAGTTGAGCGAGAGACTAGAGCTAAGGGACGGCTTTACATTGAGAGTCTTCTTAGCGTTATTATACTCAGCTATAGTACTAACTCCAGTGACCCTTTATACACAATTAGTAACTCCAGTAACTGTTAGCACCATTATCATTTTCCTCTTGTTTGTCGAGTTAGCAAGACTTTTAGGAAAACCACTGACTACTCAGGAAGCCTTTTTGATATATTTCACGGCTGGCACTGCAATGTCCTCGACATTATGGCTAGATTTAATATTCAGGGCTTACATGATCAAGAGTCCATTTCTTGAGATGTTAGGAATAAGAGATAAAGTACCATATTGGTGGGCTCCCCCCTCTACTTCAGAGGTCTACTTAAAGAGAACACTCCTTCACCCAGACTGGGCATTTCCAGTGGTGTTAGCCCTCATAGGCGCTGTTCTCTCCCTAATGGCTCAGATATCCCTCTCATACCTATTAGCACAGCTTTACATAGAGATCGAGAAAATGCCCTTTCCAGTAGCCCAATACCAGGCTGATTTAATTAAGAACTTAACCGAAAGAAGCCCTGAAAGGTTTAGAGTATTCATACTTAGTGCCATCTTCGGCTTTACCTATGGAATCTTTCTCTATGGTGTCCCCATGATCACTCAGTCTATCTTTGGAAAGAGCTTTGAAATTCCTGGCTTGAAATTACCTTGGAATGATTTGACTATGTATATTGAAGTGTTCTTGAAAGGAGCGACAATAGGCATAGTCCCTGATATATTGTCAATAACTACAGCTTGGGTAATTCCAAAGAATGTCATAATAGCTATAACCGTAACTTCAATCCTCACATACGTCGTCGGTAATCACATAGCACTTGTTACACCATTGAAGATTTTTGAAGCGTGGCAGAGAGATTGGTTCCCAGGTTCAGATGTCATGCACATAGTCCAAATGTCGTTTATGGACCTTTGGCTTAATCCCTATATGGCCCTAAATATAGTTGCCGGTATAGTGCCCTTCATAGTTTACAGAAAGGAGTATGCACAAGTCTTCAAAAGCCTTAGAATCCTTCCAGAGACCCTAAGGAGGGCTGGGTATATATCACTTACAGCCCTGCTAACTATGTACTTTGTAGCATACGTTGGTTCCTTAGCTCTATTCCACATCCTCATACCAAGGTTCCCACTTTACTTACTCTTACCCTTTGTCTTTTGGGAGTTCATATATGCATTTGTAGCTGGATGGGGTGTCGCAACTATAGGATTAGCCGTTCTTGAACCTCCTTACATGAGAGAAGCCGCGATAATATTCAGTGGATATAGGGAAGCTGATGTATGGTTCGGACCTTGGGTAATGGCTCCCGGAAGAGAAGCTGCATTATTGTTGAACAACGCCTTCAGAGTTGGGTATTGGTGTGGTTGTAAACCTTCAAGCTATTTTAAGGCATTAATCACTGCAATGATTCTCTCCTGGATCTTCAGCCTATTATACACTGAGATGTTCTGGAGAATGGCCCCTATACCATCAGCTGCTTATCCATGGGCTGCTTATCAATGGCCATTACGTGCTATCAGGTGGACATTCTTCCCATCAATAGCTTTAGGTAGAGTCACAATGACAGTGTTCAACTTAGAGCTATTCTTAGCTGGATTAGTATTGGGAGTAATACTCTTCGTGGTCTTTGCTGCACTTAAAATACCGTTGTCCACTTTCATAGGTGTAGTAGCAGGAATCTCTATAGCTCCACCACTAGCTCTGTCGTTAATTATTGGTCTGGTGAGTGGATATATAGCTGAGAAGATTAAGGGTAAAGAGTGGTGGCAGAAATACAGAACAGCAATAATAGCTGGCATAGCTGTAGGAGAGGGGGTGGTCATATCCCTCGGCGGAGCTATAATGCTCATAATGAGGTCAATATGGATAGCGCCTTATTAAGACCTAAGTTTATAATTAAATATTGTTTATTAATACTTCTCTTGACCTTGCCATTATCCGTTTATTGTTCACCTCAACAAGCAAAGCTTCATACCATTACCATACAAGGGAAGGTTTTAAGCGACCCTGGAAAGCCCCTTGAAGGAGCTCTCATAATAGCCTTCACATCAGTAGATGATGGAAGATACTCATGTGTTAAGGCAATGTCTGATCAACTTGGCTTCTTTAGACTCAAGATTAGGGCTAAGGACTTTGTTGGACTAATAATAGTCAAGGACTGTGAAGAGACTCCAGGCTTAGACTATCTGCCTAAGATGATATTTTTGCCAGTCACTTCAAGTTACAACGTGGAATTAAAGGAGGTTCTGAGCCCCGGTTCTACAGTTATAATCAAGCTACCTACTTCCATACGAGGATTTAAAGTTAAGTGTCACGTATGGGTTGACGTCAAAGATAAAATCATTAAATACGATTTCTCTGAGTATTTACGCTTGGTTGACGCTGTTAAGAGGGACTCAGCTTTACTAAGTGTGTTAGGGGACCCCTTAAAAATAAGCGACATAAGGGACGTGGTACTAATGATTCCAGCTGAAGTGAGATTTGAGATCTTTATAAACTTATTTATTGAGACTACGTTGGAGAGAGTTCTGTTTAAATTCAATAATTCTTCTTACTATTATAAGCTGTCTCAAGGGGAACTCCTGAAACTAGACTTCAGAAGAGAGTTAATAGTTAAAGTAGGATTATCAAAGCTCTATCGTGAATACAGAGAGATAAAGTTAAAACTTTCTCATTTAGAGAAATCAGGGTTTAGTTTGCTCAATGAACAACGGACTGTCTTTAGAGTTTTAACCTTGTTAAAGGAGGTAGAGGAGGATCTTGGTTCAGGTAGATATGCTTCAGCAGAAATAAAAAGTGCCATTGCTTCTAAACTCCTCAGGGGAATTAGGAAAACCCTAAACTCTTATGTATTTGAAGTAGAGTCTTATTTAAAGTTAGTAACTATTTTAGCATTACTCATTTCTATATTACTAAGCTTGATAATTACAAAGTCTTTGAAAACTCTAATGCTCCTCAGCACTTTGATATACGCTCTCCAAGTGGTAGTTATAAAAATAAGTCCTCCATCTCACTTGGTAGGCGACCAATGTGTAATTTCAAATTCCCTGATTTATTATGGAGCTTTCGTGACCCTGATTTATGTCGTGCGACTTATTGAGCGAGGAGTTAAGAGAGTATCAGTAACTATGAATTTCATTGTAGATTCGATTACACTAGCTGTGAATAATATTAAGAGAAGGAGGACATTGAATATTCTACTTGCCATTTCAGTGTTCCTCGTCATGATATCTTACTTATCTGTTGTTAGTGTTGAACAGATTAGCGAGGTTAAATCTGAAAGTTATAATGTTGAACTCGATTTGAACGCTATTTTAGTAAAGATAATAAATCGAAGCGCTCCTTTACCTAATTACGTTCCATTGAGCTCTTCTTTAATTCTCTCAGTAGGAGAACAAGTTAATGCCATAGATGTATGCATTAAACTTGAATCACTTCCTCCTGCGTGGGATAATTATGTAAACATGAAGTGTCTAAGTGATGTACCAGAACCATTAGGTTATGTCGTGAAAGGAGAGAAAAGAGTTCCCATAATGGGCGTGATCGGCATATATCCTAGTAGAGAACTACGGATCATTAACTTATCGAGCGCATTAATAATCGGCAACTTTATCGAGGATAGTGATTCAGATTCTGCCCTCCTTAGCGTGGACCTAACTAAGGAGCTCAATGTTTCGATTGGAGACAGAGTGGTAGTTAAAGTCGGTAATGTAGTTAAAGAATTACTTATAAAAGGAATTATCAATGCAACAAAGTTAGCAGAGTTCAAGGACCTAAGTAACGAGCCTTATACTCCCTTTGTTCTGGAGTTCTCTAGTGTGACTTCTGAGGGAGGAGAGTTACTCTACTACCCTGTACGTGCTGTGAATCTTAATAAAGGTCTTGTAATTTTAACAGCTGACATAGCTCTTAACTTAGGATGTGTAGCTTCAAGGGCATTGTTCCTACTTCCTGAGGACGTTGACTCAGTAAAATTAGCTAAGGAGTTAGCTGAGAACTTTGAATTAGATGTATGGGCTATTAAGAAGGGAGAAGTGCAGCACTTCTACGTCATTACTTTAACTAAAGTTGTCGGAGGATTTGAAATCGGTGTCCTCCTGACTATAGTAATGTCATTGGTAGCATCTTTAGTCATGAATATGGTCTATGAGAGAAAGAGAGAGTTCTCCATAATGTCGACCCTAGGCTTCAATCCAACTCATTTACAAGCAGTCCTAATTGCTGAGCTGCTCTTTTTGATTATAATCCCAAGCTTTCTATCTATTGTATTATCTTTTATCGGAATTCCTAGGGTCTTAATAACCATCGGAGTTACTAGAACTGCTTTTAAGATTAATGTTGAGCACACACTTACAGCTCTATTTCTGATAATAATAATCTCTGTGATAAGTTCTCAACCCATAATAGCGAAGTCCATTAAGGCTCTTTCCCCTAACATTCCAATTAAGTGGATCTTAGAAAGGAAGAGCTATAACGAGGTTAATGTTCCAGTAAAAGTATATAAGGAATTAATCAACGACTTCTTGATCTTCATTGAAAAGGCCTTAAAGGAAAAAGTCAGGTTCTCTGACAAGTCCTCTGAGTACTTAGTGTACATTCATGAACTGAGGAGAGCAGAGCGTAGAGATACAAACACTCATATATTGACTTTAGACTTTGTGATGTCTTTTCACGCATCTTGGAGATACTTTAGGACTCGATGTAAGTTAATGCTCAAGAGAGGAATTCACGAAGAATATTATGAGATGATGCTTTACTTAGAGCCTATAGAGCTTCACGGCTTCCATAAAGAACACGTCTCTTATTACGTAGGAGACTTAATAAGGAGGATAGCTCTCAAGTGGTCTGTCGGAGAGCGAACTTAATTTTCTGAGTATTCGTAAAGGAATAAATATGTAAAGACAGGTCCACTTACTGACATCGCTACGGTGAAGCCTTGTTTTGGGTCTCCACACATCGTTCCAGGGATTTCATCATAATACTTTCTGTAACTGATGACGTAACCAGTCTTGTAAAGGCCGTGTCTATCTCCTAAGTAAGTTAACCCTGGCAACTTATTGATTTTATTAGATGGAGTGTAAACGTTGGTCTTTGTTAGCCAGTAATAAGCTAATTCAGCTGCTCTCTTTAACATTCCTCGTCTGGTTACATATCTTGGCAACTCTCTATAGAGCGTCAGGAGAGCTCTTATCGCATAACTAGTTGTTGAAGTGAACTGATAAGGAAGAACTCCATAACCAGGAACATAAGCCCAACATATTCCTCCTAGAGCTCTCCTATCAAACGAATAGCTGTGAAAACCCCAAGGGTAATAGAAGGGTGTGATCTGCATTCTCAAGAGAAACTCAGCAGCTAACATCGCTCCGCCCTTAGGTTTTTCAAAGGAACCTGACTCTCCATATAAGTATCTGGTGTCATTCGTGTGTTTATATGCTTCAATCCATGCCAATATGGCGGCAATTGTATCTCCTACAAAGTAACTATAGCGTCTCCACTCGCCACCAGCCCTAGATAGGTGAACTACTCCACCACATGCGAAGTCTCCTTCTACGATATTCTGATGCTTAAGCATGAAGTCAGTGCACTCAAGTGCTACACGAAGATAAGTCTCGTTCTTAGTTATGTCGTAGGCTCTGAATAGAGTTAACGCTGTCACTGCTGTATCACTCATCCTAATACCATAAACTTCAGGAGGGTAAGATGTATAAACACCACCATCTTTACTCTGCATAGTCAACAGCCAATTAATAGCTATTATCGACGCTTTAAGGTACTTTTTCTCTTTTGTAACTTCATAAAGCTCTAAGAGACCTCTCACAATTGGGTTTACGTGTTCAGGGGCTATCCACGTAGCTGGCTCAGCGAAGTTAGTACCTGAAGACCACTCACCAAACTTTGGGGGCAGTCCACTAAAGAAGAACATTCCTTCAGTAAAAGCACCTGTAGTCTCCTTAGGGAACTTAAGCCCTGAAGAGAACTTCCACTCCACCTCTCTACCCCTTTTGCTTATTCTAATGTAGAAGTTAGAAAATCTCTCCATCCAATCGCTATACCCTACTTGTATTCTCAGACACCACTCAGCTGCCAACTTAGCAGCTTTGAGGTATTGTTCATTTCCCGTGATCTTGTATAGCTTTACGAGGATCTCTAAGAGCCAACCAGTATCATGAGAGGCTATGTAGACTATGTGTTCGCTCTCTGCTCCATAAGCGGCTGCCCACTTAAAGGCCTTAGTGTAATAACCAGCTAATCCTCCCCAAGCTCCTTCACAAGGAGTGTGCCAACCCCAATTATAATAAGGGGGAGTTATCTGAAACTGTAACATCCACTCAGTTCCCTCCATTGCCAACTTCAGATATTCGCCTTTCTTACTCTTGTCAATGTGAGTGAGTTCAGCATCTAGATAACCTAGTAGAGTGAAAGCCAGCACGAATGTAGCTATTGTTAGTATGAGTATGAGAGCTAAGGGCTTAAGCCACTTCATATTAGTAAATAACGAAATACCAAATTCTTTAGGCTTTCTAACATTTGCTCTAGGAATTGAAGAGAGAACTCTTAACTCCTTAGTTTTCGCACTGAGTTACTCACTTACTCTGTATAATGAACCACAACATTTACATAAGGCTTAAATATTCATAGGGCCTTTTAAAAGCAAGATTTGATAACATGAGAGAAATAGCCTTTAAGAAAGTGTCGCGAGTAATGAACACTTCTCCTCTACTGTTCTCATCAACTGACACGATCTCTGAGTTCATAGGGAGTATTTGTCAATCGGGGTCTCGCGAAGCTGTAGTCGTGTTCAAGAATAGGTTAGGTCTAGTAACTGTAATGGAAGTCCTTGACGCACTACACCCAGAGCGCACTCTTCTAGGAAGAGTTGCGAGGAGAGTTTCACCCATTAACAAAGACTCAACTGTACTAGAAGCTGTTGACTCAATGATATCTAACAACATTAGAGCACTGCCAGTAGTTGAGGGTGAAGAAGTAATCGGTGTAATTTCGTGTGCTGAAGTAGTTAACGCCATGAAGAGCTCTCCAGACTTTAAGGAGATCAAGTGTGAAGAAGTGATGAAATCAACAGAAGTCTCGGTAAACGAGGATGACAAGGTGTCGACGGCGCGGAGCATAATGTATGAACATGGTACGAGTAGCCTGCCAGTGATTAACAGATGGAGACAGTTGAAGGGGATCGTAACGGCTAGGGACATAGTTTTCGCGTTCGTACAACCTGAAGGCGGCGTGACTAGAGGGGAGGTGATTGGAGAGAGCTCTAGAGTTTGGGACCTCCCAGTCAAAGAGATAATGGACGTGGACCTACTAACTGTTAAGGGTAGCGACACTTTAGCAGATCTAGCGAGAGAATTCGAGGAGTTTGGAAAGGAGGTTTGTGTAGTCAAGAGGTACAAGGGAGCATTTTACATCGTCACTCCCATGGAGATGATAACTCCACTATTGGACTACGAGATCAAAGAGCTAGTTCATGTACGAATCTTAGGCTTGCCAGAGTTCGGAGACTTCTTACACGTATCAACTGTTCAAGACAAAGTAGTTAGAGTCTTGAGAAAGAGTTTCACTTTTCGAAGCGATATAAGGGAAGTAATAATCGATGTCAAGTTGAGGAAGAGGCTTGGAAAGAGGATCTTCTATCAAGTTGAGGCTAATGTCCACTCCCTAACTAAGCCTCCTCTTAACGTAAGTGCTCAAGGTTGGTACTTAGCTGAAGTATTTGACAACTTGTGTAGAAAGTTAGATAGATCATTAAGAAAAAGTAAAAAGAGAAAAACTAAATATCGAAATAGATGAGCCTACATCTAGACTAAATTTGTACTGAGTTCAACAAAAACATATCCCTTATTTACAGAATCAAAAGTTTCGATTTTTGATATACTAATCTTTTAGTGAATTGGAACTTGATTTGTCGCCTTTTTTAGATTTACAATATTCGACGAGCCACAATATGCCGAAAGCGATAAACATACACCCGAACACGAAATAGTATATCCTTAATCCATACCATGGGTTTGAAAGAGGGCTAGTAGTTACGAGACTGTACACTTCTCCACAAACAAGAATAGAGAGGAGCAATACGAGTAGAAAAACTAAGCCTGCGAGTCTATCTTCTACTCTATTCATAGACCTCCCTAACTAAGTATACAACATACTATATTATATTCATTTAGTAAAGTATGACAGATTTAAACTCTATATTTACATCATAAATTACGAAGACCATTATAGGTTTTACTTATATTAATTAATAACGCTTCTGTTTCTCTGTTGTGTGATTCTGCTTTTTACTGTTCTTATTAATTGTCATAGTTATGAGGGAGAGGAAGGCGACGCTCTTAGCCTTAACTATACTTTTCAAAAACGAGTAAGTATACATCATGTAAATTAGAGACAAGAGCGATTAATGATTGAAGTTAATTCTTTTAAGTAATTCCCAACTCCTCTCAGCCTAAGTCTAATTCGCTCATCAATGCTTTTATAGTAGTGTCTTTAACTTCTATAATGACTTAGAATTCATGTAAAGGTCATTCACTGCTTATGATGAAACTATGGGGGACTGATAAGTCATGATCGTAATGAGGACCGTCCCGAAAACTGATTCTTTTTCATGACTCTCAATTACCTCGTCATTACTCGTTCTAGTTACTCTTTAGACTATTCCCCAATCAACTGCTCTATTATCCAGAACAACTAAGCCCTGCCTCTTCTTTAATTTAGTTAACGAAGAGAAAATGAAGCGAATTACCTAACCTCCTCAGAAATCCCCACTTTCCTAACTTCGAGAACGTATACTCCCTTTTCACCAATACCTCTCCTCAAAACTATAGCTAGAGCTGGTAGAGATGCAAGCAGACCACCCACTAGTCCTTCTAATAGTGGTGTCTCTGAACCTGTTAGAGTTATAAGTAAGCCAGTCAACGCCGACGAGAGTAAAAGGGCTAAAGTAGAAGCGATTACTCTAACCTCTAACGTCTTAGGATACTCTGCATATACTACAGTTCCATCGCAAGCGTCGACGTAACCTGTGTACTCCTTATTACCGTAGCTGTACTTGACTTCCCAAAAGGGGTAGTGCGCTAGTCCTGTGAACTCGCTGTTTGACACTACCTCAATAGCTTTAGAACCCGTTTCTAGAATTGCCTCACATGTCACTTTCTCCCTGAACGGGATCTCGGCAATCATGAGCGCTCCTTCAGGACTTATCGAGGGACTGAGGTACCTCCCCCTCTTAACTACTCTCGGACTGAAGTATAGCCTGCCTCTTACAGGGAACCTATAGCCTTTAGGGATTGGAACTGAAACCCTATCAGAGGCCAACACTGAGATGTTTCCTACCTCTTCACTAACTTTTCGTCCTCCTCTTACAGCTCTTAAGTCTATGTGAAATACGTAAAGCGGTATGAAGTGAAGTGTCCCTCCTGAGGGCGCTGAATTCACAACTAGGTCCTTGGGCGATCCAACTTCTCTAGAAACTAAACTCATGAGCTTTTCATATGCTGAGTTATAGTCGTAGTTGACACGAAACAGGTAATGCTCTTTAAAGCGCTCTCCAGTTTCAACTTTGACACTTGTACCGCAATATGGACATGAGATTATAGGCACTCCTTGGACTATCTCAATTTCAGCGCCACAATACGGACACTTAACTGTCTTCCTCATTTCTCATACCTCACTTTTAGACTCCTCAGAGCTAACTTAGTTAAAGCTAGACTAATGCCTGTCCCTATGAGCATTATTACGACTCCCATCGTGGCTTCCTCAATTATTTGATTTCTCAATCCATTTAAGAGTACTGGGAAGCCTAAACCTCCAGCTATGCCGGCTGCCAATCCACTTATAACGTGATAGGCCAATCTCGTAGTCATAGTTACAGGCTCCTCCACGACTAGCGGCTTTAAGTCCCACCCTGACAACATGACTTTGTAAACGCTGTTCCTATACTCATAGGTCAATATCCATACTGGAAGCATGATTATCGGAGACATAGTTACTTCTTCAACATTAGTTGTCACTCGCTTGTAAAGCGATGTTACACTATTAACTCTAGCTTTCCTATCAAGACCTCTATACACTGACGCTATTCTCTCTGCCTTTGAATAAGCCTCATCATCAGCCCTCATCTCCACTGTGCTACGAATTCTATCCCTAGCTTCATCAATTACGAGCTTCTCTACCTCTTCAAAACTGAGTTCCGTTGCCAAGACAACAGTTCTAGGTTGCTTTACAATTTCACTCGTAAACCTTCGTATAACAGGGATAGTCTTCCTAAAATGGTTTGCTATTACCCCAACTCCCTTTGTCTCAGCACTACGTCTAGCTAAGACGTTGAGTTGGTACTTTCTCAATAAAGAACCCGCTACGTGTATTGTCCTAATAACCGTTCTATCATAAACCCACACTTCCTCTTTAACATACTCACCCCTCTCCGCATTGTATCTCCTCCTAATCTCTCGCCTGTATATCGTTATTTGAGCTCTGTAGTCTCCCTCATACTCTGCACTAGCGCTTATGTCCGCTAGTATGAATGGAACATAGTAACACTGAGCGTCTCTCACTACTACATCTTCCCAAATACCCCCTCTTTTCCTCTTGTAATCGTCGAAAGCCTTGATCACGTTGTCGTAAGGTTTAGAAGAAACAATAACTATCTCTTTACGAGCTGTCTCTCTTACCCAATTGGGGCTACCACAGTAGCTACAAATAGCTACTAGGGTCTCAGGAGACACCGTTAAAGGCGCGCCGCAGTTTTCACATTTAAGAGCAGTACTCAAGACTTCTCCACCTACAAGTTAAGCAGTATATTAACTTAAATCATTGGTCCATTGTTAATAAAAAGTTTAACTTAGCGATCTCTACTTCCTCAGCTCTAGACCTACACTCACGGATCTTTACTCATGTGTAAAGTCGCTGTCTGTTGTCCATAAACTATAAAAGAGCGCGTCATCTCTTAACCTATCTACTCTCACTTCATGTGTTTATCGAGGAATAGCACTGTTGGAAGTACTATCTTAAACACGTCATCTACTTTTATGATAGCATGACCCATGTCTGGAGTTACGTGTAACTCAAAGGTCTTGCCTAGTTCTAGTAGCTTTTCTACAAAGCGGAGTATAGGCTTAAGTGGTGTCCTAGTATCGTTTTGTGGGTGAACTATGCAGAGAGGTACTTTAAGGTTTTCAACATACGTTATTGGGGACCTCTCTTTCCACAATTCTTTCTTCCCTGCAAAGAGTATTTCAATAAACCTTCTAAATAAAGCGTCACTCAACCCATACATCTCCTCCCAATTCACGATGCCAGCTCCAGCGACACCTACATCCCAAACTTCAGGGTGTTTTGTAGTAGCTAGAAAAGTCATGTAACCACCGTAACTGTAACCAGTTATAGCTAACTTACTAGCTAATCCAGACTCCTTAGCCCACTTAGCAGCGTGTATTATGTCAAGTAGGTCTCCTCCTCCTGGATCCCCTATGTCCATTCTCCTAAACTCCTCACCGTACCCAGTAGAACCTCTGAAATTAGGGGCTACAACGTGGTAACCAGAGATCACTAAGGACGTTATGAGCACACTCCAACTGTCCATTACTTCAGCCCACGGACCTCCATGTACGTAAATAACAGTAGGTCCTGGCTTCGAAGTCACTTTGCTCTCCATGACGAACGTCGGTATTTCTAAGTTGTCAAAGGACTTATAGCGGATCAAGTAAGAATTACCGAGCCGACTAACTATCTCACTCGGCAATTGTGTACCTAACACTAAACGTCGTTCTCCTGTTCTCATGTCGACCTCGTAGATGCTGTGAGGTCTGGACAACGATGTGTAAGTCGCGTAAACTCTGTCGTTAACTATCACCAGCCACGTCGTGACTCCCTCAGGGAGTGGTACCTCTTTGCCGTCTATGAACGCCTTAGTCCTCCCATCCCTCTTCCCTATAAACCATATCTTGCCCTCTGGAGTCCAGTCGTAAGCCACGTACTCTGTGAATTGATACTTCTCGTAATCGTCATATGTGAATACGGGTTCCTCTAATTTATCCTTATATAAATTATATATTGCTAGCTTCTCGTCTCCAAACGCCGTAGTGGCGAAGAGTATTTTGTCCCTCCACACTCTCGGACTCTTGTTAACCGACCCCTCTTTTGGAGTGTACACTATGAACTCTGAAGACTTTAAGTCGTATATGAAGAGCTCATAAGCCTTAGGGTCTCCTTTGATTACTCCATGACCTATCACCTTACCGTATCCAATGTCAGTAACAGATATCATCGCGTTTGTCTCATAGACTTTCTCTACTTCTCCCTCGGGCTTAAGCATCCACAACTCTATGGCTTTCTCTGAAGCACTACTCATCCCTATAAGGTTACCGTCAAACTCTACTCCCCATATTCTCCTCGGCTTCAAGCCTTTGAACTTGAACTCCTCTCTCCCTTGGATGTCGGTGTAGAAGACTTGATGTAGCTCCTTTCCCTTACTTACGTCTCTAGTGTAAACAATTAACGGCGACGTAGGTCGTATAGAAGCAACTCCGTATACTCCTCCCCGAGTTAGTCTAGTGACCTCTTTAGTGTTGAGGTCTAGTGCCCACAAGTCTTCTACGCCCTCAACGTTAGAGCTATAAACTAGTTTCCCTTGAGTGTATCCGATTACTCCGTAGAGGGGTATCTTAACTAAGGTCTCCACTATCTTGAGCTTGTCTAACGTGCTCTCCATGATATACGTAATACATTATCCATTAAAAGGTTTATTACAACCCTAGATGACCATGACTTTGTCGCCGATTAACACTCTGTACTCATCTCTGCTCAAGTACAATATGACCTCTCCGCGACTTACTTTATCGCAAACCAACTCCTCTTTACCCCTGAGTACCTTAATTGTAGCTTCCAGTTCATCGACGCTTAGCTCAACTTTCCTCACTTTACCTGTAACGAGCGCGTACCTTAAGAGAGCAGAGCCCAAGCTCCTCCAGAACCGTTCACAATGACCTAACCTCTCTACTCCCTTAGTCGTGAGGAGCTCAGCGTAGTCGTCGGCTTCTCTTAAGTGTTTCTCGCTCCTAGTGACCTCATACGCTTTGACGATCAAGTCTAGGAAGCCTGACTGTTCTATGTCTGCTCCATTAGTCTTCACGTACCAGTCAACTCCAGGACCGGTTAACGGTGATGGCACTCTCCCCCTCTCTAAGATGCCGGGCAACAACCCTTCAATCGAGTTGTCTTTCAGACAGTCCCAAAACTCGTCAAAGTACCTCATGTACTCTTCGTTCTCTGTTGCCTTGTAAGCGTTAATGACGAGTTCAAGACAATTAGGCTTTCCATCTCCGTATATCCTCTCGAAGAACGGGCCTATGCCCTCACTTCCATCCCCACTAACGCAAACTACAAAGTGTTTCCATCTCTCTTTCCAACTACGCTCTATCCAAGAGTCAGTAGCACTTAAAGCTATCTTTTTGTACTTCTCATCTCTCAACATGAAGTATAACTTGAAGACTTTATTGACCCAATAAAGACAGTCTGTGTCTACCATGGGCGAGTCTGTTTTCGGGAACTTGAAAGTAAGTCCCCATAAGCCTGGGAACTCGCCTGTACACGAGAGCGTACTTGGAGGTATGTTAGTTTCCTTAAACCTAGCCTCCCACACGAAGTCAACCAAATAGTCGCACTTCTCCTTATACTCACTACTCCCAGTAACTTGATAAAGCTTAGCTAAAGCTAAGGAAAAACTTCCGTAATAAGAAGTATAAGTCCACAAGCATATAGGAGTTCCAGTCTCCGAGTCTACAGCGTAGTATAACCCACCGTCCTCTGAGAGGAAATACTTCCAAGTAGCTTGAGCCCAATCTTCACACATTCTTACAACATCCTTATCATCAGGAAACCACTCAAGAAAACTCGTTATCGCTCCTATCTCAGATATGGATTGACACTT
>Ga0180302_10000303_pt1 | contig 20560 bp, 25 predicted proteins | sample GuaBasSediGuay17_FD_121794 | JGI IMG/M metagenome (GOLD analysis project Ga0180302, IMG submission 121794) | Subseafloor sediment microbial communities from Guaymas Basin, Gulf of California, Mexico - Guay17, Core 4571-4, 12-15 cm | ecosystem: Environmental > Aquatic > Marine > Hydrothermal... | reverse complement strand
GCGTTCCAGATGGAGGCGTGCATCATCCAGAAGGCGTTGGCGATTATGAGCGGTATGCCCAGCAGGAGGACGAAGGTTCTCGTGCGCGATTTAGCCCGCATCTCTACAGCCGATCTTCAACGCGGGATCAGGCCGCCCCCCTTGATCTCCCCCCACATCGTCGGAAGGTCGCCCGCCGGATCGACCGGCGAGGTCTCGTAGCCGCTCTCATACTCCCTCTTTATCTGCTCCGGGCTCAGAGCTACCTTGAGGATACGCGCCTCGTCCAGCATCCCCGTGAAGAAGTTCCCTCCCCAGGTGCCGATCACCACGGGCCCCTCCGATCTCCTCACATCCCTCGACCAATCTACCTCCCCCGCAAGCTCGCCGTCTATGTAACACCTGAGCTTCTCCCCGTCGTATGTCCCCGTCAGAAAATGCCACTCCCCATCGCCCCAGTTCCCGTTGCCGCTGACGAACTTGACCTGATCCGATGGATCGACCACATACATCGACACGGTCTTGCTGCCGCCCGTCAGGTATATCCCCCACTCGTAATTCCTGCCCGCCCCTATGTGGACTTTGTAAAGCAGGAACCTCCCCTTCTGAGGGACTTCCGTCTTGAACCAGATCTGAAGCGTCATCTCCTTCGAGAGATCCAGGCTCTCGGAGTGTGGGATCTCGATCTTCCCGTTGCCGAGGAACTCCATCGCGCCTCCGAACTTGCCATCCTTCCTCCACTTCACCCCGCCGATTATCCTGCCGTGGTTCCCGTAGATCGACAGATCCCTCACGAGATCCCCCTCAGGCGGATCGTCGAACGGCATGTAGAGGACGACGGTTGGATCCACGGCCCATGCCGAAATCCCCGCCGCCATCAGGAGGACTGCGATCGCCGGCCTCATCGGATCACCTCCCGACCAGCTTGTATGCCATGACGCGGTTGTCGAAGAAGGTCGGGATCAGAACGAGCTTTCGTTCGGGGATATATCCCAAATCGGCTGAGTTTATCCCCTTCCCGGTCGTGTCCATCAGAACCTCGACCTTCCCGTCCCTCACCAACATCGTCCTGCCGCGCCAATCCGACACGATGAAGAACCCCTCCTCGTCCAGGATCAACCCGTCTATCATGCTCCCAACGGTCGCCACATCCCTGACCCTCTTCGTCTTAACGTCCACCGCTTTTATCCTGCCGTCCCCCGAGCTGCCGACGTATAGCACGCCGTCCTTGTAGAACAGGCCGTTCGGCCTTTTTATCTCCGGCCCTTTGAGCCAGATCTCCAATTTGCCGCCGCTCAGCCTGTAGATGGCGCTGTTACGCGGCGAGGAGTCGGACACGTAAACGTTGCCCTTCTCATCGACGGCCACGTCGTTCAGGAACAGGGCGCCCTCGGCTTTGTAGCTTTTCAGGATCTTTCCGCTTCTCAGGTCGATGCAGACCAACCGGTCGATGTCGCTGACGAAAAGCTTGCCCTTGAAGATCGCCATCCCTTTCGGCGCGTTCAGGCCGACGGCCCATTTGAGCTTCAAGATCTTCCCGTCGGGGGAGAGCTTGGAGATGAACCCCTTCCCGTTCCTCTCGGCTGGGCCGCCGTTGATGTTGGAAACGTAGAGAACCTTGGCCTCCGGGTCGTAACAGACGGATTCGGGCACCTTGAGGACTTTGGCCGTCTCCCACTCCTTCACAAGGGAATATCCCTCCGCTCCGAAGGAGGCGTCTAGGACGCTCCCCACGAAGATGACCGAGCAGATGATTAAAGCAGCCCCTTTCATCTCCTCCCCTCCCGAGGCCTCGGGTTTGCGAGGTGATTCTAACACAGCCGCGCCGCCCCGTCAAGCCGGCCCGTTTCGGCAACATCGTCATAAGGACGATCTTCGTCCTGGAGGGATACGTCCACTTCTACGTGGGCGGCGGCATAGTGGCCGATTCCGACCCCGAGGAGGTTCGGACGGCCATAGCTGAGCTTTTGAGGGCCAACGGGCTTGAGGAAACGGATTCGAGGATCAGGTTGACCGTCACGCCGGGGGAGGGGGAGCCGGTGGGCGATCTGGTGGTCGGTCGGTGACGGGCAGGATGGCCCGGATGAAGCTGATCTCATACGTCGAGAACCTGCTCGCCAGGGGATACGCGAGGGAGAGGGGCACCTTCGAGGCGCTGTTGGTCGACCGGGAGGGAAACCTTCTTGAGGGCGCGACGAGCAACCTGTTCCTTCTCAAAGGCGGCTCGCTGATCACCTCGCCGGTCGATCTGGGCCTGCTGCCGGGCGTGACGAGGGCGGAGGGTGACTTATGACGAGCTTTTCGATTCGGACGCCGTTTTCTTAACGAACTCAGTGATCGAGATCGCGCCGGTGGTCGAGATCGACGGGAGAGGCGTTTCGAGGTCGGAGGTCGTCACGCGTTTGAGGGAGCTTTACAGGCGGCGGGGCTTGGGATGGCCCTCCCCTCCCGATCGAAGAGCCGGATCTTGTCCCTCCTGAACCTGACCCAGACCTCCGCTCCGGGGGGAGGGGAGAAGCTGAAATCGGTTCTCGCTTTGACAGCTATCCCGCCCAGATCAACCTCGACGATGTTGTATCCCCCTAGGGTCTCGACGAGCGAGATCCTCCCCCTCAGCCATCCCCTCTCCTCCCTGAGGCTCACCTCGACCTCCTCGGCCCTTATCCCCAGGGTCGTCGCATCCTCCAGCCCCTCCTTGACCTCGGGGGGAAGCTCGACCCTGAAGGCCCCCGGGCCGATGTCGGCAAACAGCCTGTCCCCCTCCGAGATGATGCGGCAGGGCAGCAGGTTCATCCCCGGGCTGCCGACGAAATAGGCGACGAACGTGTCGGCGGGCCGATCGTAGATCTCCTGAGGGGTGCCGATCTGGTGTATCCTCCCCTCGTTGATGACTATGATCTTGTCCCCCATGGAGAGGGCCTCGGCGTGATCGGGGGTGGCGTAGAGGAAGGTCGCCCCCAGGTCGGTCTGGAGCTTCTTGAGCTCCGTCCTCATCCCCTCCCTCAGCTTGGCATCTAGGTTGCTGAGCGGCTCGTCAAGCAGGAAGACGTTCGGCTCCCTGACGATCGCCCTCCCCAAGGCCACCCTCTGCATCTCGCCCCCGCTCAGCTGGTCGGGCATCCTGTCCAGGAGGTGCGATATCCTCAGAACCTCCGCCGCCCACCTGACCCTTCTCTCTATCTCATCCCTCCCCATTCCCCTGGCCTTGAGGGGCGAGGCGATGTTCTCGTAGACGGTCAGCCTGGGGTAAAGCGCGAAGCTCTGGAAGACGAAGGCCACGTCCCTTTCGGCGGGCGACAGTCCATCCACGCATCTGCCGTCGAAGTAGATGTGGCCCTCATCGGGCCTCTCAAGCCCGGCCACACATCTGAGGGTCGTCGTCTTCCCGGCGCCCGTCGGCCCCAGTATGACGGCGAACTGCCCGTCCTCCACCTCGAAGGTCAGCCGCCATATCGCCTGGATCCTGCCGAACCTCTTCGACACCCCCTCCAGCCTCACCTCCGCCAAAGCTCCTCACCTCCCATCGCCCCTATCGAGTCCCCGCCTCGCCCGTCGAAGAGCGACACCTCTTTGAATGAGATCCAGACCTTTTCGTCGACCGACGGCGAAAAGCCCGGCTCGGCCACCGCCTTGATCACCTCCCCGCCCACCTCTAGGTTCACGACGTTGACCGACCCGAGCGGCTCCACGAGGTAGACGCCCGCCTCGATCGCGCGGGGCGAGGGGCCGGGATGGAATTCGATGGCCTCGGGTCTGACCCCGATGATCACCTCGTCGGTCGAGATCGATCCCAGCTTCTCGCGGGCGATCTCCGACAGCGGTATCTCGATCCCGCCAGACTCATCCCTCAGCCTCCCGCCCTCCCTGTCATATCGGCACCTTATGAAGTTCATGCCGGGGCTCCCTATGAAGTTGGCCACGAACAGGTTGGCCGGGTTGTGGTAGACCTCGTGGGGCGTCCCTATCTGCTGTATCTTCCCCTCGTTCATGACGATGATCTTATCCGCCATCGACATCGCTTCGATCTGATCGTGGGTCACGTAGATGGTCGTCGCGCCCAGCTTCCTCTGGAGCTTCTTGAGCTCGCCCCTCATCCTCTCCCTGAGCTTCGCGTCCAGGTTGCTTAGCGGCTCGTCAAGCAGGAAGACCTCCGGCCTGCGCACCATCGCCCTCCCCAACGCCACCCTCTGTTTCTGCCCGGCTGACAGCTCCTTCGGCTTCCTCCGCTCCAGCCCCTTCAGATCCAACATCTCCAACACCTCCTCCACCCTCCTCCTGATCTCCTCCTTGGGCAGCTTCTCCGCCTTGAGGGGGAAGGCGATGTTGTCCCAGACGGTCAGGTGGGGGTAGAGGGCGTAGAACTGAAAGACGAAGGCGATGTTCCTCTGCGACGGCCTCAGCTCGTTCACCCTCCTCCCGTTAAACAGAATATCCCCCTCGTCCGGCCTTTCAAGCCCGGCGATGCACCTGAGCGTGGTGGTCTTACCGCAGCCGGACGGCCCCAACATGACGGCGAACTCCCCCTCCTTGACCTCGAAGGTTATCCCCTTGACAGCCTCCACGTCGCCGAACCTCTTCCACAGCCCGACGACCTTCACCTCGGCCATCCCATCACCCCTCCGTCCTCAGGTGCGAGCAGACGATGTAGAGAACCGTCCCGATGCCCACCATCCCGAACCCCTTTGGGTAGAGCGCGAAGGAGAAGGGCTGGCACATCATGAAGATCCCCAGCAGGATCATCGCCGCCGCGATCGGTATGCCGAGCCTCGCTGCAGCTCTTCTCATCCGCTCACCCCTTTATCGCCCCGAACGTGAAGCCCCGGAGCAGGTGTTTCCTGAGGATGAAGGTGAAGGCGGCAACGGGTATGACCAGCAGCAGCGATCCCGCGGCTATATACCCCCAGTTCGTCCCCGAAACGCCCATCGACTGGGCGATCGAGGGCGGGGCGGTGCGGGCCTTGTCCGCGGTCAGAAGCAGGGCGAAGGTGAACTCGTTCCAGGAGGTTATGAGGCTGAAGATCGCCGTGGCGACCATTCCCGTCCTCATCTCCGGCAGGACGAACTTGAGGAAGGCCCGTAGCCTGGAGTAACCGTCCACCATCGCCGCCTCCTCATACTCCTTTGGTATCTCGTCCACGAAGCTCTTCATCATCCAGACGGCGAAGGAGAGGTTGAAGACGGTGTAGGCGATGATGAGGCCGAGCCTGGTGTCGAACAGCCCAAGCGACCTATACATGACGGCCAGGGGGATGATCACGACTATGGGGGGCAACATCCTGGTCGAGAGGATGAAGAAGAGCAGGTCATCCTTGGCCTTCAGCGGAAACCTTGAGAAGGCGTAGCCGGCGAGCGATCCGAAGATCGTCACCAGGCCGGTGCTGGCGAAGGAGACGATGAAGCTGTTGAGCAGCTGGTGTGCGAAGGAGCTTCCGCTCCCACGGGAGAATATCGCTTTGAAATGCTCGAGGGTGGGTTTGTAGATCCACTTGGGCGGGATGGAGAGGGCGTCCAACCTGGTTTTAGTCGCCGTGGAGACCATCCAATAGACCGGGAAGAGGTAAAGCGCCGCCGCGATCGATAAGAGGACGGTCAGGATCAGGGCGGTGAGCTTCTCCTCCCTCATCTCCCCCTCACCTTGTTGAGGTAGTGGATGTAGATGGAGCTGAGGCCGATGATCACGATCACCAGTATGTAGGCCAGGGCGCAGGACTCGCCCGTCCTCCAGTAGGAAAAGGCGACCTTGTAGATGTAGAAGGGGACGGTCTCGGTGACCTCCCCCGGACCGCCCCCCGTCAACACATAGACCTGGTCGAAGAACCTGATGGCGTCCATCGTCCTGAAGAGAAGCGCCAGTATCAGTATCGGGGCTATGTGCGGCAGGGTTATATACCTGAACTTGAGCCACCACGACGCCCTGTCGATCTCCGCGGCCTCATAGAGGTAGGGGGGAACCGTCGAAAGGCCGGCCAGCGTCATGAGGATCATGAAGGGCGTCCAGATCCACACGTCGCATATGACGAGCGAGTAGATGGCGAACCTGGGGTCGCTGGTCCAGGCTATCCTGGGGAGCCCCAGCTTGCTCAGAACGTGATCCACTATCCCCCAGTTCGGGTCGAGCATGAACCTGAAGAAGGTCCCGATGACCACCGGCGAGAACATCATGGGCAGCAGGAAGAGGGTGGTGATAAGCCCTTTGCCGTAGAACCGCCTGTTGAGCAGCAGCGCCAGCCCGAAGCCCAGGGCGAACTCCCCGGCGACGGCCAGCAGCACATACCGGCCTGTCACCGTGAACCTCCGCCAGACGTCGGGAGATGAGAGGAGCCGCCTGTAGTTCTGGAGGCCGACGAACAGGGGCGGCTCGTCCCTGGTCGCGTTATACTTGCAGAAGCTCAGGCCCAGCGACCAGATCAGCGGGAAGACGACGATGAAGAGCAGGAGGAGAAGGGTCGGGGCTAGGAAAAGCCATTTGAGGCCGGTGTCGCCTATCCTCATCTCCCGTAATATCCGGCGGCCCTCAGGATCTCCTCATGTCTGCGCGCTATATCGTCCATCGCCTCTTTGGGCGTTATCTGGCCCAGACAGGCCTGGTTCAGCTTCCTCGACATGTATTCGGCCATCTCGTTGTATTCCGGTATCTCCCAGAAGTCCCTCAGCAGCGGCAGGCTTTTGCGCACCACCTCGTTTATAGGGGCCAGCTTCAGGAACCGGTCGTCATACACCACCCGCTTGTCCGGCGTGATCTGTCCGGCCTCGGCGAACTTCCACTGCGTCTCCTCCCTTATCCACCACTCCAGGAATTTGAGCGCCTCCTCCTTGTGAGGGGTGTAGGCCGATATGGACATCCCCTGCCCGCCGAGCTGGACGTAGTGGTGCTTTTTGCCGGACGGATCGACGGCGGCCGGCGACATGAAGAAACCGATTTTGTCGGCGTATCTGCTCTTTTTGGGGTCGGTGAGAGCCGGGTAGAAGGCGGCATAGATCGCCGCCATCGCCACGAGCCCCTGCTGCATCGCCGTCAGAACCTCATCGACGCTGTAGTTGGCCGCGCCGGGCGGGTGGAACTTGTAGAGCTCGACCCACAGCTTCGCCGCCTCATAGCCCGCCTCGTCGTTCAGGTAGCCGACGACCTTCTTGTCCTCATACCCGCTCCACAGCCTCCCGCCCTTGGACCAAAACAGCCCCAAGAACTCGTCCACAAGCCCGGCCGTGGCAAGCGGCGCCTGCCACATCGCTATCCCATAAAGGTTTTGCTCCGGCCTGGTGAAGAACTCAGCTATATCCCTCAGCTGCTCCCAGGTCTCCGGAACCTTCAGCTCGTAACCGTAGCGTTTTTTGAACTCCTCCTTCTCCTTGGGGTCCTCGAACAGATCCTTGCGGTATGCGAAGAGGACGAAGTCCAGCAGTCCGGGCACGCCGTAATACCTGCCCGATCCGTCCGGGTATTCGCTGTATGATTTGATCACCATCTCCGGGTAGTTGTTCAGATCGACCTTCTCCTTGATCCAATCGGTCAGCTCCAACAGATGCCCTCCCTCGACCGCCTCGCCGATCCACTGGCTGTCGGGCAAGCAGATGTCGAAGCTCGTCTTGCGGGATGCGAACTCGACGAACATCTTGTCGTGATATTGGGGCCACGGGACGAAGTTCCCCCTCACCTCTATGCCGGTCTCCTTTGTGAACTCCTCGGCCAGCTTCAGCAACAGGTGCGCCGGCTCCCAATCGGCCCACATGATCGTGAGGGTCACCTTCTCCTCGGCGGGGGCGGCGGGGAAGGGGATCAGAATGCATAAGGCTATGAGCGCCGTTAAAGCTCTCCTCATCTCGCTCCCCCCTCGTTCAAAGAAAAGGGGCAGCATGTCGGGCGACATGCTGCCCCTCTCAGGATTTCGAAGGCTTTTGAGCCATTACTCCTTGGCCTTGGTCGTGAAGGTCACCTTCTTCTCGGCGCCCTCGTTGCCGGCGGGGTCGTAGTAGCCGGAGATGATGAGGATGTATTTGGTCTCGAAGGTCGCCTCAGCGCCGGGCGTGGGCGTCAGCGTGGCCGTGGTTTTGTCCTCGCTCCACTCGAGCGCCCAGGCCAGCACCGTGCCGTCCTCCAGGGTCAGCTTGACGCAATCGGCGCTCTTCTTGGTGTCGATCGGCTCGGAGAACTTGACGGTGATGCCGTCGGTGTTGAGCTTGTCGGGATCGACATCGGTGGCGCCGTCCTTGACGCTGACCTCGACCACCTCGGGCGGGGTGACATCCGGCGCTTTGATCGTTAACGTGATCTCAGCGGAGCCGGTCTGATCGTCCACATCCGTCCACTCGATCTTCAGGGTCTGCTTGCCCTCGGTTATGCCCGCCTCCTGGGGAATCCATTTGGCGATGGCGCCCTCGACCTTGGCGGGCGTGCCGTTGACCGTGACCTCTTTGACGTCCTTATCGAAGGTCATCACAAGCTCGGCGTTGGCGAAAAGCTCGCCGCCGTCCGGCGGGTTGGTGCTGACCAGCTTGGCGGCCTCTTTCTCCTCAGCACACCCCGCCATCAGGATGAGTATGCCGGCGGTGAGGGCGGCGATAAGCGTCAGAGGCAGGATTGTTCTTATTCTCCTCATCTCCACACCTCTCTACGTTAGGTTTTTTGGTTTTCCGGGACATTTAAGGATTTTAACTCATCTGGGCCTTAAAAGCAACCCCTGTCCTTCCATCCTCGTCTTCCGGCCGGATCAGCGCCTTCGGAACTCGATGGCCTCAACTCCTCCCGGTTTCACCCCCTTTTGAAGGGCTTTCTTTAAGTTTACCAAACTCCAACCCTTTTGTAAAGAGAACCGGCGGCCTTTTCCCTCGCCTTCCGGAGGATGAGATCGAAAAGCGATTCGCTTGATCCGAACCGATATACGTTCAGGAGGTAAAACCCATCCTCGGTTCTGATGGCCGAGCGCCGGGATCGGAGCCGCTGCAGAATGAAGACGGGTTTCCCCTGGGCAAGGGCGAACCGGGCGGCGCTCATGGCTCCCCTTTCGGGCTCGACGGCCACTAACAGCTCGGCAAGCCCGGCTATCAGCCTGTTCCTGGCGATCAAGTTCTCCGGGGTGGGCTCGGCCTCGAAATGTTCGCTTATCAGCGCACCGCGCCGCGAGACGATGAGGCGCGCAAGCCCCCTATGTTGAGGGGGATAGATCCTCCCAAGATCGCACCCCAACACCGCCGCGGTCACGCCGCCGACCTCTATGGCGCCCCTGTGAGCCTCGCCATCCACCCCCAAGGCCAGCCCGCTCACCACAACGAAGCCCGACCTACAGAACAGGCCCGACAGCTCCCTCGCGATCCGCTTCCCCTCCGAGGAGGGGGTCCGGGTCCCGACGATCGCCACTGATCTGCCGATCAGATCGCAGCCGCCCATCTTGAACAGGGCCGGAGGGGCGGAGCTTAAGCGCCTGAGCTGGGGCGGATAGGCGGGGGATGTGATCGGTATCACCTCGATCCCCGCCCTCTTCAGCCTTTCGAGCTCGATCTCGAGCGACCTCAGCTCGATCCCCGATCCCCTCAGAAAAACTTCCATCTCCCCCGACCGCCGCTCCAGAAACCTCCTCGCTCGCCGGCGGCTCAACAGCTTCCTATCCACAAGTTGTGAAAGAGCCAGCGCCCAAACCTCCTCCATCCAAAGCTTCAGTATAACACATCTCTCGATCAAATTCAACAGCCCGGCGTTGACAGGTGAGAAGGGGTGTTGTAAACTGTGGTGTTGGAGAACGGCGGAAAGGGGTCGATGGGATGGTTGTGTCTCTCAAGGAGCTGATGGAGGAGGCCGAAAGGGAAAGTTTCGCCGTCCCGGCCTTCAACATCACCGACACCCACAACCTCCTGGCCGTCGTTCAGGCGGCCGAGGAGGTCGGATCCCCGATCATCCTCCAGATATGGAGGGGGGTTTTGGAGGACCGGGCCGGCCTTCTGCTCATAAAGCTGGCCTTCGGGGCGGCCAAGATCTGCCGCGTCCCCGCCCTCGTCCACCTGGACCACGGGGAGAGCTTGGAGCAGATAGTCAAAGCGATCAAACTGGGGTTCCACTCCGTCATGATCGATAGATCCCTCGACCCATACCCCGAAAACCTCAGGCTGACCAGGGCAGCCGCGGAAATAGCCCATATGGCTGGCCTGCCCATAGAGGGGGAGATAGGCCACGTCGGGAGCGCGGCCCGTCCGTCGACCGAGGATCGGCTGACCGATCCGGACCAGGCAGCTGAGTTCGCCCGGGAGACAAATGTCGATTTGCTCGCCGTCGCGGTGGGGACGGCCCACGGAATCTACAAGAGGAGGCCACAGCTCGATTTCGAGAGGTTGAAGGCGATCAGATCCAAAACGGGCCTCCCGCTGGTCTTGCACGGCGGCTCGGGAACCCCCTGCGATCAGCTTCGGAGGGCCGTGGAGCTGGGGGTGAGGAAGGTAAACATCGCGACCGACCTGTTCGTCTCGGCGGTCGAGGGGATGAGACGGGCGGTCGAAAGGGAGGGATGGGCGATCTCATATCACAGGCTCATGGGGGAGGGAAGGGAGGCGGTCAAGGCCAAGGCGCTGGAGATCATGGACGCCCTGGGGTCGAGCGGGAGAACCTGATGTGAACCGGTTGGCACGGAATTTGCCCCTAATCCCATAGGAGGAGTTCGAACGAATCGAATGGTTTCGGGCTTTTCCGATCCCCAGGTGCACGATTTGGGGCAGTTCGGCGGCACGGGGTGCACGAAATCGTGCACTTCGGTGGAAACCCAATAAAAATGGGAGGTGTGAGCGATGAGGTTGGCTTGGACGGCGGCATCGGCCCTGTTGATCCTCGCCCTTCTCATCCCCTTCCCCGCCTCGGCCGGGGAGGAGGACGTGAAGGCCAAGGCGTTGGAGTTGATCGACAAGGGGCTCAAATGGCTAAGCACGCAGCAGGAGGATGACGGCTCATACAGACATCACGTCGGCATAACCGGCCTCGTGGTGGCCGCCTTCCTGCGCCATCCCCTCGGCAAATACACCGAGGAGAGCGGCCCGTTCATAAGCAGAGCCGTGAAGTTCATCCTCAAACACCAGAACGAGGACGGCTCGATTTACAACAAGGAGGCCGAGACGCCGCTCCCGAACTACGAGACCTCTGTAGCCCTCATGGCCCTGGTCGCCACCAAAAACCCGAAATACGCCGATGTGATAGCCAGGGCGCGCGAATGGTTGAAGAAGAGCCAGCTCGATGAAGGGGAAGGGATCACGCCCGACGACTACAGATACGGCGGCATAGGATACGGCGCATCAGCTGCCAAGGCCGGGACGATGAGGGGAGATATGTCCAACCTCAACTTCGCCCTCCAGGCCTTGAAAGAAAGCGGCCTGCCGGCGGACGATCCGCTGTGGCAGAAGGCGATAAAGTTCATCGAAAGATGCCAGAACTACAGCGAGACAAACGATCAACCCTGGGCGGGCGACGACGGTGGGTTCGTCTACGCGCCGGACGGGGAAAGCAAGGCCGGGAAGGACGAAAACGGCAGGCCCCGCTCCTACGCCTCCATGACCTACGCCGGCCTGCTCAGCTTTATATACGCGAACGTCTCCAAGGACGACCCCAGGGTCCAGGCCGCCGTCAGGTGGATCAGGCAGCATTACTCCCTGGACGAAAACTACCCGATAGGAAAGCAGGGGCTTTATTACCACTACCACACGATGGCCAAGGCTCTCGCGGCATACGGGGAGAGGATCATCGAGGATTATAGAGGGGTGAAGCACGACTGGTATGCCGAGCTGGTCGATAAGCTCGCCGAGCTTCAAAAGCCCGAGGGGTTCTGGGTCAACGAGGAGTCCAGGTGGTGGGAGACCGATCCGGTGCTCGTGACCGCCTACGCCGTGCTGGCCCTGGAGGCGGGCTTCCCCGAGGAGGGAAGGTGAGGATCATGCGGTTCGGAAAGGTGAGGGTGGAGAGGGCGGTCGAGATCGGCCTGCTCGCCCTCTTCATCCTCACCGCATACCTGGGCCTCACCCTGAGCCGGGTCGATCGGGCCCTCCCGACCTCCAGCGCCTCCGAGCTGCTCCAAAAGGCGTGGGAGGCCTTCCGGGAGGGCAAAACTGCCGATTTCATGATCCTCAGCTGGCACGCCAGGCTGAAAGACCCCGACTCCCCCCAGGCGAGGTTCAACATCGCGCTGGTCTACTACCTGAACAAGTGGGTCAAGGACGCCGAGGTCGAGATCGACCGGATAATCGAGCGCGACCCCCGTAACGTCCAGGCCAGGCTGCTTAAGGCCAGGATACTCGGCCTCGAGGGGGATATCGAGGGGGCGAACAGGGAGTATGAGCTCGTCCTGAGCATCGATCCCCTCAACCCCGAGGCTCACTACTATCTGGGGGTCAACCTCCAGGCGATCGATCCGGCGAGGGCCGAGGAGGAGCTCAGGGCAGCTATAGAGGGCGACCCCGATCTGAAGCAGCCGCTGCTCGACGATTACCCCTACGGCCTGATGGCCAGGCTCCAGCTGGGGAGGCTGCTTTACGATCAGGGCAAGCTCGACGAAGCCATAGCGATACTCGAGGAGGGATACTCCCTCAGGCCCGATTACAAAGAGCTGACCTCCCAGCTCGTCGACTACCTCAAAAAGAAGGCGGAGACCTATCAGACGGGATACAGGGACTACCTCAAGGCGCTGGAGATCTACGAGAAGGTCGTTGAGATCGACCCAAACGACGCCGAGGCGTGGGAGTGGATCGGCAAGATAAACAGGTTCTTCCTGGACGACTACGAGACGGCGCTCAAAGCCTTCAAAAAGGCTTACGAGCTGACCAACGCCCCCGAATACCTGGCCAACGTCAGGGAGATCGAGCTCTTGATGAAAAGCGAGGGCGAAAGCCGCTAGTCGCCCCTCAGCGGCATGATATAGTGGATCTGCCTGGCCACCTCCCTGAAGCCGAGCTTCGGGTAAAATTTCTTGCAAACCTCGTTCTGCTCCAGGGTCTCTATCCTGACGAACTCCATCCCCTCCTCCCTCAGGTATTCCAACGCCCTCTCAAGCAGCTTCGATCCGATCCCCTTCCTCTGGTGGCGAGGCGAGACGGCGAAGTTCATTATCCGGCCAATCCTCGTTTGGCGGTCGATCCTCGTCGTTATGTATCCGACGACCTCCCCGTCCGCCTCGGCGACGAACACCCCTTCCGGGTTTGCGTCGCAATCGGCGTCTATATCCCTCCACTTCCGCTCATACCACCTCATCCCGGCTATAACGCCGAAGAGCCTCTCGATGTTCTGATCGATCGACACCCCGTCGAACGCCTCCCTCGTTATCTCCTTGAGCCTCTCCCTGTCCTCCTCCCTGAACCGCCTTATCCTGACGTTCATACCTCCCCCTCGAAGACGACGCCGAGCTTGACGCTCCTTTCGGGATGGCGATCCACGTATTCCAGATAGGCCTCCAGCGCTTCGGAGAAGGGGACAACCGGCTGGACGATGTTCTCACAGTTGAACCTCCCCTCCGAAAGCAGCTTCCAGCAGGTCTCCATGATCCTTTGGAAGCTCCACCTCGGGTGATCCCTGTTGGGGTCGCTGCAGGCCCTTGAGAAGACGATGTTGGGGATGATGAAGTGGGCCGTCTCGCCGAAGTCCAGCCCTCCCCTGCACTCCTTGCTCCACCCCACAAACGAGACCGTCCCCCCGAACGCCAGGCCCCTTATGGCCTGGTGCAGCGCCTCATAGCTGCCGCTCGTCTCGATCGCCACGTCCACGCCCTTCCCGTCCGTCGCCTTTTTGAGCTCCTCCCCCACATCGACCTCGTTCGGGTCGAGGGCGATATCGGCGCCGTTTTCCAGGGCGACCTGCCTCCTGAGCGGTATTGGATCGACCGCCGCCACGAATATCGCCCCTGACATCCTGGCCATCTGGACGGCCATCTGGCCTATCGCCCCCAGCCCGAAGACGGCCACCTTATCGCCTATCCTGACGCCTCCGTCCCTGACTCCGGCCAGCGCGAACTGGGCCGGGTCGAAGCAGACGGCCTCTTTGGGGGTCATCCGCTCCGGCATCCTCCAGACCCTGTCGGCCCGCCACACATGCGTCTCCCTCAGATGGCCGTATCCGGCGACCCTATCGCCTATCGAGAACCCCTCAACCCCCTCGCCTATCTCCACCACCCGTCCGACGCACATGTTCCCCAGGCCCATGGGGAAAGAGGCTTTTCTGTAGCCCTTGAAGAGGGTCAGCTCGGTGCCGTGCTTGGGGGCGCCGAATTCGACCTTCACCCTTATGTGTCCCTCGGGCAGGGGCGGCTCCTCATACTCCCTTATGACCGCCTGCCCGGGGGCTATCGCCACAAGCTCCTTCGGCATCTTCGACCTCCCCTCAGGGGTTGGCTGAACCCATATTTTAGCCCTTTGGGAAACAAGGGTCAAGCCCGCTCAAGTTGACCGAGGGTGGGCGGTTTTGTATAATTAAATTACGACCCGGCGCCCTCGCTTGGGAGAAGCTCCCGTTGACAAAGCCGCGCCTCATAAGGTATCATAAGCAGGCATCCCGCACGGTGAGCGTGGAGGATGTTTGAAAACCTCACGGAAAGGCTTCAGGGGATATTCAAGAAGATCCGCGGCCAGGGCAGGCTGACGGAGAAGAACGTCAAGGACGTATTGCGCGAGGTCAGGCTGGCCCTGCTTGAGGCCGACGTCCACTACAAGGTCGCCCGCGACTTCATCGAGAGGGTCAAGGAGAAGGCTCTCGGCCAGGAGGTCCTCCGCAGCCTGACCCCCGACATGCAGATCATGAAGATCATCAACGACGAGCTGGTGCAGCTGATGGGGGGTCAGGCGGCGAAGCTGAACCTGAACCCGAACGGGATAACCGTCATAATGCTCGTCGGCCTGCACGGGTCGGGCAAGACGACCGCCGCCGCGAAGCTGGCGAAGAGGTTCAAATCGGAGGGGAGGAGGCCGCTCCTGGTTGCGGCGGACGTCTACAGGCCCGCTGCGGTCAAGCAGCTCCAGCTTCTGGGCGAGGAGATAGATGTGCCGGTCTTTTCGATGGGCAACGTCTCGCCGGTCGAGATCTGCAAGGGAGCGGTGGAGCACGCCCGGTCGCGCGGGTATGATGTGGTCATCATCGACACGGCTGGCAGGCTGCACATCGACGAGGAGCTGATGAGGGAGCTGGAGGAGATAAAGGAGGCGGTCGAGCCGCACGAGATCCTGCTGGTGGCCGATGCGATGACCGGCCAGGACGCAGTGAACGTCGCCAAAGCTTTCGACGAGAGGCTCGACATCACGGGGGTTTTCCTGACGAAGCTGGACGGGGACGCCCGGGGCGGGGCGGCGCTGTCGATCAAGGCGGTCACGGGGAAGCCGATAAAGCTGGTGGGAGTGGGCGAGAAGCTCGACGCGCTGGAGGAGTTCCACCCCGACAGGATGGCCTCCAGGATACTGGGCAGGGGCGATCTGCTGACGCTGATCGAGCGGGCCGAAAAGGCCATGGACGAGGAGAAGGCTAAGCAGCTGGAGCGGAAGCTGATGGAGAAGAAGGAGCTGGATTTCGAGGACATGCTGGAGCAGATCAGACAGATAAAGAGGATGGGCGCCTTAGATCAGCTGCTCGAGATGATACCCGGCCTCGGCAGGCTGAAAGGGCTTCAGGTCGACGAGGAGCAGCTCAAGAAGGCCGAGGCGATCATCCTCTCCATGACGATCGAGGAGAGGAGGAACCCGAAGCTTTTGAAGAACTGGAGCCGAAGGCTGAGGATCGCCCGCGGAAGCGGGACGACCGTCCAGGACGTCAACAGATTGATCCAGCAGCTTGTTCAGATGAACAAGCTGCTCAAACAGCTGAGCGGGATGGATCCGAAGAAGGCCAGGAGGAGGATGAGGGAGGCCCTCCCGTTCGTGGTGAGGAGGTGATAGGTTGCCGGTCAGGATCAGATTACAACGCGCCGGCAGGAGGAACCGGCCCTTCTATAGGGTCGTGGTCGCCGACTCCAGAAGCCCCAGGGACGGCAAATATATCGAGAAGATCGGCTATTACGACCCGATACCCGATCCGGCCGTCATAGTCATCGATGAGGAGAAAGCGCTCAAATGGCTGCTGATAGGGGCCGAGCCGACCGACACGGTTAGAAGCCTGCTCAGGAAGGTCGGCGTCTGGGCCAAGTTCGCCGCGATAAGGGACGCCAGGGAGGCCGAAAGGAAGAGGAGGAAACGGCAGAAGAAGCTGGCCAAGGCCCAGGCACAGCAAGGGGGAACAGTTGAAGCCGAACAAACGGCTCAACCGGCTTCCGATCAAACCGTTCAAAACACCGTTCAGGAAAACCAGTGAGAAAGGAGGAGGTGTCCCTTGCTGAAGGAGTTGGTTGAATACATAGCCAAGGCGCTGGTAGATCATCCGGAACAGGTCGTGGTTAACGAGATCGAAGGGGAGAAAACCTCAATCCTGGAGCTGAGCGTCGCCGAGGATGACCTCGGCAAGGTGATAGGCAAAGGAGGTAGGACCGCTAGGGCCATAAGGACCATCCTGAGCGCCGCCGCAACCAAGGCCAACAAGAGGGCGGTGCTTGAGATCTTGGAGTAAACCGCGAACTTCAACCCCAAAGGCTAATCTGCCCTCCGGGGCAGATTAGCCTAACTTTTTTAACCGAACCGAAAGCCGAACCATGTCGCTGATCGTCAAAAGGCCGGTCATCCTCAAGACCATCGTGACCGAAAAGTTCAAGCAGGAGCTGATCCAGCAGCTCTCGGAGGCGATAAAGCAGATAGAGGTGAAGCTGGAGCAGATGGAGTTCCAGATGAGAAGGACGATAGCCGAGCTGGAGAAGACCGACCCGAAAAGGGCGAGGCTCGTTAAAGAGGAGCTGATGGCGGAAAAACGGAGACAGGAGCAGATAAAGCTGAGCCTCCAGAGGAAGCTGGAGGAGGTGGAAAAACTGGAGATCGGAAGCGAGTTCATAACCGGGACGTATGACGCGCCGGTCAAGATCGAGGTGGGCGACGATATCCGCCAGAAGCTCTCCCAGGCCGAGATCATAGTCAAAGACGGGATCGTCATCAGCATCAAGGAGTAGATGAGGATAGACGTGATAACCATCTTCCCCGAAATGGTGGAGGGGGCGCTGGGGTTCGGGATCGTGAGGCGCGCCCAGGAGAAGGGGCTGGTCAGGATCGAGGCGCACAACCTCAGGGATTTCTCGACCGATAAGCACAGAACCGTTGATGATTACATCTACGGCGGCGGGCCGGGGATGTTGCTGAAACCGGAGCCGCTCTTCAACGCCATCGAGGCGCTCAGAACCCCTAAATGCAAGGTCATCCTGATGACCCCCCAGGGACACCCCCTCACCCAGAGGGACGCCGAGAGGCTGTCGCTGGAGGAACACCTGATAATCGTCTGCGGCAGATACAAAGGGGTGGACGAGAGGGTGAGGGTCGCGTTGGTGGATGAGGAGATATCGATAGGGGATTACGTGCTGAGCGGAGGGGAGCTGCCGGCGCTGGTGTTGATAGATGCCGTGGTCAGGCTGCTTCCGGGGGCGATGAGCGATTACGACTCGGCCCAAGGCGATTCCTTCGGAACCGATATGCTGTTGGATTGTCCCCACTACACCAGGCCGGCCAGGTTCAGGGGGATGGACGTGCCGGAGGTGCTCCTGAGCGGCGACCACGAGAGGATAGCGAGGTGGAGGAGGCTTGAGTCGATAAAGAGAACCGTCGAGAGAAGGCCCGATCTGCTGGATCGGGCGATTTTAACCGATGAGGAGATGAGCTTTGTAGAGGAGCTGATGTCTAAGAGGGGTGTTGAGAGATGCACAGGTTGATCCAACTCCTGGAGAACCAATACAAAAGGACGGATATCCCCGATTTCGGCCCGGGCGATACCGTCAGGGTCACCTTCAAGATCAAAGAGGGCGACAGGGAGAGAACTCAGAGCTTCGAGGGGATCGTCATAAGGAGGGCGCACGGCGGGCTGAGGGAGACCTTCACCGTCAGGAAGATCTCCTACGGCATAGGGGTGGAGAGAACCTTCCCGCTCCACTCACCGCTCATCCAGAAGATAGAGGTGCTGAGGAGAGGGGACGTCAGAAGGGCGAAGCTCTACTACCTGAGGGAGAGGGTCGGCAAGTCGGCCAAGGTCAAGGAGAAGCTGGTCGCCAAGAAGGAGAAGGCCCAGGAGGAGCAGGCGCAAGAGGGCTGAGATGCCCACCCGTTCCCCTCTTCCACTCGACCTCTCCTTCGAGTTTTCTCTCAGGAGGAGGGGATATGAGCTCATAGCCGGGGTGGACGAGGCGGGGAGGGGGCCGCTGGCCGGGCCGGTGGTGGCCGCTGCCGTCCTGTTCCCCCCCGATGTTTTCATCCCCGGCGTGTGTGACTCGAAACGGCTCTCCCCCGAGAGGAGGGAGGAGCTTTTCGAGGAGATTCAGGGGAAGGCCATCTCGATCGGCATAGGCATCGTCGACAGCCACGAGATAGACAGGATAAACATCCTGAACGCCTCCCTCAAGGCGATGAGGATGGCGGTGGAGTGTTTACACCCCCGCCCCCAGATCGTCCTGGTGGACGGGCCTTATACCCCCCAGATCGATGTCGAATGTCTCCCCATATGTAAGGGCGATCGAACCTGCTTCTCGATAGCGGCCGCCTCGATCGTGGCGAAAGTCATAAGGGACAGGATGATGATCGATTTCCACCGCCTTTACCCCCAATACGGCTTTGACAGGCATAAGGGCTATCCCACGCCTCAACATTACAGGGCGCTCGCCGAGTTCGGGCCATGCCCGATACACAGAAGGTCGTTCAATCTAAGGGCTACAGAAAGAGGCTGGGCGAGGAAGGGGAGAGGATAGCCGCCCGCTTCCTCCAGGGGAAGGGCTATAAAATCCTCGAGAGAAACGTGAGGATAGGCAGAGGGGAGATAGACATCGTCGCCCTGGACGGGGATACGATCGTTTTAGTTGAGGTGAAGGCGAGGAGGGGGACGGGATACGGCCTTCCCGCCGAGGCCGTAACCCCCGGGAAGCGCAGGCAGCTTTCGAAGCTGGCGCTCCTCTACCTCCGCAAAAAGGGGTGGCTCGATAGAAGCGCCAGGTTCGACGTCGTCTCGGTTCTCATCCCGGACGACGGGGAGCCGGTGATCGAACACATCCGGAACGCCTTCGAGCTGAGCGGCGGGTTCACGTTTTAACCCCTCGAAGGGGATGATGTGATGCGAGCGGCGGCGTTGGCGATCCTGCTGCTTATCCCATTGGCCTCCCCGGGCGAGGAGATCTACCACTGGAGGAACTTCACCCGGATGGAGGGCCTCTGCGGGAACGACGTGCGCGCCGTCTATCAGGACAGTTATGGCAGGATATGGGTCGGGACGGGCAGCGGGGTCAGCGTATTCGACGGGATGTGGAGGAGCTACTCGACCGCCGACGGCCTCATAAGCGACGATGTGCGCGTGATATGTCAGGACAGCTACGGCAGGATATGGGTCGGGACGAGCCGCGGGGTCAGCGTATTCAACGGTGAGAGATGGAAAAGCAGAACGTTCGGCGATGACCCCTTCGCCAACTACGTCCTCTCGATCAAGGCCGAGGGGGAGAACGTCTGGGTCGGAACCTACAGGGGCGTCAACAGGTTCGACGGACGGGAATGGGAGCTCTGGGGCGAGAACGAGGGGAGGCTTGATCTGGGCGTGAGGGCCGTTTTGAGGGATAGCTCGGGGAGGCTGTGGTTCGGGATGGAGGCCTCGGCGCTCTACTCCGTGCTGGTCAGCAGGTTCGACGGCTCATCGTGGAGGAGGTTCACGGCCACCGACGGCCTCCCCGAGGGGAGCGTCCTGGCCCTGGCCGAGGACGAGGAGGGGAGGATCTGGGCCGCCGCCTCGATGGGGGTAGGAGTGTTCGAGGGGGAGAGTTGGCATAAGCTTTTCTCGCTTTTCCCGCCGGAGTGGATCGTCTCCCTGACGATCGATTCCGAGGGAAGGGTCTGGGTGTTGAGCACTAAGTGGCTCGCCAGATATGAGGGAGGGAAGTGGTCCTATGTCGCCCTGCCCGAGGGGGCGGACGATCCCCAATGCCTGCTTGTAGATCAGTTCGGATCTATATGGATCGGGACGAAACGGAACGGCCTCTTCTTCTGCGATAGAGGGGTCAGGATCTTCAAGACGCCGCCGGTCAGCTCGGTGGCCGTCGACGGCATGGGGAGGGTGTGGGTCGGGACGGTTGAAGGGGTGGAGGTGATCGACGGGGAGGAGGTTCACCATTTGCCGCTGGGGGAGGTTCGGTCGCTTTTCGGGACGGAGAGGGGCGTCTGGGTCGGCCTGAAAGGGGGGCTCGTCCTCGTCGAGGGCGATCCGCCGGTCGAGGTGAGGAGAGTGGCCGACCTGCCATATGACGACGTGAGGGCGGTTTACGTCGACTCGACGGGCAAGCTGTGGGCGGGGGTCGGCCTGTTCGTCTCAGGCCCCGGAGGGATAGCGAACAGGTTCTCCGCCCTCGCCGAGATCACCCCCTCCGGCGATGTGAAAATCCACCCCCTCGACTACACCCCCTCATCGATAGCCGAGGACGGGTTCGGGAGGATATGGGTGGGGACGTTCGGAGGAGGGGTGGCCGCGATAGAGGGGGATAAATGG
>Ga0180302_10000302_pt1 | contig 20587 bp, 10 predicted proteins | sample GuaBasSediGuay17_FD_121794 | JGI IMG/M metagenome (GOLD analysis project Ga0180302, IMG submission 121794) | Subseafloor sediment microbial communities from Guaymas Basin, Gulf of California, Mexico - Guay17, Core 4571-4, 12-15 cm | ecosystem: Environmental > Aquatic > Marine > Hydrothermal... | reverse complement strand
GTATTATGAAGAAAATATTTGTGTTAGGCTTAGATGCTTTATCTCCTAAAATTCTAACTACACTCATTAAGAAAGGGTCTCTTCCAAATTTCAAGAGACTCCTAGAAATTGGAGGTTTTTCCAAAGCTCTTCCGGCAGTGCCAGCTCAAACTCCAGAGAACTGGACCACTATAGCTACTGGAGCATGGCCTGGGACACACGGAATAGCTGTTTGGGGACGTCATGACTATGGTCAACCAGTAACTCAGAAATTTGCTGAAGAAGCCATGTCATCTAATCTTTGTAAGGCTGAGTATTTATGGGAAGCGTTAGGTAGGCAGGGCTTAAGAAGCGTTTTACTATATTTTGTTGGCTATCCTCCTACTACAGATAAGGTGATCTATATTGATTGGTTCTGGAAACCAGGCGATTTCTATTTTGAAATCTGTAATGCTATGTGTTACTCTAACTATATTCCAGAGTCATTGAAGGAAGCTCCAAGAAGGGCGTTAGCGTATTTCACAAAAATTAAGTTCAAAAGAGCTCAAGATTGGAAAAACTTACCTAAAAGTGAATTAGAACCTTTAGAAGCAAAGATTGAAGTTAAACCAAAGATGGAAGGAAGTGGTGTTAAGTACTATATATTACTAATTGGTTCAAAGAATAAGGGCTATGACAAATGTTTGTTATGTAAAGAAAGAGATGCTCTCAAGGCTGTATGTACCCTTAGGTCAGGTGAGTGGAGTCCTTGGTTTAAGGAAGGATTTATAGTTAAAGGTAAACAGATTGTTGGAACAGTCAGATTTAAGCTAATTGAACTAGCTAAGGACGCATCAAAATTTAAGCTCTACAGATCGCAAGTTTATCCGATAAAAGGGTTCACTTATCCTCCTGAAATAGGTGAAGAACTAGTTGACAACTTCGGTCCCTATGTTAATGAGGCTGTGGCTAGATTGTTCTTTGTAGGACTAGTTGATGAGGCTACTATGATAGAAGAACTCAGGTATCAAATCAACTGGATAGCTAAAGCAGCCAAGTACCTCATGGAGAAAAGTAATGCCTCCCTCTTCATAATGCATTGGCATTTACTAGATTTATTACAACATAGGGTTTTAGGATTAGTTGATCCTAGAGGAGGGATGTATGATCCAAATAAAGCTGAAGAGGCATGGAGGATCCTTGAATTATGTTACAGATTAGCTGATGAACTAATTGGCAAGTTCATGGAGTTTCTTGATGAGAATACCTACTTAATCGTAGTATCAGATCACGGGAATGTACCGAATAGGAAAAAACACTCTATAGTTAATGCTCTAGCTAAAAAGGGTTTAATTGTAGTTGAAGAAGTGAATGGTGAAAAACGTATAAATTGGTCAAAGAGCAAAGTGTTTATCGATTTGACTAATGTTTATGTAAACCTGAAAAGTAGATACAAAGGAGGTATTGTTGAAGATTCAGAGTACGAGAAAGTTAGAAATAAAGTCTTGGAAATTCTGAGAGAACTGAAGGATGAAGATGGCGAATACGTAGTAGCTTTTGCATTAAAACGAGAAGATGCAGTAATGATAGGCTTGTGGGGTGAGCATGTAGGAGATATAGTGTTCGCTTACTCTCTAGGCTTCACTTGGGGCCATCGAGAGTTATTTGAGGGTACTCTTAGAGTGGGTGGAGCCAATCATGGTCCTCAAATACCTACTGCAGAGACTGAATTATCATCAAACTATGGTACTTTCATAATAGCTGGACCTAATATTAAGAAAGGTTACATTAGACCAGTAGAATTCTTAGGACCTGTCTATTTAGTTGACATAGCTCCTACAATTGCTTACATATTAAATGTTAATCCTCCTAGACATAACCAAGGTAGAATACTTTATGATTTCTTCGAAGGATGGGATATCTCAGAGGTTAAACGTAAACGTATACCTCTAGAGTTTCCTAAGCTTACTGTTCCAATAAAAGGCGATGTCACAGACATCGTTTAGGTGATAAGCCCCAAATAAGGAGTCTTTTTAACTTTTTGTTTATTAAGATGGTGGTTTAAACATATACCAAATTAGTTACGTAATCAGCAAGTTTCTTGCTATTAAACCTTTTCTATGAATAACTCTCCCCACTTTTTAAGAGCTAACTCTAACTCTGGATGTCTCTTAGCGTACTCCTTTAAAGGTATTCCTTTCATTACAGCGTCAATAGCTTGTCTCATAGCCTTAGCTCCAGCTCTTGTACCCCAAGGATGTCCATGAATTCCACCACCAGCATTTATAACTATGTCATTCCCTAGTAATTTCACATTTATCGGAACTATTCCAGGATGTATACCACCTGAAGACACTGGCATGACTGTTTTAAGTCCATACCATTCTGATCTCAAAAAGTCATTTATTCGTCTAACCTCTTTCCATTCTCCCTTAACCCCCATTTTTCCTGCTGCAGTTCCAGTATGTAACTGATCACCACCAGCCAACCTAACTAGTTTAGCTATAACAATCATATGTATTCCATGGACTTTACTCTTGGTGAGGGCTGCATGCATCGTTCTATGAACATGTATTGGGACTTTTATTGAAGGATCCTCTGCAAGCTTTCTTAGTGCTGTAAACCCTGCTGTTAAAACATCTATCATTAAACAATTGGCTCCATTCTCTATAGCAAAGTCAGCAAGTTCTAACATTTTATCATATTCTCCGGTAACATTAATAGCATATAGAACCGTTCTTCCTGTTTCTTCCTTTACTCTATCAATGGCCTCCATAACTCTAATTAGTCGCTCTTCAAAGGGACAGAATTTTTGACTAGTTAGTGTTTCATCATCCTTAACTAAGTCGACTCCACCTATACCGGCTTCATATGCTACTTTAGCTGTTTCTTTGGGGCTCAGTCCTACTTTTGGTTTAACTATGGTTCCTAAGTGTGGTCTTCTATCTTTAAGTGTTCCAACTATTTGGCGAACTCCTTGGATTCCGTATTTCGGTCCTTTGAATGTGTTGACATAATTCTTAGGTAGATATATATCCAGTAGCCTGCAGTTTTTAATCAACGACAATCCAAATAGATTTCCAGCAACAATTGATAGTAAATTAGGTATTCCTCCCACCTCTACATCGAAAAGCTCTAAGGGAAATGCTACGTGAACAATTCCTTTATTGCCCTTTTCGTATCTAAAGACCTTAGCCGCTAGATGTTGTCTTATCCATTCAGTTTCAGTAGTCACCTTAGTCCAAGTTCCAATACTCTCTTCAATAGCTATTTGTTCTCCGATTTTAACTGTTGGGAGTTCACTTTCTACATAATATTCAGCTATTACATATGAATCTGGGTCTATTTCTTCAGGATAAGCAAAAAATGTCTTATCTATCTGAACACCCTCTATTTCTATTTTCACAATCACACCCTCACTTTACATAGCGAATTATAATGATAAAGATGTCGTTGTTTCAAACTTATTAAAAATTTGGTAATCATACTTTTTAGGAAATGGGAGAAGTGTACATAAGTACCTCTTTAACTATCTTAGCGATTCTTGAAATACCTGCGATAGTAATAGCCCTAATTATAGCCTATTACGCCTTCTAGGCTACTAAGTACGGAGCTGAGCACCTGAGGTACTTAGCGATAAGATTTACAGTTCTTGCTCTAGCACTTATGTTAGAAGTCTTGTTACTAGGTATAGTAGCTTCAGTCCCAGAAAATCTAATTAGTGATTTCAGAAAGGGGAAACACTTTGGTAAGTCTGCTCTTAAATTAAGAGGGTTTAGCTGAGCTTGAACATCATACTCTACATTATTCCCATTAGCATACACTCTCATAGCCACCAGTTATACATCTTCTCAGCGTGACAAAGTACTAATACTGATGACCTACTTCAAACGCTGTAAGCAAGGAATAGGAATACGTTCTTTGGTCAAGGTAGCAGGAGACCTTACCTCTACCATCCTGTAATACTCATTCTTTATACGATGCATCAAATAACTTCATAGGAATCCTAAGGTCAGAATTTCGTTTATTGGCTTTTCAGTACTATTATTCTCACACTTGCTAATGGTCATAGGTTCTACTATTTTTCTTGATTAGAGTATACCTACTAGGAGAAACTTTACGTCCCATTGCTTTCTTCATCATAATCTATGTAATTAAGAGGGTACTCAAATCTTGAGAAAGCGATACAGATCTCAAGCTTCAATTATAAGGGACATATTAGGCAGTATCTCAAAGGAGAGCAGAATCAGACCTAGTAGATTAGCTTGTTGTGCCAATTTACCTTATGATAGACTTCAACAATACCTTGAGTTGCTTGTTAAAAAGGGATATTTACACCAAGAAATATCTAATGATGGACGGTGGTATTCGCTAACGAACAGAGGGCTTAAACCCTAAGGAACAGAGTTGCTAACAGATCCAAATCTCTCCTACCTTTACCTTGCTTAAATCAACTATAGCCTCTAGCACACCTATTTCCTGCCCTTTATAAACTATCTTGTATTTAGCTTTACATCATACTCTACTGATTTACCTTCATGCCCTAAGTGTGAATACGTCTTTTCGTACTCTGATGTATCCTGTATCTATTTAATTATAACCAGACCTGTACTTAATGCAATTGCTATAACTATTACTGTTATCAGACCTAGTCTAGTCATGCTGACTCCCTCCGTGAAGGGATAAATGTTGGTAAAGTTATTTATTGCTCACAAATTGCGAATTTCTAATGTGTTTGGATAAAACAGGAGCTTATGATGTTTAGAAAGGTACTACCTTTCCATCAACGACCATTATCCTATGTATGATTCTCTTGTCTGTATCTGACTGAGGTGGCTCAGCTTCAGCTATTACTTCAACTAAATCTCTTAGGGGACTGTTAACTATTTTTATAGCCAAGTGTTTCTCTATTTGGAAGAGACCTGCACTATTAGAAAGCTTTATGTGTATTCTAATAGGTCTATATTTTCCTTCTAATATTTCGACACTTTCAACAGCTAATGCTGAAACAGCATGTATATCAATTTTCCCCCACTCTATGGCTACTCTACCTCTACCTTTTGTCATATCAGTTCCATCAGCAATTCCTACTATACCAGCTTCAAGTGTGTAGTCTTTAACATTATACTCATGGGCGAATATTATGTGGAGTATATGATTTCTTATTTCATACATCACTTCAGGGTTCTCATATATTTGGGGAAGCAGTCTATTGAGAATTGGTATTGCTAAACATACTCCAGCAATGTTATGATGATCACGATGCACTAAGTTCCCTATATCATGGAGAAGTGCTCCGGTTAAAATCACTAGATGAGCATCATCTTCATCTCCAGCCTTCTCTTTCATTATGTCTGGAAGTATGCCATGTTTGAGAAGTATTTGAAGCATTTTAAGGGCGTTAGCAGCTGTTATTTTAGCATGTACTTCTCCATGATCATTAATATTCATCTTTGCTACAGTAATGAACTCTGCAATGTCCCAGTCAGCATTCACCTCTGGATCATTTTTAAGTAGATGCCACATTTTGTTCGCTTTGGGATACTTAGAAACTATCTCATCAATAGTTTTTTCAGCCCACTTTTTAAGCTCTTCATACACTAAAGGAACCTTTATTTCGAATCCTTCTCCTACTTCTAATATCCTGCTCATGATTAGTAAAATGTTAACAGGAGTCTAAAAACTCTTTTTATAACATGAAGTAATATTACTTTTCAGAGTGCTTAATTAGATATGATTCATCTTCTAAAGGCACTAAATTATATCGAGAATATTATTATATCATTTCCTCAAGAAGGATAACATGAATAACAGAAGTTCATTAATGGAAAAACTAGCTAAAGGCATATTCTGGTTAGGAAGCCTCCGTTTAAAATCATTAACTGTAGAAGAGATAAGAAAAGCTTGCAGAGAGGCAGTTGAACGTGGCGTAGATATAGTTGATGTTCGGTCATACACTTGTACTAGAGATTATGGAGGTGCTCCTGACGAAGAGTTTGCGCTTTTTTATCCAAGTAGAGTTCTTCCTGTAGCTAAAAACCTTGAAAGAGACCTACTTAAATTACAGGTAGATATAGCACATGAATTCGGCTTAATTACAAGAACCTATCTAAATGCACATTGGTACGGAATCAACTTCTATGAGAAACATAAAGATTGGGCTCAAATTAAGGCAGACGGTTCTCCAATAGATAACCTATATGGTCATGGATACAGTATGTGCGTTAACACTGATTACAAAGAAAGAATGGTTAAGCTAGTACTAGATGTGGCTAAAAGAGGAGTTGATATAATATTCCTTGATGGACCTGCTTACTATCCTGGTGCTTGTTACTGTAACTCATGTAAAGAGAAGTTTTATGAAATTTATGGAGAAGACATTCCTAAAGAGGAGGATTGGAATGATCCTCTCTGGAGGAGATTTATTAAGTTTAGATATAGATCATTAGCTAACTTTCTAGTATCATTACAAAGAGCTTTACAAAGTTCTGGGTTTAAGACATTACTCTATAGCAACACGAGTGGTCAGACATGGCCTGTATGGCACTTTGCCCTTAGTATGGAAGAATTATGGGAGGGAGAGAGTATATTGGCTGCTGAATCCTATCAATACTATACTAGGACAATAGGAATTCCTGTGTGGTTATATGGATGGACGGCTAAGTATGGAAACTCAGTAAAAAGAGGTAAACCGTTCTGTCTCTTTTTGTCTGGAGCACATGCTCCATGGACTTATTATAGAATCCCTGAAGTAGAAAGAAAGTTGGCTACATTTCAAGGATTAGCTAATGGAGCTAATATACTAGAATATTATGAAGACGTAATGAAGGACTTAGTGAAGTTAGTTAAGAGATGGAACAAATACTTTGAGGGAATTAAGTCGATAGCTAATGTGGCTTTATTATGGTCTAGAAGTAGTGCAGACTTCATGTACGATGAGCCTAGAAAGATGATCACAGAGGTAACATTTGAGGCTCAAGCTGTTCAAGTTGAACAAGTTAAACCTCCAGCTAACGTTAAAAGTGAAAGTTTAAAACGATACGTTGAAGAAGTACGTGGTTTTTATGAAATGTTGATTAGATTACACGTTCCATTTGACTTAATAAGTGATCTCAATTTAACGTCGGAAGATCTTAAAAAGTATGATGTGCTTATACTGCCTTCATCTTTATGCATGAGTGAAAATCAAGTAAAAGCTATTGAAAATTTTGTTGAGAATGGTGGAGGACTCATAGCTAGCTATGAAGTTAGTTTAAGAAATGAATATGGAGATCCTCTTGATAATTTTGCTTTGTCAAAAGTATTAGGAGTAGAATATCTTGGCAAAATATATGGACCCCTACCTTGGGATTATATGAAGTTAGTTAAAAAGCACTCGATCTTAGAAGGAGTGCCCATGTATAGCAGAGCTAGTGAAGATATGCTTCCCTCGCCAGAGTACTGCTTAACGACAAAACCATACAGTGAAGATTATGTATTAGCATATCAAATGACCCATATGGCATCTAGATATGCCCAACTTGGTGATGTAACTGAGTTACCGACTATAGTAGCGCTAAGTTATGGAAAGGGTAAAGTTGTCTACTTTACTGGAAATTTCGGTGGACAATATTGGGGATATGGTTTCTTAGATTATGTTAAGATAATTGGTAATTCTCTAAAATGGGTCAGCTCTGTGGAATTTCCAGCTAGGTTAAGAGGTTCAGAGTCTGTAGAAATGACTGTTTACAGAGGAGATTCTTGGTATTTAATATTTCTAGCAAATTATAACTTTGTAGTTAGAAGACCATTTTGTTCTGTAAACGAGGCATCTAATTTATCAATAAAGGTTAAGACTGACTTTACTCCATCAAGGGTAAGGGCTTTAGTTCAAGAGCGAGATTTAGGCTTTAAACTCTCTGAAGGCTTCCTAACTATAGCTTTACCTAAGATCGGCGAATATGAAATAATACTAATTGGAGAATAAGTCAAACGTAAACTTAACCTCTTTTTAAGTTGGCTTTAAGATTTAATGTACTTTCTACTTCTACACATTCTAACTAAGAGCTTTAAAGACAGCATGACAGAGAATAGTAGAAAGTATTATGATGTAGTAACACATAATTAATGGGAATATTCCTATGTCTTTGGAGAGTGTGGGTAATGAGGACCTCTAATATCTTAATATTTCCAGTAACCCTAGTTGATGTGAAAAAGGGGAGGATAAATAGGAAAAGAGGAGAAAAAATAGCTGAAATACTGTTAGAGTTGAACTTAAAAGACCTTCGAGAAAGTAAAATACAGGTTGTTAAGTCAACTGAACTTGAGGAGATAACAAGGGTTTTTGTGAATCTACTGAAGTCATCTGTTGTTGAAGTACTAGCAAAATATGCTAAAATAATTTTAATTGATCTATTTAATGAAACAGTAAAGATCCCCATAGAGCTACTAACTTCTAATCCTTGGATAGCTGAATTTGAGGTTAGTGAAAATAAGTTATCAGCTAGATTTGATGTCAAGCATCTGAAGGATTTAAAGATAAACATTGAAGGAAAAACACTAATCTGTAAAGACCCAGCGATTATTGAAGGTCTCAAAGTGCTTTACTCTCTAGCTCTATATTACGGATTAATATGTCTCAAGACTTCTCATGAAAGGACTTCGTTAGCTAAGGCAATGAAACTGTATGAGAATATGAGCGATGAACATAAAACGAGATTGCACCACGTATTACTACAAAAAGAGTTAGACTGGGGAGACAGTTTCGCTAGGTTTTTAAGTAACATTTCTTCGGTTGAAGGTTTAAGTGATGAACAAATTACTAGACTAAAGGAGAAGTGGTCTGCATGGATCTTATCTCAGGTCCGAAAAGATTACGCATATGATGTAATCACAGTTAGAGAAATTCTTTCCAAGCATAGAGAAAATATCTATTCTTATGGGTGTCGCAGGGAGCTATATAGTGTAATTAAAAGAACATTTGATGAAAAACTAGAAGAGGAAAACATTATAAGACTAGTTAAAGAAGCTCGAAGCAGAGGAGAGGATGTCGTTTTTACTAGACTGGGTAGAGCATCAGTAGTCTTAGGATATTTGCTAGCTTCTTCTAAACTTATTAAGACGAGCAATGAGATGAAGGAAGTAGTTAATGAAATAGAGAACCATATTAGAGAGGCCGGTCTTGAAGAACTCTACATAACAGTCACAAGGCTCAGAAGATTAGTTTCAAAGAATGAAATTCCCTTTGCTCAATTTGAAAGAGTTGAGAAAATATTCTTTAATACATTAAAAGAGATAAGAGATTCTAAGGAGAGAGTGCTGAGAGACAAGTTAAAGAAAGGCAAAATTAGTCTAGCTGAAGCTGAAAGAGAACTTCTCAAGCTTAATGAAACGCTTGTGAACTTAGAAAGACTTATGAACAAGCTTATCGACTTAATTCAGAAATCTCCAAAGCGTCATGGAGTGTTTCTATTCTTTGGACAGAGAATTTCACCAAGAGGAGCTGCTAGGATAGCTTACATAAATGAGAATTTAATGCCTTACGCTGGTCCAACTTATGGATTAGAGGAGTACATAATAGAGGGTAGTTGTAATGTTCATGCCACTCCAAGCTTAGCAGCGCTCAAATATGTTGATTATTGGATAGAAGCTCTGCCGTTGTTTATAATGGAAACTGGAGAAGGGACCTATGAGATAGATTACGAGAACATGGAAGCAGCTATAAGGAAGATGGCGCCTTTCTGGGCTCTTAATATAGAGCGAGCAGTTAAGGAAGGCACTAAAAGACCTACTTTCATTGTAGTTACTACTCAGAGCTATAACATGACTAACTTAGTTAGGTTTTGGTTAGAAGAGGAGATGGCACTATTTAACTTAGTAAGAGCACATGGTTTAGAAGATGAAGTAAGGAAAACAGTTAATGAGTATACTGAGAGGATAGTCAAGTATGCTGAAGAGATCATTAGAGAACAACATTTAGAACAGGCTTTAGAAATTGAACTTCAAAGAAGCAGGGATAAGAAGAGAGCAATCTTTAGTATGATAGTCAAAGATTCATCCTTTGCTAGAGAAGTAGCCAATTTAGCTGTTATAATTGAACATGGTCTAAGGGAAGAAGTAGAAAGAGAAGTGAAAGCAGTATTAATAGAGAATCCTAAAATTGAAGCGAATGAAGCACGAAAAATAGCTAGAGAAAGAGTTCTCAAGAGACATGTAGTTGATGCTAAGACTTTCAAAATAGTTCCACAAGAGAAGGCTACTAAGGGTAGTGTATCTCTGTATGAGCTAGCTAAAAGATACTTACGTGATCACATAGACCTAGCTGAATCTACAGCTAGAAAAGAGGTAGTAACCAAACATGGACTGTTAACAGAGCTTACTAAGTTTAAATATGAAGCAGTAGGACCAAGGAAAATGTATAATCTAGTCTATGCACCTAGCAGAGTAGACTTAGGTCCTCATGAGATAGAATCTGTTATAGATTTAGGTCAACCTCTAGGGGCTTTTGATGAAGAAGCTGCGAAGGCATCTGTAGAGCTGTTTGAGAAGATAAATAGGTCTGTTGAAGGTCCATATGTACTACCTAATCCAGCTAGCGCTGAAGGTCAAAAAACATTAGAAAATGCATCTAGAGATGATAACTATGCTTTTGCAAATCTAGTGGCATTGACTGCTGAAGCTATGGGAGCTAATGCATATTCTATAATATCCTACATAAATGTTAGACCAACACACTTAATCCTCTGGCCAGGAAGAGGGTACGGAGGTTTCTGTATACCCAAAGATGGTCTTTTTGTAAGCTATGTCTTAGGTCTTAAGGACAGGGATGTACTGGACAAGCTTGGAATACCAAGGCACTTACAGGAGAGAGTTGTAGAGATTGTAAATGAAGTCCTTGAAAGTAAGTTAGAATATGAGGATCCATTAGAATGGCAGGAAGTAGCCTATGAAAGATTGAAAGAATATCTTGAGCTATTTCAAGAAGTTGGAGTTTACGTAGATGATTTAGTTCACATAAGCGAGATTATTGAAAAGTTATGTGGTAAGAGGACTAAATGGAATGAGTACTTAAGGAAAGTAGCTAGAACACTTTATGAAGCTCGTTATGTTCCATCACGTATGGTCAACAACTTTATGCCCTATCATACAGCGGCATTGATTTATCATGCGTTAGAAAGAGCAAGAGAAAGGAGCCCGTTAGTATGTCCAGATAGTGAAGCTAGGATAGGTATACAAGCTTCGTATAAACCTGGAGTTCAAGATAGTAGACTATCGACAGAGTTTGAGCTATTTCTCGCACTAACTAAGTCAGATTTAAGACTTAACAGAATGCGTTGGAAAGTGCTGAAGAAACTGGCTCATATGATTTTAGACGAACATGATACACCCAAGGAGATAAGGGTCATAGATCCACTAATAAGTGCTGAGGATTGGCTTTTTGACAGTGAAATAAGGTTAAGAGTGAGAGCAGAAGCTATTAAAGAATTCTTACTTGAGAGAATAGAAGGCTTTAGTGAAGACGATATAAAAGCTAATGTGATTAAATATGGTGCTAATTTTGAGGAGTGGACTATAGGCTTTGATGAAGAGGGTAGAGAAGTAAAAGTTAAAAATAAACCGGAGATACTATTAGATTTTGCACGAGATTGTTTAATTGAAATAGGCTTTGATGAGGAAAAAGTAAAGAGAAACATTAGAGAATATGGTACTGATTTCAGTAAATGGCCTGAATTTAAGAATAATCCTAAGCTACTCAAACTGTTAAAGAATAAGATAAAGGGTAAGATGCACTGGCTAGTTGTTTATACTAAAGGAATTGAAAGAAACTTTGAAGAAGGAGTAAAGGGTCTTGACGTTTTAAGCCTAGGTATACCTCATCCAGATTTAGTTAAATTAGTACATGATCCAGTAAGACTCGCCTTCCTAATGAAGGAAGGAAATCCGAATAGTGCTTTGGCTATAGTAGATGGAGCTGCAGGAGCTAGAGGAGTAGTTTTTGATAAAGATATGGCTAAAGAATGGCTAGCGTTGGGAGGAACTTATGTGGCTATAGGAGTATCGGATGAAATAATCGACTCATGGTACAAAGAAATGGTGGAGGAAAGTGAGCTAGCTGGAGAACTCTTAACACACATAATGGATGGAAATTATGTCAAAGCGCAAGCCTTGGTTAACCGAATATCTAAGAGGCTAAGTAGGAAATTTGAGGAGTATTACTGGCTAGCTGAGGGTAAAGAGTTAGGACTGGACTCCAGAGAGTATGGAGCATATAAAGAGAAATACAGGATTCTACTGAAATTACTCGAAAGAATTCAAGAGGGGCTTCATATAGCTGATTTAGATTTCGGGACTTTTCTAGCATTAGGAGGTAGATTTTATATCCTTAGAAGAGCTGCGGAATTCGGTAGCTATGAAGAGTTTAGAAGGTATGTGTTAAACTTAAGGAGGAGGTTTGAAGAGAGAATTAGAAAGGCTCCTATACTCATTCCAGGGGCTCCACCTAGGAAAGGAATGTTATCAAGTGAAGAGGTTGATGAAGCTGTCAAATTATTGTTGTTAAGAGAAAAGCCAAAGCTAGAAGAAGTCGAGATCGTTCTTGGTGGTGCTCTCAAAGGGGAAATGAAGGAAGAATGGGAAGTAATGCAAAGGAGGTTGATAAGACTTAGACAGAGAAGAGCTTTACTAGTAGAGAAATACCTAGAACAAATTAGAGAGAAAGACTTTGAATCCATGTTTAAAGAAGCTAAGGCAACAATAGGAGAGCCTAGAGCAAACATAACAGATGAAGATTATTGTAAGTTTCTCATATACACGACTAAAGCATTAGCTTCCTTGACATTAGAACTAACTAAAAGCTACGACGAAAAAGAAAGAGTTTGGGAATACATGCTTGATAACATCTTAAAGAGAGGCGGTATAAGTGTTCAAGTTCACAAGGTTTTAATAGACCATTTAGCGTATTTAGCGACTTATGCTAAAGGAGATAAGAACATTTTAGAGAAAATAGCTAAAGCTGCTGAATTAATTGATATATCATTAGCTATTGAGTTAATATCCACTGCTCAAACATGGAAGGAAGTATGGACAGCTGTTGCTAGGTTCTTTGATAGAACTCTTAATTGTCACATATTTGACTACGCTCCTTATTTGTATACAAGGGCAGCATTTTCAAAGGATGAGAACTTTAATGATGTCTTTACTAGAAGAGAGCTTTTCGAGTTGATAACGCGTAGACATATGTGGCTCTATGAGTACATTAAAAAGGCTATAACTGAGAGAACTGAATTAAAACTTTGGGATAGAGAAACTGTTGAGAAATTACTAACTATAGGAACTGATGGAGATGATATAGCGGTTAAGGAAGGATATACTGAAGCTTCTAAGTTTGTGTTTAGTTATGCTAGGCTAAGAGATTTAGCAACGCTCTACCACGATGGCTTCTTCATACCTGAAGTATTGGATAATGTTGACCCTGAAGCCATAAAAGGAGATGAAAGAGTTAACGTAGTCATAATGTACAACTTAGGTAACACAACAGCTATGACCTTCTTACGTAGAGGTCCATACCACCATGAAGGAAAAGGTCCTGACAAGAACATAATAATGACTAACTTCTTGAAGTTAAGCAAGGATCCTAAGAGTGGCAGGGAGGTAGCATTAGTTGAATATGGGTTGATGTATTTAACTAAAGAGGAGTATAGAAAAGCTGGAGGTAGGAATGATATACTGAAGCTAATAGTGGATCCTGAGCTGAAGAAAAAATATGCCGAAATAGGACCGGAAGGTAGACTGGTGTTTGTTAGGTTTAAGAGACCGATATTGGCTTGTGTAGTCTTTCCACACTTTACGCATCCATGGTTCCTTAATCAAGTGTTGGAGAAAATAGGAGTGCCACTGAATCAAACTAGAGTTATTGATAGACTGACCTATAAGAAAACTGAAATGCCAGAGATGATAAAGTATTACAATGAGAGAGTTCCACCAGAGGAGCGCGTAGACTTCATAGATCAGGTAAACATTTACAAGGATGAGATGAAAAGACTAACGCCAGAAGAGAGGCGCAAAAGAGTTGAGGAGATACTGTTAGAATTCTCAAAGAAGCATTCGAAGATAATCATAAAGACGAGCACTGAGTCTGGAGGAAGAGGCACTATAATAGCTAGAATAAGAGATGAGAAAGGCAATATTACAAATGAAAATATAAGGGGGATTGATGGAAGCGTAGAAGTTTATGGCTTTAAAGACGCAGTTGATTTCATATTAAGAGAAATACTTCCTAAAGATGACGCTGTAGTCCAGGAGTTTATAGAGTCAAAACCTAGGGAAATATTAACAGAGGAAGCCTTAAGAGAAGTTATAAAGAGATTTGAATCTGTTGGAATAAGGGTTAGAGAAAATACACCCTTATACTGGAGTTTTAGAAACTACGTAACACAAGTCCCAGGCAGTGAGCCTCAGATAGTAGGCTGGATAATGTTGATCCACGTTAAGGGAATAGCTAACTATGGTCAGGGTGGACAGCTATTTTTACTTGAAAGAGAGATGTTTAAGCCGAAGTATCAGTATCTAATAGATGAAATGGAAAGGGTATCCAAAGCTACTATGAAAATGCTAGAAATGTATGCTCCTGTCTTTGCTGAAAAAGAGGGAATAGAAGTTGGAAAAGATCTTCTTGGGAATCCATACTACATTCCAATGACTAACCTGTCAGACATGATGTTCAAGCCAATTTACAGAAATGACAAGATAGTAGAGTGGAGAGTAGTTCCAATAGAGGAGAATATAGGAATGGGTCTGTTCTACCCATATGAAAGAGAATTAGCGAAAAGAGGAAGAGAAGGGGAAAGTGTAGACCCTATACTAATAAACTTAGCAATAGTAGGCAAGGCTTATAAGGAACTACTAGAGAAGCTTAGTTCAAATTAGCTGTCTCTTTAATAAAACCTAAAGTTTTTTACCACAAGGTCTGGACTCTTTTATCGGTCCTTGCTCATAAACTCCAGTCCCACTCAAAGGGAAAATTCACACTATTTAAGCACGAACCTTTAGTCTAGTTAAAGATTTTAGTGATAAGATTTAAAACCCCTTAAGTCATATTATTACTGGATTAATTATGACTTACAAGTATAAGAAGTCATTAATTGTTTCATTAACAGCCTTAAATGCAGCACTGTATGCCATAGGAGCGTATGTCACAGCTTACATAGAGAGTCCTTGGGGTCATGGACAGTTTAGACCGGCTATAGTAATACCAGCTACTTTCGCTACTATATTTGGTCCATGGGTTGGTGGAATGGGTGCTGCTATTGGGACATTAATAGCTGACTCTATTAAACATAGAACTCTTTATATTCCAAGTTTAATAGCAGCTGTTCCAGCGAATTTCATAGCCTTCTATATTTATGGAAAAATGCTAGAAAAGAAGTTTAATTGGACAAACTTTATAGTCTCATCCGTTATAACTTTGCTTGTTGGTAACTTGATATGTGCCATACTCTTAGCTGCCTACTATACATATGTGATCCCCATATTCTTACCTCAATTCTATCCTCAACTAGTGCTAGGATTTACAGCATGGTGGTACATAACCATGATACCGTTCCAATTATTAGTCACACCGATGATAGTAAAGGCTGTAGCCAAAGCTATGCCCTCTATAGTTCCTCAAGATGTACTAAAAGCTAGTTTATCTAAAGAGATGCCAACACTTCACTTTTCACTAGCACTACTGCTTCCAGGTCTTTTAATGCTTAGTATAGGAATAATTACAATATTTAAGCCATCAATAGCTTTATCATTAGTAGGTGTTCTAAGAAATGCAGAGATAATAGCTTCATTAATTCAGTCTATGTTCCTCCTAACTGGAGGATGTGTTAGCGCACTAGGATTAATGCTACTAGTAACTCATAAAATCAGGAGTTAAACATATGATACGTTTTACTTTTATTTTATGGATATGATCAGGTAATGTAAATTGTAGACCGTCACGTTTAAGTAAATCACTCTTCTCTCGCTTAGGTAGAAGAGAGGATAACTGCACTAATTAAGTGGAACTATGACACTATCACTAGCGCAATATTGTTTAGCACTGAGAGAACTCATGACTATTAAAGATAATCTTTCTATTCGTCAGTCAAGTAATGTAGAATGTATTGAGCTTAAATGGAATGACCCTCCTCTGATAAAGATAAATGGCTCTTTCTTAGAATTTATTAAAAGTAGAGGCTTAGCTGGAATTTATGCACTTGACTTACTCTTAATCTATAAATTCTACTCTCGCTATCAAATTGATAAGTGTAGAAGGGCACTCAGCAGAATTGGTGGTCTTTATGGAGTGTACCGAAGGACTCTTAAGTTTAACTCTCTTTATAATGACCTTCAATCAATAAGCAAAACTAGAGAAGTATTAAGGGAGATACATGAACGTTTTGATTATCTAGAAGCTAGGTTAATATCAGATCTGCTGTATTTTGAGATGTTTGAAGCATTTATGGATAAACTAAACTTAACTAAAGACATTAAAGACTTAAAGTTGATAGTTAGTTTATTGAAGGGAAGAGAGTCACATCGACTTCTGCTCGACTTCTTAAGGAACATAAACATATATTCAGTTAATCTGTTAGAGCAGTATGTTATTGCATCTATGATAGTTCAAGAATTGTCACAAAGTAGGAAAGTTGAACAAGGAATAATAGAAAACTTAGTTCCTTACGCTAACTTTATAAACAATGCTATTGGAGGAGGTTTAAAAGAGCTATTTCAGTATTTGAAAAGTAGTAATGTATGTAGAAAGTCATTTTCTCTATCTTCTTTTGTGGAACAAGCTCTTTTTTCAAGCGAGCTCACAGAAGATGCATACAATTCAGCTATGAGATCGTATATAAAATCATAATTGAAAGAAATTTTAAAAAGAGAAATAAAATTTAGAAGCATTTTTTTAATAGTCAAAAATCTAGTTAATGCTATACGTTTCTGTCTTTACTATGAACTATCTAGGAAAGTTAGCATTTATTTCCCACTGTTGGATACCCTACTTCATGAAGACTATATAAAAAGAGTAGCCCATACCATTACGGAGCATATAGTTAGTAGGGGTTCTTCACAGTTATGTGCTAGATTCTTAACAAAGCCTATTTCTATTAAAGAGTTTAAGCATACCCATAACCTTGCTATTGTTATTGGCTCTCTTAAAGGCTTTTTCAAGAATCTTCTATGGGATCTTGAAAAGGATAGTGAAGAATACAGATTAATCAGCAAGTTTAAGGTTAAAGTGATTGGAACTTTCTTTGACTGGCTTATTGCTGATTACAATGGACTTAAAGCTAGAAGAGGGATTATTGTTAATGATAGGTTCATCGACGAAGTGACATTTGTTAAGCCAGTTCCTATACACTCATGTTTCATATTAAACTTGCCTACAGAGTCTGAAAGGTATCTTCATAAAAAGTTTTCTGAGGCACTTGAGAAATACAAAGTTACTTTAATAAATCCCTATATAGCCTCTTTGAGGGCTGATAGTAAGCTCTTAACTCATAAGCTTTTTGAAACATACAATGCTATCAGAGGACGTTTAATAGAGCATCCTAAATACACCTTTGTACAAAGAGACTCAACTTTCTCGAAGGTTGCTAATGAGGTTCTTACTTTTATTAAGGAACTTGATCTGAAGAGAATAATTGTAAAACCAACCCATGGTACTGAGGGACTCTATGCGAAGGACTTTGATTTAAGAAGGAACAGCATTAATGAGCTCCTAAACCATATTAAATTAGTACTAAACTTCGATGACGTAATTATTGAAGAGTTTAGAGGTAATATGTTATACAAGGGTACTCTTCATTTCGTAGTTAGGATTAATGTGTCATGGAATGGAAAGGAGTTTAAGGTTGAATCAGGCTACGCTCAAATAGCTCCTAAAGAGAATTATGGAATAGCTACTACTTCTCATGGGGGCAGGATAATAAACATAAACGAGTTATTCAGAAATCTTTACTTTAAAGTTAATGAGAATTGTATTAAGAAATACACTTTAACGAAGGAAGACATTGATAGAATTAAGAAAGCCTGTGTAAGAGTTGCCGAGGCTATCAATTTAGGATTATGTGAAAGAGATTATCTCAAGTACATGGGAATTGATTTAGTTCTTGAAGTTAAAGATTTTAAAGTAATTCCTATAGTGCTAGAGGTTAACAGCAGACCGAGTGGGCTATCCTACTCCTATACCTTAAGCTATGATTATGAGAGTGACTTAGGGAAAGCTAATGTAATAAAGAACTTGATTAAGTACCTTGAAGTCACTTCACATCTCTGACCCTATTAATCACTAGGGGCAGGGTGCTAGTATTAATAAGTTACAATTATATGTTCTAACAGATGGTAAAGGGAGCTGTTAGGGAAGGTCAAGGATTGGGAATATGATGGCTAGGGTGAGTGAGTGGATTCAAGCCTTCGAAAAGAATGAACTAAAAGATGAGTTAATTAGAATTTATGGAGAAAATGAGGATGTTATAAGGAATAAAGTACATGATTACATAAAAACCCTTAAATTATACTTAAAGGTCTTTGGAGACGAAAAGGTTGTCATTTCTCGTGCTCCTGGTAGGGTAAACGTTATGGGAAGACACGTAGACTACATGGGAGGTTATGTAAACCCTATGGCTACACGATATGAAATAATTGCTATAATCGGATTGAGGAAGGACGATCATGTTATTATGTATAACATAGACCCTCATTATAAACCAAAGGAGTTTAGAATAAGCGAGAATATGCCCGAGAGGAAGATAAAGTCCTTAGAGGAATGGGATAAGTGGACAGCTAAGGTGTATAAAGAAAGAATTTCAAGGGGAGAAACCTATGATTGGGATGACTACATTAAAGGACTACTAATATATCTACAAGATTATTACAGAAGCGATTGTGGAGAATTCATTAAGAGAATTCCTGGCTTAAACATAGTGATATATGGTGATATACCGCCTAAGAGAGGCATGAGTTCCTCTTCTGCACTAGTTGTAGCTGTAGCTATGGCTTTAAGATCGTTAGTTGATATTGATATCCCTCTTCCTGAGTTTATAGACAGAATTGGTTATTCAGAGTGGTACAGACTTACTAGAGGTGGTTCAGCGGATCATGCAGCAATAATACTTTCGAAAAGAGGACACATATCTCACTTAAGTTGCTTGCCAACTAAAGTTGAAGAGATTGAGTATGCACCACTACCTGAGGGATATAAGGTGGTGATTGTTGATTCTGGATTTGAAAGACCGCATACGGAAGAGGCAATAAATTATTTAAGAGTCACAGCAGCTGAGTATCGAATAGCTGTTCTTTTAATAAAGACTCTATATCCGCAATATAGTGATAAACTTAAGCTATTACGCGATGTAAATGTCAGGAATTTAGGGGTAGGATTAGACATGATATATGAAATATTAAAATCGTTACCAGAAAAGGCTACTAGAAGAGATTTAAGAAGCACTATAGCCGAAGAGTATCAAGAAGAACTTGAAACAATATTTGCTAACCATAAAGAACCTAAAGAAGGTTATAAAATCAGACAGAGAGCTCTCTTTGGACTAGCTGAAACCGAGAGAGCCAAAGTGTTTCCAAGTTTTTTAAAAGAAGGGAACATTGATAAAATATTTAGACTCATTAGGACATCGCATGATGGAGATAGGGTTGCTAAGTTTAATGAACAGGGAGATAAAATAAACTGGGATCCTTCATACTTCAGCAATGACGAAGTCCTCGAGAGAAACATTAAGATATTGCGCGATCCATTTTCCTCGAAGAAAGAAAGAGAAATAGCACAACTCTACTGGCAACCTGGTGGTTATGAAAGAAGTATAGAACCTATAGACTTCATGTGTGACATGATTCAATATAAGCTAGGAGCATATGCTGCTGCACAACTGATGGGAGCAGGACTTGGAGGTAATGTGCTTGTCCTTATTAGAGAGGATAAAATAGATGAGCTGAAAAGAGTGCTACTGAATACTTACTCTCAAAGGTATGGAGTCAAGCCAGAATTGGAAGTCATAGAGTCAGGAGAAGGTGCTTGTCTCTTAAAGTCTCCTAATTTTTGATCTCACCTTTAACTCTCAGAATTTTAATAGCAGTACTGATTAACTTTGGAGATAAACCTGAAACATGTGCTGGTATATTCAAATCACCCTTGTAAGCCATACAAATCTCTTTGACTTTATTCACTATATCTGCAGTTATAATCCTTACTAAGACCTTCCTCTTTCTAACAATGATTAATAAGTAGATATTATCCTTTCTAATCACTACCTTATTACCTTGAATCCAAAGCTGAGACAACAACTCTTTAAGAAATGACCTAATCGCATTTTTTAGCTTATACTTAGTAGTTTCATTTATCCTCTTTTCGACTAGGTTATATTTGATTAACCACCAAAGACCTCTCTTAACTACTGAAGTTCTAACTCCCCAAGCTTTTGCTATCTCTCTAGCACTAAAATATCTGTTCTCTGTTAACATTGTAATGATAAAAGGCAAAGTCCAGTTTTTCTCGTAAAATAACTCATGTACTATAAAACCTCTTTTACTGTTCTCTTTCATAATAACAACTTATTCATTTTTCTAAAAACGAGAATTATTCTTCTAAAAGTCTAGCGATTACTGC
>Ga0180302_10000301_pt1 | contig 20603 bp, 22 predicted proteins | sample GuaBasSediGuay17_FD_121794 | JGI IMG/M metagenome (GOLD analysis project Ga0180302, IMG submission 121794) | Subseafloor sediment microbial communities from Guaymas Basin, Gulf of California, Mexico - Guay17, Core 4571-4, 12-15 cm | ecosystem: Environmental > Aquatic > Marine > Hydrothermal... | reverse complement strand
GGAATTCTCTGGTCCCATCCTCTTCTGCCTTCTTCGGCAACCCCTTCTTTTCCAGTTCCCTGATGAACTCCTCAACCTTCTCCATGTTAAGAGAGTCATTTTTGTTTTTCATGGTTTCACCTCCTTTTTAAGGAATAATAATGCAAACCGCGTGCCATTCCGCAAGATTGTGGTAATCAATGACTTATAATAAAAGAGGGAAAGAAATTTTCTTTTTAAAAATTAAAAATGAAAAATTTTTTCACTTGACAATCCGGAAATCTGAATATAAATTATAATATCATGAACAGGGAAATGCTCTCTTTTGGAGTTTATGTGCTGAGCAACCCATTCAGGAACGAGAGGGATGAGTATCTCCCGATACCCTTCCCTGATGAGGTGGAGAAATGGGTTCTCTCTGAGAAGGGCAAGAAAAGGGATGTGGTTCTTCTTGCCCTGCTTTTCCATTATGCATGGGAGGGAAATGAGAAAAAATGGAAGAGACTTCTGGAGAGGACCAGAGGAGATGGAGTATACCGTGAAGTGAAAGAGATGGTAAGGGCACGAATGGAGATGGTCGCGAAAAAGAGAGAGTATGATGGGAAACTTCCGGATATTGGAATAAACGATGTTTTGAGAAAGGTGATGGAATTTAGAAAAGCCCTTGATGAGATAAAAGGAGTAAGCACTGCGATAAGAGAGGTAAAGGCAAAGGTGTGGGAGGCGAACTTCATGAACATTCACGCGTGGAGAAGAAGACCAGGGGTTGACGACCTCCGGGATTTCTGGAGAGGATGGATGGCAGGAAATGTCGTGGTCCTTGGGGAAAGGGGAACAGGAAAAGAACTTGTGGTAAAGGCAATAGCAGCCGGAAGCGTTCTTTTCCCGGGAAAATTTAGCACAATAAATTGTTCTCATCTCAAAAACGAAGATGCACTGGCTGACCTTTTCGGTGCGAAGGAAGGAGCCTATACAGGATTGAATTATAACAGGATGGGGATTGTGGCAGAGTGTAATTTTGGTATTATCTTCCTTGACGAAGTGGCAGACCTGGAGGAAAGGGTCCAGCGGATGCTTCTCAGGACCATAGAAAGAGGGGAGTACTGCCGGATGGGAGAGAAGGAAAAGGTGAGAAAAGTTTTATTGAGACTGATATCCGCAACCAATAAGGGCTTGGATTCACTTACCGGGGACTTCAGGGATAGAATAAGAAGTCTGGAAATAAAAATTCCCCCTCTGAGGGAAAGAAAGGAGGACATTGAGCCAATTCTTATCGAGAAGTACGAAGGGGAGAAAAATCTGAGGGAGAAGTTGCATCGGGTTCTGGAGGAAACCGAAGGATATCCCTGGCCGGGAAATGTGAGGGAACTGGATGCCTGTTTCTCCCATTATCTTTCTACTGGAAGAATTGAACTGTGGGAGGAGGGATGGAGGGAGAAAAAGATGGAGAGAAAGGAGTTGAAGGAGAGGGGGATAAGGGTCCTGATAGAGGAAGGATATACAATGGAGGATATCCAGCGTCTTGTATGCAGAACTGCGGTTGAGGTTTATGGGAAAAGGAAGGTTGCGGCAGAGAAACTGGGAATTTCACTTCCAACTTTAAGGAAATACCTGAATGAGAGCACTTGAAGAGATACTGAAAGACCTTGAAGGTGAAAGATTAAGAGAAATTGTGAGAATCCTCTACGGGAAGGAAAAGGAGGATGTAAAGAAAGAAAGCGTTCTCTTTTATCTTGTCCTTCACTGGCTTTATGAAAGATTTGGAGAGGATTGGGAGGAGAATCTGTGGAAGAAGATAAAAAGGAGAAGAAAATATAGGGGACATGCAAAGGAGAGGTTTTTAAAGGAAATGGAGAGATTGATGGAGGATGTGATTGATGAGGCACGGGCCAGGGAGAGAGTGAGGAAGAAACTTATTGAGAGAGGACTGTTGAGGGAGGATGAACCCCTTACTTCTTATCACCTGCTTACCCGTCCTGTTTTTGAGGTGGTGAGACCTGATGTTGTTAGGGAAATTGTTCCATCTGTGTGGGAAACGATAATTTCTCTTTTTGGTGTTGCTGGCGTTGTGGGGCTTGTTTTTCCTGCAGGATGGTTTGGTCCAATGAAGTGGAGGGAGGAGGTGGAGTGGAAGAGAATAACTCTTTTTGTGCTTTATCTTGTGGCATATGAGAGGGAAAGGCTTTTGAGGATGAGGTTTGATATGCTGGAGAATATAGAAGAGAGGATTGAAAAATTGAAAAAAAGCAGGGTAATTTTTGGAAAAAAGAGGAAAGAGAAGGAAATTGAAAGACTGGAAAGGATCAGGAATGAGTTGCTGAGGGAGGGATGGGAAAAGAAAGTTGAGGAGTATGAAAGGAGATTTTTATGAGGTTTGCTTTCTTTCCTCTTATAGGCGCCTTTATAGGTCTTGTAACCAACTGGATTGCAATAAGACTTCTTTTCCGTCCCAGGAGAAGGATGCTGGGATTTCAGGGGCTCATTCCAAAATACAGAAGGGAAATTGCCGAAAGGGTTGGAGAACTCGTGGAGGAACACCTGCTTGATGCCGAGTATTTCGGCACACTGTTCAACAGGGATAAACTCAAAAATGCAATTAAAAAGTTTCTGGAAAAGATGCTTCCCGGTACGTTGCGTTCTTTTGCCGGTGCGATTGCTGATATTGTTATTCTTTTTATCGTGGATGAAAATGGCAATCTTTCACCCGAACTTATAGAGAGTTTTGTCGGTAAAGGTGAGGTAAAGAGGATGGTTGAGGAAAAAATAAATGCGTTTGACCTTGACAGACTTGAGAGACTTGTCTATAATGCCTCTGGAAGGGAACTCAATTTTATCATCTGGATGGGAGCCATTCTCGGTATAATCATTGGCCTCATCCAGGCATGTGTGGCAGGATGGATGTGAGTGTAAAGTAACAGAAGGGAGTATAGATGGAAGAAAAAATATCATTGGAAGAATGTACAAAGGAAATCTTAAGGAAAGTTAGAGATGTAGAAGGTATTTTGGGAGAGATTAAACACTGGGAAAATATAGAGATAAAAGATGAACACCTACGTGAAAATTTTCAAAATTTTGTAAGGATAGTGAAAGAGGGCATCGAGAGATTGAATAAGGAGGCTGAGTTTTTGGAAAATAATATGGAATGGAACACATTTAACGTCGCATTTTTTGGAGAAACAAATGCTGGTAAGAGCACGATTGTGGAAGCCCTTATCCAGGGTGATGGAAGAAACATAGGAGAAGGACAGAAGGATTTTACAAAGCGGATAAAAAAATTTCCTATGAAAGATATTGTTCTGCTTGATATGCCCGGGATAGAGGGTAATGAAAGGAAGGTGATTCACGAGATAAAAAAGGCCATAGATAAGGCACATATTATATTTTATGTTATGAGCGATGAAAAAGTACCAGAGGAGGGTACTGTAAGAAAAATAAGGAATTATTTGAAGGATAGAGCGACTGTATATTCAGTAATAAATATCAAAAACAAACCTTCTGCCTATGCATATTGTGGATTGAAGTTAATAGATGATAGAATTATAACGGTTGAGAATGGAGTAAAAAGGAAATTTAGGAAAATCTTCGGAAATTATTATAAAGATAATATATGTATGAATGCTTACATTGGATTTATATCTGCTGGAAGACCAAAAAGAGCAGAATTTATAAAAGACAGGGAAAAGGCAAAAAAGATATTCGGGAGTCTTGAGGAGGCTTATAAATTCAGTAAACTTGATGAACTTAAGGATGTAATACTTCAACTTGCGACCAGTGGGAAATATCACGCGATGATTTCCAATGCTCTCAAACTTACCAATGTGCTGGAGAGGATTATTTCCAGCATGTTCAGAGAAAAAAAGAAGTATGATGCAGGGTTAAAAGAGATACGATCGCAGGCAAACGAGATGTTCAGAAGTATTATGAATGAAATAAAGATGGAAGAAGAGCATCTCTTTAAAAAAGCGGATGTTATTATAGGTAAAATGGAAAGTGAGATGAGAAAATGTGCATACAAGGCCATTGAGGAGAAAACCTCGGAAGATGCATTGGAAAGAAAGTTGCAAAGAATAAAGAGAAAATATTCGAAAGAGTTAAAAAAAGAGGTAGAAGAGCGTGTAGAAAGAATTAAAGAAAAAGCAAAAAAGAGAATGAAGGAACTTGAAGCTCGAGTGAAGTTGAGTTTTAAAACATTTACTTTATCTGAGGGATTGGGAATGGAGATATTTAAAGATCTGGAGAAAAATATTATGGACGTGATTAAAAAAATTGTAGAAAATTTTGTTTTATCGATAATAATATTAATTGCCGATCCTCTCGTGGGAGCAGTTTATCTACTGATGGGAGTTATAAAATTTATAGTAGATATATTCCTTTCCTCAAAAGAAAAAAAGAGGAAAGCCAAACAGAAAGCCCGCAGAAAGATTAAATCTGCCCTCATGAAGGCCAAGAAAGATATGTACAAAAAGATTAAGGGAGATTTTAAAAAAATTAAAAATTGTATTGTTTCTCAAAAACGGAAATTCCTTGAATATATTAATAAACTTTTTGCATTAGGGAAAGAAGTGCAGGAGAATATAGAAAGGCTCGTATCTGCTAAAACTCTAATCTTTTCTATCGCTTCAAGATATGTTCTTGGTGACAATGTATATGTATATTTTGATAATTCATTCGGGAGGATGGTAATAATAGGCGATAAAGTAAAGAGGGAAAGACTTTCCCTTTTCCCAGTCCCACAAGACAGAATAGAGATTTACCAGTCTTTTCAAGACTTTCTCAATAACATAAAATACGAAATAAACGATGGTATTCTTCTCCTTTCCGGTGAAGATGAATTCAAGTGGAGAGCAGTAAAGGCTCTTTATCCATATATGGATATGAAAATAGAAAAAGTAAGGAAATACCAGGAGGTGAAAAAATGAGAGATTTTGTAAAAAGAAAAAAAAAGCTCCTAAACTTGCTAAGAAAGGTCTATGAAACGGTAGAAAGTCTGGAGGAAGAGTTGAAGAAGGAAAAAATTGAATTTGAACCCAGTGAACTGAAGGAGAAGATAAAGAAGGGAATTGATAACCTTGAAAAGAAAAGATTTATCATAGCGTGTTTTGGTGCGTTTTCGGATGGAAAGACGAGTCTCCTTACAATGATAATGCATAAACTTGGCATACCTTATGATATAGAGGATATGCTTATATCGCCGGAACCTACCACAGATAGAATACATTATTATCAATCCAGAGATTACCTTTTGGTTGATACTCCTGGAATGTTCTCGGAAAAGATACTTCATGAGGAAAAAACAAAAAAATTTATATCTGAAGCCAATGTGGTTCTATACGTTGTATCTCAGGAAAACCCCCTTAAAGAAAGCACTCATAAGGTGATAAAATGGGTGATGCAGGATATAGGTAAGGCGGATTGCACAATTTTTGTGATAAATAAAATGGACAAGATAGCGGATATGGATGATCCAGAAGATTTTTTTGAGAAATGCAGAATAAAACAGAAGGTAGTGGAGGATACCCTCAATCAGATTCTGGAGAAGGACGGCGAATACCGCATGGTATGCATTTCGGCAGACCCATTTGGAAAAGGGGTTCAATACTGGATCGAACACATGGATGAGTATGATAAGCTTTCCAATCTCGATGAACTTCTTTATAAAATGGAGGATTTTGTCAGAAGGGCAAAAGAAGATCTTATTCTTTTGGGTGGAATAAGTGTTATAAAAGATATAGCGGGAAGGTGTTTAGAAGAAGTGAAAGAGTGTCAGAAGGAATTGAATGACCTTATAGAAAATTTGGAAGGACAGGTAGAGGAAATTGAGTATAGGATTGGAGAATTAAAGAAAGAGATTTCTGAAAGTCATCAAAATATAATAGATGATCTCATAAATCTCAGAGATAATATAATTTCGGGTATTCAGGCAGCCCCAGACCTGAAAGAACTGGAAAATGTTTGCAGGAAAGAAATAGGAAAGGAAGGGTATATCCTAGAGGCAAAGATTGAACAAATAATTAAAAAATATACTGAAGGGATAAAAAGAGAGGAAGAGGGGATTTTTAAAGATATAGAAAACTCTCTGGAGTTTCATCAGAAAATAGAAGATAAATTTCTAAAGACTTTTTCCTCTATGAGTAAAGAAGGCGGAAGGTTTTTGAAAGTTATTAGTACAAGAAAACTTGCAGATGCAATCCTGCGAACAAGAAATGTTCTCAGAATAAGGTTCAAATTCAAACCCTGGGGTGCAATAAAAATGGCAAAAACTATAAAAAGTTTTGGAAGGATGCTTGCTGTGGTAGGCGTTCTGTTAGACGGAGCGCTGGTGATCAAAAAAATATGGGATGAAAAGAAACTGGAGTCCAGTAAGAAAGAGATTGTTGATGGGATTGATGAAGGGTTCAGGAAGATAGTAAAGGAGATATCGCGGGAAAGTTATATAAACACATACTTCTCTGAATTGAAAGATGTAGAAGGAATCCAGAGAGATGTTCGTTCGCAATTGGAAAGGTACGTTTCTCTGCAAAATATCCTTGCGAGGGCTGAAAATACTCTCCGGAAAATTTTGATGGAACTTCCAGAAGGTACGGAAAATGGATAAGCAGACGTATGTGATTCTTGGGGGAGGAAGGATAGGAGGTAATGTTCTTGGGGTAATATCCCGGGCAGGTGAGATTGAAAAGATAGTGCTTATTGCCTCAAGGGATACCTATCAGGAAGTTGAGCAAAAATTTCAAGGTTCCCTTCCTCCCGGCAAACTCAAAATGCGGATGAGCGTGGAACCTGAAGATTGCGATGAAATATTCCGTATTCTGTGTAATCTGGGCGAGAAAGAGAAAAATGCGATATATGTGGATATAACATCATCGCCCAAGTTTATGGTAATTCCTGCGATAAACTTTATTCTCACACATCCCCGCACACGACTTGTTCTTGTCAATAGCAAAAAGGGAGAAATATGTTTATTTATGGGAAAGGGATCTGAAATAATTCTGTGTGGAAAGGAAAGGATAAGAAAAATAGGGGTGAAAGAATACCTGAAAATATACGGGGTAGAATATGAAAAATCATTTTCTCTGGAAAGACCAAAAATGACAGAGGAAATGGCATGGGATTTCTGTAAAAAGATTATAGGAATGAAAGAAAATGGGACAAAAATAATGGAGCAACTCCGAAAAAGACTGAAAAACGTGCGAAAATGGCAGGGTAAGAAAAATATTGGAATGAGAAAATGCTCTCCAGCTCTGATAAGATTTCTGAGATATATTAACGAAATTGGAATAATTGAAAACCTGGAAGTCAGAGGAGACAGAGTGAGATTTGAAATGGATAAAATTTCCAACGAATGGATTAAAGGAAGATGGCTGGAATATTATGTATATAAGGTAGCACGAAAACACAGTATTTTTGATGACTGTGAATATTCCATCCGCATAAAACGAGAAAATATCCAGAATGAGCTGGATTTCATAGGGGTGAAAGGAGGAATTGCAAGCATTGGGGAGTGTAAAAGCGGGAAAATAGAGAGCAGAGATATTGGGATACTGCAGACTATTGTGAGTATAATTGGAGGAGAATATGTGCGAAAGTTTTTAATACTTCACACCTTTGAAAAAGAAAATGGAAAGAAAAAGGTCCTGGAAAGGGCAAGAGGATTAAGAATACGCGTGCTTATGGGAGAAGAACTGATGGAGGAAAAAATGGTAGAAATACTGGGACGGGAGAGGGCTTTTTCTCCGGTATAAAAAAGGAGGTATCGATGGAGATAAGACTTTCAGCCCGTAATATTGGAGAAATTCTTCAGGAAGACTTCTGCCCCAGGTGTTTCTGGTTCACCCATAAGTTTGCCATAGACTCTTCCAACCCATTTCACTTCCCCATGCCTTCCATTGTGAGTCTTATGGATTCCTTTCTCAAGCGGATTATGGAGGCACACCATGCAGAGAGAAACTCTCTTCCTCCGTGGTTTTCAGAATCCATTCTTATGGAAATCCCTGAAATTCCCGTGCGGTCCCTTCGTCCGATAAAGGTCAAACGCTGGAGGTTTTCCATTGATGAAAATGTGCTCCTTTCCGGAACACCGGACGTGATGTGGGAATTACCGGATGGTAAACTTTTTATAGCCGATTTCAAGACAGCGGTGTTTACGCCAAAGCAGGAAACCATGCTTCCTCTTTATACTGCACAGCTCAACGCCTATGCATATCTTGCGTATAAACTGGAGGGAAAAGAGACGGAGTATCTTGCACTTGTATATTTTGAACCCCAACATAAGGCTGAGTATGATAAAGTCCTGAAAAGAACAGCCGCCGAACCCGCACTCGGATTCAAGTGCAGGACAGTTGCTGTTGAAATATGGGATAAAGGAAAAATAGAGGATATATGCCAGCGGATTGTCGGGATACTTTCCTCCCCCACCCCTCCTCCTGGAAGAGAGGGATGTGAAAAATGTAAGGCAATGAAGAACTGGTTGGAGGAGATAACTTCATATCTGAATATGTAATGTCCGGATTGGAAGTTATATATAAAATGTAACGTTTGAAGGGGTGAGTTCGTTATAAATTAAAAATGAAGAAGGAGGAGGAGATGAAAAGGTATATATTCCTGTTTGAACTTGCCTCTCCTCACGAAATGATTTCTCAGGCGAGAAAAACGAGAGATACCTGGGGTGGAAGTGTTCTCTATTCCTATCTTACATGGAAAGGAATGAAAAAGGCGATGGAAGATGGAATGGGGGAGATTGTACTCCCGCAATTATCCGATAAGGATAAGACAAAGTTTCTCCATACCCCCAATATTTTCACCGCAGTAATATCCTCACCTCAAATTCCTGGAGAGGTTGAGAGGGTGGTGCTGAAGGAATGGGAGAGCCTGGCATCAGAGGTGAAAAAGAAAGAACTTGGAGAGTTTGCAGGGGATCCTGTACTGGAAAAAATATGGAAAAGGCAGATAAATTCCTTCTTCCGTGAAAGAATTTACTGGGTATGCATGGAAATAGAAGGAGAACTAGAAAAGGAGGATTTTCTCAGGGTGAGTGAATATGAGGCAGCAAGAAAGAGAATGAGAAATATGATACAGACCGTAGAAGAGGAGATAAAATGCACCCTGTGCGGAAAAAGAGAGGTTCTGCGGGTATCGGGAAAGGATATAAGGGAGTTCTGGACAGAACTCAGAGAAAAAATGGGGGTGGGAAATATAAGGAAAGGAGAAAGACTGTGTGCGGTATGCTTTGTGAAAAGAATGTTTCTAAAAATACTGAAAGACCTGCTGAAAGAAAGCCTCTCAGAAGAGTTTCCTTCCGTATCCTCAATCGCTGTATCCCCATGGGTTAAAAAAGAGAAGGAAAAGCCGGAATTCAGAAAAATAACCACCAGAATAAAGAAATTTCTGCAAGGAAAGGGTGTGTTCTGTACCTCAATCTATCCATCATTTACGGGGATTGGAGAATGGCTTGATGGAGCCTGGTATTATCCTGACTATCTCACCCCGGAAAGGGTGGAGAAGGAAGGAGAATGTGAACTTTCCGGGAGTGAAAGAAAGAAACTGGAAAAGATAGTGCGTGAACTCAAAGATTTTATCAAAAACGCCGGTGTTCCCTCAAAATATCTTGCTCTCATGAAATTTGATGGGGACAGAATGGGAAGATGGATAAGAGGAGAACATGTTGAAGTAAATTACAGGGAATACCTTCAGAGGTTCAGTGAGGCGATTTTCAATTTTTCAAGAGAGGTTCGGGAAATAGAAAAGAATACCTGTGCCAGGATTGTGTATGCAGGAGGAGATGATGTGCTTCTTTTCTGTCCTGTTGAGGATGTCTTTAAGGTTGCCAGATGGGTCCGGGAGTGTTTTGAGAGAAATATGCAAACAATAAAAGGAGAGATGGATGATTCTCCCACGATAAGCTGTGGAGCTGTAATCTTTCACCATCTTTATCCTCTTTATTCTGTACTGGAAAGGGTCGAGGATGTGCTAGAAAGAACTGCAAAAGAAGAACTGGGCAGGAATGCATTTGCCATTGAGATAATAAAAGGAAAGGAGCACAAAAGAGAGGGAGGAAAATGGGAAATCCTTGAGATACTGGAAAAGGCCAAGGAATGCTTCAGCGAGGGACTTTCTCCGCGCATTGTATATCATATGTTTGAAGAGGAAGAAATGGAAAATGTTAAAGAGGCACAGGAAAAGGAGTTTCTGAGACTGCTGGGGAGACATACGGAGAAGGAGGTATTCAGAAAAAATCAGGAAAAGATGGAAGGGCTTGCCGATATATTTAAATATGCAGACTGGAAAAAAGCAGCGACACTCCTGTCTTTTGCACTTACAATTCAAAAGGAGGAGAGATGATAAGGCTGGTTATCCATCAGATAGATTTTTTCTCCTTTCGGGATGGAAGACCTTTTCTTGCGGGTGAATCCCATGTTGCGTCCTCCCTTTTTCCTCCAACTCCTCTAACGTTTCAGGGGGCGGTAAGGTCTATCCTGTGGGCAGAGGGAGAGGATGTTGGAGATGGAGAGCATTTCGGCTCGTTGAGAATGATGGGACCTTTTATCTGGAAAAACGGTAAAGAATTTTTCCCGCTCCCGCTGGATGTGGGAGTGGATGAGGAGGGAAGAAAAATAGAATATGCCATTCCTTCTCAACTTGATGGAGTGTTTTTCAATCCCCTTTATCTTGGAGAGGAAGTGAAGGAGGTGTTTCTGCCACTTAGAAAAAAGGGAAAAACCGGAACAAAAAAATATGTAAGCCGGGATGTCCTGGGAGACATTCTCCTCTCCCGTGAATTCAGTCCTGAAGAGATAAAAGAGGAAGGGGAGTTTATTGAAAGAGAGGTGAGAACGGGAATAGCAAGGGAAAAAACAAAGACTGCAAAGGAGGGTTATCTTTATCATATAGAGGTAATAAGACTGAAGGAAGGTACCGCTTTTTCTTTGTATGTGGATGAAACCACCGGAAGCAAACTGAAGGATAAAGGATTTATGATGATTGGGGGAGAAAAAAGGGGAGCAGGTTATATAAAGGATGGAGAATGGAGAGATATTGAGCATACAGAAGAGATAAAAAGAAGGGTGAAAGAAACAGGAAAGTTCAAACTTGTGCTCCTCATGCCCACCTTTCTTGATAAAATTCCCGAAATTGAGGGAGCGAAATGCTGCGGTGTGGTGACAGGAAAATATCTTTCTCTCGGAGGATGGGACCTGAAGAAAAACAAAATGAAGCCGATGAAAAAGGCAGTTCCACCTGGAAGTGTTTTCTTCTATTCCGATTTTAAGGACGATGTGGAGGAGCTTTTCCAGAGGTATCACTGGGATTCTCTCATGGATGGAGAGGAAAGGAAAATAGGAATGGGGCTTTGTGCTGTGGGAACATGGTAAAAGGGAGGTTTCGATGTTTAAAATTTCAAACTGCCTTTTTATATATACTGAAACCCCGCTTCATCCAGGAAGTGGAACCTCGCTGGGATATGTTGATCTTCCGGTCCAGAGGGAAAAACATACCGGATTTCCCATGATTCAGGCGTCGGGAATAAAGGGAGCATTGAGAGAGGAAATGGAGGAATCACCGGAGGACAGGAAAAAGGTGGAGGTGATTTTTGGAAAATGGGAAAGCAGCAATACTGCCTCATGTGTCTCCTTTTCCGATGGAAGGCTGCTTCTTTTCCCGGTTCCCTCATTCAGGAGTGTTTTTGCGTGGGCCACCTGTCCTTTCCTTCTCAAGAGATTTGAACGTGATATGGAATGGGCGGGTAAAAAATAGAAATGAATGTTCCTGAAATAAAGGAGGCAGAGGCGGTAGTTAGTCCCGACAGCATTTTGTGTGTGGATGATAAGGTGGTGCTTGGGGAATATACGTTTAATGTGAAACACGATGCCTCCCTGGGAGACATTGCGAAAAACTTTTCCCCTGCTCTTCCGCCTTCCCTTGCCGATGATCTGGTGAAGAGAATAGTGCTACTTCCCGACGATACAATGAGAGACTTCACCAGGCTTTTCACGGAGGTTATCACACGGATAAGAATAAACAAAGAAACAAAAACAGTGAACACTGGAGGATTATGGACCGAGGAGTACATACCTCCAGAAACCCTTTTCTACAGCGTGGTATTAATTCACGCTCCCTATGCTAAGGATGAAGAACTGGAAAACGAGGAGGAGGTAAGAAACTTTCTTGAGGAGAGGATATCTTCCCGCACCTTTTACCGCCTTGGTGGAAACGAGACTGTGGGAAAGGGAATAGTCAGGATTACCTTTCAGGGGGTGAAAAATGGAAATTAAAAGAGAAAAATACGCATGGGAAGAAGTGAGCAGATTTGTGAAGGAGAAAAAAGATAATAAGGATGAAAAAAAGAGATTTCGTGCGATTCTCAGGAAACTTCCGGCCCTGATTGTGAACAACGGGCTTGGACAGACACTTGCATTTCTGCTGAGCAAGGGAAAGGATGGGAAAAGTGTGGAAGGGAAGGTGTATGAAATTCTGGAGAAATGGGTGTGCGATCACAAAAAAACCTGCTTGGAAAATAACCCCTCTCTTATGCTCAGCATTATGGAGGGAAACTCCATACAGTGCATGCATGCCACAATGGAGATTCTTCAGCTGTCCATCTGGTTGAAGAGATTTGCCGAGGCACTGATAGAGGAGGAAGGAGATGAAAGGTGAGTTTACATTTCCTCTTCCAGCGGATACACGCAAAATACTGGAAAAAGATGAGAGGTGCGAGAACTTTATTCTCAGATTCCGGAGGTATCTCGGGGTTGAGAAAGAAGGAAATACCCGGAATGAAAAGATCATTGGAGATATCCTGAAAAAACTGGTTAAAGAAGAACTGAAGGATCTTTCTCTTCCTGTTCTTAAAAGATATGCGGAGGCTGTGAATGCGCTGAAGGGTGAGAAGGTTAAAATGACACTTGAGGTGGTGGAGCCCCTGATTGTTGGTGCTGGAAGTTCAGGTGTGCTTGAGGGAGCCGAGCTCATTCTCTATCCCCTTTATGGATTCCCCTACATTCCTGCATCTTCGTTGAAAGGTATCATGCGCACCTTCTGCGAGGAGCTTGGAGATATGAAAGAGGAGGATATTGAGGAGATATTTGGCGGGGAAGGGAAAAGGGGAAAACTCGTTGTTATGGATGGTATTCCCGAAGATGTGAAACTGGGAGTGGACATTCTCACATGCCACTACAGCCCTTATTACACAAAAAACGAACCCCCTGGAGACTGGCATAAAATCATGCCGGTGTATTTTCCCGTGGTAAGTGAGGGAAGGTTTGTGAGTTATCTAATCTTTCAGGAGGACTGTCCTTTAAAAGAGAAATTACTGGAAGTGGCAAAAAATGGCATGGAGCTTCTTGGAATTGGAGCAAAAACGCGTTCTGGATATGGAAGGATGAAGGTAACTTATGAGGAGTTAACAAAAAGTGGAGGAACAAACAATGAAGAAGGTAATCTTTGAACTGGAGACCCTCACACCACTGTTTATGAGAGGTATGGATAAAAACCAGAGCGAATTGAGGAGCCCCTCCTTCAAGGGAATTATCAGGTACTGGTGGAGGGCGGCCTGTATGGAAGATGATTTGGATAGAATGAAGGAGAGAGAGAAAAAAATATTCGGGGGACTTGGACGTGCAGGAATCTTCTGGTTGAAGGTAAAGGAAAAAAGTAAACATATGGTGGATTTTGAGAAGAAACCAGGAATAAGATATCTTTTCTTCAGTATGGAAGGCAGAAGAGGAAATAAAGGGGTAAAAGGAATTCCTCCTCAGAGTGTTTTTTCCCTGGAGTTCATATTCTCAAAAGATGCGGAAGAAGCAATGATTGAGGAGGCACTTTCATCGCTTTTCCTTGCAGTCTATCTTGGGGGATTTGGAGCCAGGGCCAGAAGAGGTGGAGGCAACCTTGTTGTAAAAAACGTGAATGGTATTGAAAACCTGGTTGTTCCTTCATTTCACCCGGATGAGAATGAGAAGGATTATCCTGCATGGCTTGAGGAAAACATTCAGAAGGCCCTGGAGAAAATCGGGAAGGGAAGAGGAGAAAACTTTTCATATTCTTCTCTAAAAAATGCATCTCTGTATCTTTACCACATGGAGAAATGGAAAGACTGGAAAGAGCCTCTTGACTGGATAGGAAGAAAATTACAGGAATTCAGAATGGAACTGAAAAATCAGGAAAATCTTTACGCCAATCCTCCCGTGGTGAAAAGGGCAGCTTTCGGATTGCCAGTGAACATAAGGAAAAGGAAGAAAAATAACGCAGAGAAAGTTTGCATTTTATATAAGGATACCGGAAGATATGCCTCCCCCCTCATCCTCAAAATCCACCGGGCAGATAAAAAGTGGTATGTGGGAGTGCTTGTTATGAAGGTGGATATGGAAGGTGGGGTGGTTGTTAAAACAGAGACAGGGAAAGAAAGAAACGTGAGCAGTGTGGATGTCGAAGGAATTCTCAAGGAGTTTGTGAGTTTTCTGGAGAGGGAGAAAAACGTGATTAAAAGGAAAATCAAACTCCATGGAGGTAATGAGTGAGTATTATTCTTTTTATCCTTTCCATTCGTGTTGCTGTGGTTCCGGACCCTGACAGGCTTTTGCGGTATCAGGTTGCCTATCGTCTTGATGATGGCACCCTTACCCGGAAGGAATTGGGTTTTGAAGAAGAAGGATCGCTCACCGCGTTTTTTATCCTCCATCTTATGGTTCTGAGTACAGGTGAAATAACTCCATTGAGAATATATATGGAAACCCCTGAAGACCAGAACGAGGTGGAGGCAAGCTCCATGCTTTACTTCCTGGGTATTGTGCATGGCATGGGATGGGTGGAGAAGAGGCTTGAGTATGTGGAGCTGAAAATGGTAAAATTCCGCCAGGTTATGATAAATTTGAATATCTGGTGGAGAGGTATTTAAAATGAATGATGAATTTTTAAACAGGAGGTGAAATGGAAATATTCAGGGTTAAAAATTATATTTTTATGGTAAATACCGGTGATGCAGAGCCGGATTTTGCTGAATGTGATGCAATTTTCACCGGTCTTTTTAATGAAAAAAGGTGGGTGGTGAGGTGCTTTAGTAAGGAAGTGCATGAATTCCTGAATTTTCTTGTTTATTACGACTGGAGTGAGTGCAGGGAGGGATATATTTCCCCGTTTCTTTCGGATGAAAAACTGGAAGGCATGGAAGGATGGCTTAAAGATATATTTTCTCTTCTTGAATCGGTGGACGTTTCCTTTTCTGTATTCCATGGATGGAAGAATGGAGATGAAACGGCACGGAACATGCTCTGGATGTCCGTTGTCAATTATATAAAAATTCGGTGGCAGAATAACGGCATCCTGCCCGTGGAGGAGCTTGCAGATGTGGTCTTTCTGAAAATAGAAAGAAGGAAAAACGAACTGGTATGGAGAGGTGAAAGGGCATTTTTTCAGTATGTTGACAGAACAGTAAGATCAATCCTTGTGGATGTTGAAAGGAAAGAGAGACTCCAGTGTGAAATACTTGAAAAACCGGATGTTTTTGGTATCCCCAGAACCGCGTATTTTCCACCGGATATGCTGCTTCGCATGGAAGAGTGGGAAAGGGATTTCCTGAATTTTCTCAATACCATGCCTTTTTCTCTCCAGAAGATGGGAAAGAGTTCTACAAGGGCTGTTTTTGAGGAGGGAATATGGGATGAGAAGGAGATACGCTGCTATGTGAAGGGAAAAACAGGTGTAAGAAGTGAAAAATTCAGGGTTCAGCTTCACCGGTTGAGAAAAAGAATGAAACATCGTTATATGAGAAGAGGAGGTGGGATATGATGGGACGACAGCCTCCCTGTTGGCTTGGAAAACTTGATGGAAGGGCACGGAAATTCTATCAGGATGGGTTTGCTGTGGAGGTAGAGATGGATGAAAGGCATCATGTTGTGGGAAAGTACATCAGCAAAAAATACGAGGTTAAGGATGTGAAATTTTACCTTTTTCGGAGAAAGGGAAAGGATGTGATTTTTATGAAGTGGGTTTCCACCGATTCCAGCGGGAAAGGAGACCTGGGCAGGTTTTTTGGAGGAGAGGTGTATCTTCTGGGTGTGGGAAACCTGAGGAGAAAGATAGCCTGAAATAAAATAGAGGTAAACCATGCAGGATAAAACCCACATCCACCGGAAGGTTTTTTTCTGGTTGAATCCGTATCTTAAACCTTAAACAGGAGGTAGGAGAATGGCTGTGAATAAAGAAGAAGCCAGGGAAGTGGTGGAGAAAATAGAGGGAGTTTTTGATAAGGTTACCGCTGCTCTTCCCTCCAAGGCAAAAGAATTTCTGCGTGAGAAGATACTTGGTGGGGTGATAAAGGAGATAAAAGAGTATGTTACTGAATCCCGTCCCCCTTCACTCTTTCTCATAGGAAGAAGCGGTCATGGTAAATCTTCTCTTATAAACTCGCTCACAAACAGGGAAGTTGCTGAGGTTGGAGATGTTAAGCCGACCACTCCTGAAACCCGTTGTTATAACATTGTTTTTGAAGGGCTTTATTCATCCTGGAATGTATGCGATTCCCGCGGGCTTTTTGAAACCACAACCCCTGAGGGTGCCTCCCTGGAAAATGCAAAGGAAAGGTTGAAGAAAGACCTTGTGGAGAAAAAACCCGATATTCTTCTTCATGTGGTATCGGCAACGGAAGTCAGGAATCTTGAGCAGGACTTTATAGTATATAAAGAAATTCAGCATGTTCTGGAGAAGGAACTTGGGGTGCTTCCTCCCACCATAATGGTATTAACCAAGGTGGATCATCTCGGAAATCCCAGGGAGTGGCCTCCTGAGGAATATCCGGAGAAAAAGAAAATTATAAGGGAGGTTCTGGACTATATGCTCTGTGATGTGATAAAAGGAAAACTGGGAGAGGATGTGAACCTGGTTCCGCTTGTTGCAGGAGAACCTGAAAGAGGGTATGTGGTGGAGGGAAAAGTAGAAAAAATGGCAGGATATATAGGAATCATACCTGTGTGTGCGCTGGCGGGTGAGTGGTGGAATATTGAAAAACTTTCAGAATTTATCGGAAGTAAGCTTCCTGCATCTGCTGTTCTTCAGTTTTTTCAGGCTCAGAGGCGGAAAGGACTTATGAAGAAATTCGCAGGAAAAATGGTTAATATATTCAGCAGAATTGCAGGAGGGATAGGTGCGTCTCCCATGCCCATTTCCGATATCATGGTTCTCTTGCCCCTGCAGTATAGTTTGATTGCCCTGATTGCCAGTCTTTCCTGCAGGAAAATGAGCCAAGAGACCGTAGAGGAATTTCTGGCCGCATGCAGAACAACAACGCTGGTGGGTATTGGATTGAGAGAACTTTTCCGCCAGCTCATAAAGATATTTATAGGTCCTGGAGCGGTGCTTTCAGCAGCGATAGCGGCTGCCGGAACCTGGGTTATTGGACAGGGTGCAATATGGTATTTCTTTGATGGAATAACAGGAAAGGAACTCCTCAGGAGAATGAAGGAAATATGGAAAGAAAAAATAAAGGAGATGAAGGAACGGTTCAAAAATAAAGGATAAAGAAGGAGGTGAATATGTGGCTTACAAGAGAAGAGGCTTTTGAAATTTTCAGGGAGAATGTGAGTTTGCCCAGGGGAGAGAAGGTGGAGGTTTACATGCTTGGTGAACTCGTGAGTCCGGACGATCCCGGTGGAAGGTCGGATGTTCTTGCGGTGGTTACTAACAGGGCAATTCACTTTTTTCGAAAGGGATTGATAAGGGATTCCATCCACGTTGTGATGAAATATCCCTCTATTGAAAACGTGAAGTTTGAAAAAGACCGTTTTACGGTAACCTGGTATGGTGGAGATTATATCTTTGAACCTGAAGAAGAAGATACTTCTTTTCTTCCGGAGGTGAAAAAGAAACTTTTACACAGGATTAAACCAGGAAAGAAAAAACTGACCGAAAGAGATGTGGAAATATATGCTGTAAAGGAACTGGATAAAATAAAGAAAAATATCGATGAAAAGGATGCGGAATATGTGCTTGATCATATAGAAGGAAAGATTGAAAGACTGCCATCATCACTTCCTGAGAAATTTCTATGCCGTGTAAAACTTCTCTGGAAGATGTTAAGAGACGCCATGGACGGTAAGTATGAAGTTCCCTGGAAAATCATCGTTGTGATAATAGCAGCGCTTATTTACTTCATAAATCCCTTTGACATCGTTCCAGATTTTATCCCGGGGATAGGATATATTGACGACGCAACCGTGATAGCGTTGGTAATAGAAACTTTCCACTCCGAAATCGAAAGATACCGTGAGTGGAAGGGGCTTCCACCATGCTGATGTGGTTGAGACTTCCACTTATACTTTATGGAGTATGGGGGACAGGGAGGGGATTTAGGCTTCTTTACTACAGATCCTGGGGAAGGTTTTTTGCCTTCGTCCTTATATACCTTCTTTACTTCTTTAATCTCTTTGCTATTTCCTCCCTCCCTGTTCTTCTGCTTTTTTATCCCATGCTTATCTTCCTTTACTCCCCTGTCAGTATTTCGATTATGTATCACTCAAAGTTGAGTTACATGTTGAGACGGTTGCTCGGAAGAGACTCTCCGGAGCGGTGTGATATAGTGTATTTGAGATGGCGTAACTGGGTTCTCCTTTCGGTGCTTGATGAGATACTTTATGGGAGCCCTATAAATGGAGGAGCAGGATATGACCCTCAAGCAAAAAAGAGAATTTGTTTCTTTACCGTGCAATCACTCAAACTTCCCGAAGATGAACTCTGGTACCTTGTGGCTCATGAAGCAGCACATCATCTTCTGAACCATACAGCCCCTGAGGTGCAGCCTCCCAGATGGGGAAAAATATTGCTTTTTCCTCTGTTTAATAAATACTCCCGGGAACAGGAAATGGACGCTGACAGGCTGGCAGTGGAACTTCTTGCCAGAAGAAATCTTCCGGTGGAAGGAGCAGAGAAACTGATGAGGAGGTTTGAGAGAGAAGAAGGGAGAGGACCTTTAAAATGGATAAATGATATATTGGAGCGCATAATTGGAACGCATCCACCCACCTCGGTAAGAAAAAGGAAAATAAAGGAGATTATCAAAGAGGTTAAAAGGAGAAAGAGACTGGCATACTAATCCAGGGAACATTCCATGCAGGAAGAGCCTTTCCTTTCAGAGTGTATTTTCCAGACCTGTCTGAGTGGTTTGCCTGCGTTCTTATAATTCAAGAAACGCCCGGGATTACAGGTCCCGGTCGTATATCTTTTTACAAGTTCAAAGAATTTCCCCTCCACCTTCTCCGGTCTTTCCTCCCTGTTCGCTTCCTCAAGCAACTCGTGGAATCCCGGAATCCACCTTCGGTTTTCATTACTGCATTCCTGTAAAGCCCGGTCTTCGTATTCCTGACCTTTAGCCTGAGATGGGCCTTTTCTCATACTTCACCACCACATAATGCCTGGTCCTCCACATCATGGAGAATTCCTTTATCACCACCGCGTTCCGGTAACGGGAGAGACTTGCGGCAAGATTGAAAAAGGAATAGTCCGGAACCATGTAGATTATCTTCGGGTCGCTCCCGTAATAAAACCTCCTCACTCCCATTACACATCCGTAAAGGCGAAGGATGAGTGCCTACCTTTCAATTAACCTTCCCCTGAAGAAAATTTTTATCTTCATACTTTTAATCTTTACAAAATCCATGCCGGTCTTCTCATGAATGCAATTGCATGTTTCTCAACAGGAAGAACCCAATAAAAAAGAAAAAATTTTCTCCCTCATGGAGATTTCTTTCCTTCCTTATTCTTGCTATTGACTCTGTAAAAGTATAGATGTAAAATACTCATGCGTTCTTAATCCCGGGATTCTGGCAAATGCGGTTTCAGGGAAATGACGAAAATACACCCCATAGAAGAGGTTTTTGAGGAACTGAATGAAATGAAGGAAGAAGGAGTGGTGGAGGATTTTGTAATAGGAGGAGGGATAGCATTACTGTTCTATGAGATACCCTTCCTTGCCACGGAAGACATAGACATATTTATCCCACCCGCCTGCATGAAAAAGGTTCTGGAATACGCAGAAAAGAAGTTTAATCATCATGAAGACTTTGTAAACATACACGGCTGGGCTGTCCAGTTTTTCCCCTGTAATCTCAACAGAATGGTTGAGGAAGGATGTAAAAGGGCAGTCCTCAAAAGAGTAAACAATATACCCGTAAAGGTTATGCCCCTGGAATACCTGACCTTAAACTACCTTTACCTTTTCAGACCAAAGGACAGATTCAAACTTATCTTTATCCTCCCCTCCCCTGCACTGAACAGACAAAAACTGGAAAGGCTGATTCGGGAATGTCAGGAAAGGAACCTCCTTCTTAAAAGATACCACTCTGCCCTTGAGGATGCAGCAAAAACAGAAATGGAAAAAGTCTACGAAAGGAGCGCCAGAAATGATGTGAGGAAAAAATTTTTTATTCTTTATGAATTTCTCCGTATTTCGGAGAAACGGAAGGATTGATGAATCTACTCAATTACAGGATTCACAGGCAGAAGATAAAGGATGAAGAAGCGGGAGGAGAAATCAAGTATATCCTCAAAAGCCCACCTCTTCCTTCCGTATTTATACCCTATCACCCTTCCCTTCACCCCAAGAATCTCCTTTGCCTTATCAAGGGCAACTTCAATTCCACCGAGTT